>Ga0137426_1000080_pt1 | contig 20257 bp, 26 predicted proteins | sample EasRivERMZT660_2_FD_102308 | JGI IMG/M metagenome (GOLD analysis project Ga0137426, IMG submission 102308) | Soil microbial communities from meander-bound floodplain in the East River, Colorado, USA - East River MetaG ERMZT660_2 | ecosystem: Environmental > Terrestrial > Soil > Floodplain ...
CGCATCCGATCTACAACCCGCCCTACCCCAGCCACCCCCTCTGGCCGAAGCCCCCGCAGCCTGGAGAAGGCCCCCCCCGCCCCGGCTGGCCAGACGTTCCCGGCAACTGGCCGAGTTTACCCGGCAAGCCCCGCCCCCCGCTCGTAGTGGCCCCGCCGAACCTCCCACCTGCACCGGGGCAGCCGATCCACGGTGTGCCGCCCACTACCCCGCCCTCCGACGATCCCGGCTGGGTCCTCATCTATTATCCAGAGCAGGGCACCTATCAGTGGTATCTCATCGGGAGCTTTGCCGAGGCCCTGAAGAACATGCCGCGTCCAGAGCCAACGCCGGTGCCGCCGCCGACAGACCCCGCAACAACTCCGTAACACGCCCGTAGCCCCGCAAGCGCCTAGCGGTGGGCCTTATACACCGCGTCCCAATCCTTGGAGAAATCCATGCCCGATGAGAATGTAATCACCCCTGCGCCCGAACCGGAATTCTCACTCCAGAGCTACCGGACGGAACGCGAGGCCCCGCCGACGGAGTCGGCACCAGAACCCTCCGCAGAGGCCGAAAAGCCTTCAGAAACCGCACCAGACTCGGAAACTGGGGACCAAGAGCAGGAGCACGAACCGGAAGAGCAGAAAGCTAAAGGTAAAGGCGGATTCCAGAGAAGGATAGACAAACTCGTCGCACGGCAAGCTGAATTGGAGAGGCAATTGGCGGAAAAATCTGCTGCGTTACCTCAGCCGGAAGCCAAGCCAACCGACATTGTCCCGGCGTCACTGACGGAACCGAAGCTAGAAGACTTCGCGTCATACGATGCCTTCCTCGCCGCACACGCCGCCTACACCAAGCAATCGCTCGAATCGGTGATCGAGGAGAAGTTCAGGGCCAGAGAAGAGGCCGCACGGCAAGCCAGAGAGCAAGCTGAACTACAAGCGAGGCAAGCTCAGTTCACCGAGAAGTTGAACGCCGCCCGTGCCGCACACGAGGACTTTGACGAGCTAGTCGGGGCCGCACCGCAGATCACGCAAACGACACGCGATTTCATCCTCTCTTCTGAGGTTGGGGCCGACGTGATGTACCAGTTGGCCTCTTACCCTGAGGCGGCTGCGCGGATCGCGACGATGACCCCGATGGAGCAGGTGAAGATCCTCACCGTACTCGAAGGCTACCTGAACAACGCCAAGGCCGCTCCTGAACCAGCTAAACTCCCGGCCCCGCATGCGCCCGAACCCATCCAGCCACTCGGCACCAGCGCCGCGCCCATGACGAACTACAAGCCTGAGATGGACTACGAAAGCTACAAGCGGTGGCGGCAATCTGGCGGCGGCAGGTAGTACCTGTGTCCCGCTGAGGCCCCCTCAGTGCCCACGAACACCCTCTTAACGATTGACATGATTACTCGTGAATCGCTCATGGTTCTTGAGAATAATCTGACATTTACCAAGCACGTTAACCGCAACTACGACAGCAAGTTTGCCGTCAGTGGCGCGAAGATCGGGGATACGTTACGCATCCGCAAACCCGCACGGTACACCGTCAGGACGGGCGCTGTAGCGCAGATCCAGGATCACACGGAGCAGTACACCACCATCACCCTGGACAAGTTTAAGGGCATCGATTTGTCGTTCACTTCCCTGGAAATGACGCTCAAGTTAGATGACTTTTCCGACAGAATCCTCAAGCCAGCCATCTCGCAACTGGCCAACCAGATCGACTACGACGGCCTCAGCCTGTACACGCAGGTGCCGGGGGTGGTCGGTACTCCAGGCGCAGTGCCCTCTACCGCCAAGGTCTTCCTGGACGCAGGTGCCATGTTGACCAACCAGATGGCTCCCATCGACGCGCAGAGATTCTGCGTCATCAACCCCGATACCAACGCTGCCCTTGTGGACAACCTGAAGGGGCTGTTCCAGTCCTCGACCAAGATCAGCGAACAGTACAACAGCGGAAACATGGGGACCGGACTCGGCTTCAATTTCAGCCAAACGCAAAATATCAACACGCACACCGTGGGCGCTCTCGGTGGGGCACCGCTGGTCGACTTGGCCAACCAGACAGGGTCCGTCCTGAACACGAAGGGCTGGACAACTGCCGTGGCCGTTCGCTTGAAAAAGGGCGACACATTCACCCTCGCTGGCGTCTATGCGGTCAACTTACAGACCCGGCTTTCCACCGGAGTTCTGCAGAGATTTACCGTGACTTCCGACGCATCATCCACCTCTGGCGGTCTGGCCCCGGTCAACATTTATCCGCCTATCGTGGCCACCGGGCCGCTGCAGACGGTGACCGCATCCCCCGCCGACGGCACCCCGCTGGTAGTCACCGGAACCGCTAGTACGGGCTATCCGCAGAACCTCGCGTTCCATCGGGACGCCTTCTCACTCGCTTGCGCCGACCTGGAACTCAGCCCTGGACTCCCGTCTTCGGCCAAGTCTCGGGTGAGCGATTCCCGGCTTGGAATCAGCATTCGTTTGCAAGCCTATTATGACGGAACGAACGATGTTAATGCCTACCGTTTAGACGTTTTATACGGCTGGGCTTGCATTCGGCCTGAACTCGCTGTCCGCATCACCGGATAGCACAACAGGTCGGGCTGATGGGGCATCGTCGGGGTGCCCCACTGGTCTTAAAGGACCCCAATGGCGAACAAATATCCATCGTGGCGTTTCCACTCCAGTGAGCCAGCCAGAGTCGTTCAGGATGAGGCCGAGGACAAGGCTTTAGGGAAGGGCTGGCATAAGTCCCCAGAGGATGTCTTCCGTTCGGTCAAGTCGGAGCCAGAGCCGCCGCCCAAGCCTGTGACGCCGGTGACCGTGGACGAGGTGCCCTCCCTGCCACATGGGGCCGGGAAGAAAGCGGGAAATATTCGGGAAGAAGCCGGGACAAAAGCGGGAAAACCGGGAAAGAGGTAGCTATGGCCAGCGCACAGCAGATCATCAATGACGCCCATACCCACATCGGGGTACTCCCGGCTGGCAGCGAACTCGGGGCCGACATGTCCAACTTCGGCCTCATCATGCTCAACCGGCTGATCGATCACTGGACAGTGGAGGGCCTTGCCATTGCCGGTCAGGCCGTGAAGACGATTGCCGCCACCGGGGTGATCAGCTATGTGGTGACGCCGCGCCCGGTAAAGGTGGAGTCAGTCTCCGTCATCGACTCCTCGGGTGTGCAGCAGAACGCACGGCTGGTGACCTCTACCGACTGGTCTAAGGTGCCAGATAAGACACGCACCGGGGGGCTTGCCGAGATCGCCTACTACGACGGCGGGTATCCATCCGCCAAGATCTTCCTGACGCCGATGCCAGCCGCTGGCAGCACAGTGAACCTGCACGTCATCGAGCCGTTGCCAGCAATCGCGACTCTGCTTACGCCCGTGACGGTATCCACAGGTGTCGAGAAGGCCCTGATGTACAACCTCGCCGTGGACCTCGCGTCCTCCTTGGAGAAGCCCGTGCCGCCCTCTGTGGCTGCATTAGCCGCGTCCACGAAGGATGCCTTGAAGACCCTGATCGCTGACGTCTTCGGTATCCCCATGAGTCTCGCTGTTCCCACAGGAGCGAAGCAATGACAGTCCTGGAACTCATAACTGACACACTCGCGGAGATCGGGGTGGCCACGCCGGGGGAGATCGTCTCGACTGAGGATCGGGCCTATGGCCTCGCGAAGCTCAACCGGCTGATCGCCTCGTGGACCGCCCAGAAAATTGCCGTCAACGGCATCCATGTGCTGGACTTCACTTCGACCGGCGGCGAGACCTACACGTTCGGCACCAGCGGCACCGGCTCCACCACCCGCCCAGTGGCCATTGTAGCTGTCGGCACAACCAACGGGAGCCGCACACAGGTTGCCAGGATGGTCGACGCGAACGGATACAACCAAGTGCTCGACAAGACCCGTGCTGGCCTCTTCGCGGAGGTGGCCTACTACAACGGCGGGTTCCCCACCGGGACTCTGTACCTGTCCCCCAAGCCGGTCACCGGCTCACTGATCCGCATCCACCAGATCCAGCCGTTCGTCCCCTACACCGCAGTGACCGACACCGTGACCTTCAGCCCCGGCTACGAGAGAGCCGTGATCGCCAACCTTGCGATGGACCTGTCACCGGCATACGGTGCGCCGGGGGGCGCGGCCCAGTTGCAGACCATCATGGCAATGGCCAAGGAAAGTAAGGAAGCCTTACAAATGCTGTCGGCTGAGATCATCGCCGGATCGGCGGCTGCGCTGGCTGCGGCTGCGGCCTCAACGCAAAGGGCGGCCCAGTAATGTCTGCCACTGCCAAAGAGTTGCTCAACGATGCCGCCCGTACCAACGGCAAGCTAGGCCCCGGCAGGACGCTCTCGGTGAGCGAAGAGGCCGACTCGCTGCGGGTGTTTCAACGCATGATCGATGCCTGGAACGCGGAGCAACTCCTGCTGTACTCGATCAGCCGCGACACCTATGGGCTGGTCTCTGGCAAGTCGCCAATCACCATCGGTCCAGGCCCCGGCTCTGACTGGGTGGCCCCGCGCCCCCTGCGGCTGGAGGGCCTCGGGCTGGTCCTGACCTACACCTACCCGCATGTGGAGACGCCGATCAAGATCCTCACCAACAACGAATGGGAGCGGCACACAACGAAGGATCTGCAGTCGAATCTGCCCCGCGAGGCTTGGTACAACAACGGCTGGCCGAACGGAGAGTTCTTCTTCTACCCGGTTCCGCTTGAGGGTAACGATGTCGCCGTCTACGGCTGGGACCACCTGACCGAACCCGTGGCGCTGGACACCATCATCTCGCTGCCACCCGGCTACGAACAGGCCATTGTGTTCAACCTTGCGGTCCTGACATGCATCCTGTTCCAGCGGCCCGTGACCGACTACCTGATGCAGACGGCTATCGAGTCGAAGGCGCTCATCAAGCGGACCAACTACACCATTGATCTGCTGCGCTGCGATCCGGCCATCACAGGCCACGCGGCGGTCCCCGGCATCGGTCAGTTCTATAGCGGAGAATAATGTCCGAATTCAATCTGGTTGGCCCTAGCTACGTCACAACGAGCCGCAACTCCGACTGCCAAAGAACTGTGAATTTTTATCCAGAGGTGGTCGAATCTGGCATGGGCAAGGGGAAGGTGTCTTTGGAATCCGCGCCTGGGCTGGAGGTGGCCAACTACTTCGAGGGCCGCATGGGGACAGGTGGTATATATACCAGGATCAACGCGCTGTTTGTCGATCAGGAGCGCATGTGGGTCGTGGCCTGTGGCGGCTTGTACGAGTTCTCCGATAGCGGGGCGACATTCAAAGTCGAGCTTTCCAACGGCACCAACTGCCCGAACAACTCAGCGATCTCGATAGCGTCCAACGGGGTACAGCTACTGATCTGCGCCAGTGATTTCGGCACGATGAGCCACGGCGTCTGGGTCTATGACATTAAGAACAACACGGTGACCCTGCTGGATGAGACGGCCCATTCCGATGTCTACAAATCGACGCAGTGCGCGTTCCTCGGCGGTTATTTTATCCTGTTCCAGCCCGTGGAGACGGAGACCAGCCAGTGGTCCCAGAAGTTCTACATCAGCGGCTTGTACGACGGCCTCTCATGGGATGCTTTAGACTTCGCCAGCGCCGAGGGCAACCCCGACAGGATCATGGCGATCTGCGTCGATCACAACGAACTGTGGCTCTTTGGAAGGCAGACGGCAGAGGTGTTCGTTCTCACTGGTGCCAGCCCGTTCCCCTTCGAGAGGGCCTCGACTGCGGTCCTCGATTTCGGCATCATCAGCTTCCGCACACTCGCCAAGCTCGACAACTCGCTCTTCTTTCTGGCCGGTGACCAACGCGGCACGGGCATGCTCTACCGCACTCGCGGATACCAAGTCGAAAGGGTCTCCAATCACGCGGTGGAAGCCTCTCTAGCCACGGGCGACTTCGACATGGAGACCTGTTACGCCTACTCGTACAGCGAGGCCGGTCACTCCTTCTATTGCTTGACGCACACCGCCGGGAAGGCCAACTGGGTCTACGACTCGGTCTCTGGCATGTGGCACGAGCGGGGCAACTGGAATGAGACGGGCCAGGACTTCATCGCCTACCCGTTTGTCTCGCACTGCCACTTCAAGAACAAGCATTATGTCTGCGGCCCTGAGGCTGAGTCGATTGCCCCGGCTGCGGCCACCAACAAGCTCGGCATCCTCTATCGGCAGTCCGTCAACTACCCCACCCGTGCCGGTGATCCGATCCGCCGGTTGCGCGTGACGCCGCACCTGAGTGGCGAGTTGGCCTACCAGTTCTACCACCAGATCTGGCTGGATGTGTCTGTCAAGGCCGCAGGGGCCGTGACTCCGGTTGTCACGATGGACTGGTCTAACGACGGGGGCCGCACATGGAGCAACCCGCACCCTGTCACGATGCCGGTTACGAACACCGCTGGCGAGAGCAAGTTCCGCACCATCTGGCGGCGGCTGGGGCACGGCAGGGATCGCGTCTTCCGCTTCTACGTCGAGGCCGCTTGCCGGTGGAGCGTCACGAACGGCTACATGCATCACACGCCGGGGACTGGCATATGAGCAGCACTAACACGGCACCAACCCGCACCCCGATGGTGGACGCCAAGGGTGAGTTGACCCCGCCGTGGCAACGCTATTTCGCTGGCCTCGATCAGGAAGCCGTCAGTGATGGTGGCGATGGTGGCGACGGTGGCGGTCTCGCTCCTCCTGGTGCGCCGACTAATGTTGGGCTGTTCGCCTCGGAGTACGGAGAGTATTACCGCGTCACTGCCTTCTGGCAACCGCCGAATCCGGTGGGGACCACCTCGCGCTACGAGGCGCAGTTCCGCTTCTACACAGACCCCGGCTGCACAGATCCCGATGGCCCCTGGAGCGGTCAGACCGAGGTGACCGGCGGCGACTCCACCAACCTGACCACCGACATGTGGCCTAAGTGGGCCGAGAACCGCTGGGTGCGGGACCGTGTGCGCGGCCTGAACTCCGACAACAAGTACAGCGCATGGGTGGAGTCTCCATCAGGTGTCGGCTCTCTGATCACGGCGCTTCCCGGTGGGCAACCTCCGCAGCCGGGGGTTGGGGATTGGAATGTCGGCACGATCACGCTCAGCCCGAACGCCAACAAGGAATACTACGTCGGCGTCACATTGAACTACACAGGCATCTTCCCGGCTGGCGCTACCCGCATCGACTTCTGGTACTACCGTGCGCCCACCCGGCCAGCCGATCCCGGCATGTGGCAGAACTGCGGATCGCGCATGAGTCCAGGCCCTGTCACCTTCTATGACACCTACCCCGGTGCGGCGACAACATGGGTGGCGTGTGCGACGGCTTCTTCGGAGACATGGTTCCAGTATCCACAGGCCGCGACACCGACCAAGCCGATCCCGATTAGCGCCCCGGCACTGGCAACGGCGATCACTGATGGCGCGGCTTCGCTGAATACGCAGACCAATGACGGCGTCAAGCAGTTCCGCTACACGTTCACATTCACGGCTCCACCGTCTACGGACCAGAACTATCGGCTGACCGTGCTGGAGACGGCTTGGGTGGATGTGGCGACTGGCAACTGGGTGCCTGGAGTAAGTAAGTGGGAGCGGGTCAAGGACATCACCTGCTACGGGCCAACCACCGACCACCTCTATGGCTGGTACGACTGCATCGCTCCACCTGATGTGGCGGGGCGGCGACGGTGGCGCATTCGTTCGGTGAACTGGAACGACGAACCCACGCTAGCCAGCCAGCCAGCAGACATCTCCAACTCGCTCCTCACGCTAGTCGAGCCATACGCCACTGGTATCGATCTCGGCGCAACGAATCCGACCAGCCTCACCAAGGGACTCGGCCTCTACAACGGGGACCTCGGCGCGACGGCTGTTGGCCTGGATAACGGCGACTTCGCTCTCGGCTTGAACGGCTGGGCAACCTGGACGAATCCGTTCACCATCGACCCCAACGGCTACATGGGCAACTCGGCCAAGGCCACTGGCGACGGCACCAACCAGACGCTGGTTTCCAGTGGCGTATATGCCGTGATCCCAGGCTGCACCTACCGCATGGTCGCGTGGATCAAGAGCACGATCACCGGGAGTGGCAACCGCTACTGGGACGCGGCTCCGACTGGGCCTGGAGGGACCGAGGCTGGCGGCACGGTTCGATATATCACGTCAGATGGCATCTGGACAAAGCACGAAATCATCCTCACGGCGAACGCGACTTCCACTTCGCTCTACATGCGGTTTGCGGTGGACCCCGGCAGCACGGGTGGCGCGTTCTGGGTCGACAACGTCACCATCGAACTGCTGGAGGTGGTGGGCAAGGGAGTCGCCAGAGGCACAGACGGATCGCTGAACTCGACGGATACCGGACTCACCAATGGCGGCTTCGAGAACGACTTTTCTGGGTGGGGCCTTCACACCTCATGCGCTATCGGGACCAGTGGCGCATTCGCCGGGAATAAGTACGCCATCGGGACCACCAGCACAGGGGGCGGCGAGCGCCTCGCGCAAATCTTCGATGTGGTGCCGGGGCAGATCTGGCGCATGTCCTGTTATGGGAAAGGTCTCGGTAACGTATTCGGCGTCAGTCTTCTGTTCTGGCAGGGCGGCACGCCAATCACCGAGCCAACCGTTCCGCTTAACAGTGTCGACTGGGCGCTCTACTCCGTAGCGGCAACGGTCCCGGCTGGCTGCAACTCCATGTGGGTAGGCGGCTGCATGGGCGGCGGGGCGGCTGGGCGCACGTTCTCCGTTGACGCCTTCACGCTGGACCTGCTTGAGCCAGCCTCGGCAAACATCACCACTGGCGGTAGCATGCGGGACTCCACCGGGGCGATCATGACGGTTCCCGGTGATGACGTCTGTTACAACCAGAACTTCGCCAATAAAATGGAGGGCTGGTACAACGCTGGTGGGACTGCCCCTAATTGGTACTCGTCCGGTGGCCCTCCCGGTGCTGCCGGGACAGACGGCCCGTTCATCCAGTTCACTGCCGCTGAAACCTTCATCAACTACTACATGTTCCCGGTGACGGCTGGGGAGCAGTGGGAGCTGAGCGGGTGGTTCTACAGCACTGGCAACAACAACGGGCAGATCATATTGCGCTTCTACGTTTACGCCGGAAACGCCAGCACATTCATCGGCAACTACGACCTCGCGTGGGCCGACGTCAACAGCGGTGCCTGGGTGTTTAAGCGGTTGTACGTCACCATGACGACGGGTGCCGTCTATGGCCGGATCGTCCTCGCCACGGACATCTCGGCTGGCACATACTCATTCGCCAAGCTGAAGTGCGTTCGGGTGGAGAAGCCGGGTGGCGGCATAGCCCGTGATCCTGTGGATGGAAGCCTGGACTCTACTGTCACCGGCCTCAAGAACGGCAACTTTGACGGTGGCCTCGCTGACTGGAGTGCCAATGACGCTACCTTCGTCGCCACAACGGGATCGGCCTACTATGGCATCTCGATCACGTTCACCGAGAGCAACCCAGCCCCCGGTGGCGGGTGGCATACGCTCCTCCAGACTGTCCCGGCTGTTCCTGGCATCACCTACCTAGCGGAGTTCTGGATTCGGAACGGCGCGGCTGGCATGTACGCGCAAATTGCGTACCGGGGTGCCGGGATGGGGCCAGACACCCCCGGCGTTACCTACGACAACGGTGGTGTTCCACTGCCCATTAATGGTGCCTGGACGAAGTACACCCGCGCCCTGATCGCTCCACCGGGAGCAACACAGATTGAGGTGGGGCTGCTCTCTACGGGCCAAGCGGCTGCTGGCGCATGGTGCGTTATCGACAATGTCTCCCTCACCGAGATCTCAGCCGTCGACAGTGCCACGCTGACCCGCGACTACGCGACCAACATTCTCAAGATCAAAGACCTCGGCGTACTGGAAGGCAAGCTGGCCGATGCTGCCGTGATTTTCGCCAAGATTAAGAACGGGGCCGTGAGCGGCGTCAAGATCCCGACCAACGGCATCGACAGTAACCTCCAGTTGGCGAACTACACCATCTCCCGCGACACGCTCTTCCTGAACGCCATTATCAGAGACGCCACGATCATCGACTGCTATGCGAACAAGGTGACGGCTGGCTCGTTTGTGGGCCGCGATCTCACTCTGGCCATCGGAGCGTACACGGCTCGCATCATCGGTGATGCCGACCCCACATTCGGCAGCGTGGCGAGGGCTGAGGTTCGGGTGGCCGCTGCCGTCTACCAGCGCACATTCATCTCGGCTGGCGGCTTGGCGTGTTTCCAGGCCAACAACACGAAGGGATTCGATGTGTTCGTTGATACCAGTGCCTCATATGTTGGCGGCGTTGGTGAGTTCTACAGGGCTGGCAGCGCACACGGCGTCACGCTCGATGGCCGCACCGGCAAGGTCACGGCGACAACCTATGCGAACGGGTTCAAGTCCGACATGCTCTCGCACAAGATCGACGGCTGGCAGTTCCCGGTCGACTTCGAGGTTGGCACCCCGGCGGCTGGCATCGTCACGCTCTACCAGTTGGCGCAGAGATTTAACGGCCTGATCGTGGCTCTGCTGAAGCAGGGAATCATCGGCTAGGAGCAGCTATGGCATTCACGATTCTGTTGAGCACTGGCGAACGACTCAACCTGACCGCAGAGCAGGAGACGGCACTGGAGGAGTATCTGATCCACCCGTCCACGCAGATCCCTGTCTGGGAGGAGTCGCAGGGGACCACCATCCTGAAGCCTCGCTGGAAGACCACTGACGATTGGATCGAGTATGTGGTGAACCTCCAACTCGACGGGGTGTTCGCAACCTGCAAGCCGCAGGAGGTGGCCGTCCTCCAGACCAGGATCGATGCGCTGGAGCAGCACAAGCGTGACCTGACCAAGGCAACCAAGAGCGGTGAGCCTCCCCCGCCCCCGCCCCCGCCACGTCCACCACCCCCGCCACCTCCCGCTAGGGAAGTTGTGATTGAGCCGCTCCCGCCTGAACCTGGATCAGGGGTTGAAATCGACCCGCTCCCGCCGTTCGGCTCTATCAAGAAGGTGAAACCGGAGGACTTCTACCCTCCACCTAAATACCCTCCCGATCCTCCACCTGAGGAGCCGCCCCCAGAGCAGGTTGAGCTACCCCCAGTGCCGCCTGACGTGATCGAGGGCCTGAAGAGGCCGAAGCGAGATGCGTGAGCTACACCGATTCACCCCGCAGGAGTTGGCCGGGATCAGACGCCGCGAGGATGAGGTAGTGCGGTTCCTGGCAGCGATTGCCGAGATCCACGGTCTGCCAGACGGCCTCACGGTCACCAGAGATGAGACGGGCAGGGCGATTGGGTTGGCTGTCGATGATCCAGGCGCGACGGAAGCGGCCCTGAAGCTGGTACGAACAGCGGCGAACTAGCCATGCCAGATCCCAGCCATACGATCCTGCTGGCCGTTGCCGGTGGGCTTGTCGCGCTGTTGACGAGCGTCCACATGCTGATTCTTCGGCGGCTGGTGACGCGCCTGGACAAGGTCGACATGGAACTAACAAACCTGAGAACCGCGCTGCGTCTGCTACGGGCTGAGCGCAAACCGGAAGACGCCCACTAATATCCAGTGACAATTCGACCGCTGCGGCCCGATGAATGGCCGCTCGTGGCTTCGGTATTCGAGGCGCAATCCGGCACAATGCCCAGCCCCGCCGAGTCGAGCATTATCGCCGCATTCGATGACGATGACGAACTGGCTGGCTTCTGGTGTATCCAGGTTGCTTATCACGCGGGACCGCTCTGGATCGCTCCTAAGCACCGTGGGACGCGGCTATGGGCATCCCTGCATGAGGCCCTCTGCAGGACCTTCGCGAAGCTTGGCGGGACCGGCTTCTACAGCTTTTGCGGCCAGCCGAAAGTCGAGTCGATTTTCAAGGCGCTGGGCTACACCGATCTTGGCTACACCGTTTGGAAAAAGGAGATCAAATGACACAACTCGATGAGATTATGGAGAGCGGCAAAGCGCCGAATGATGAGGTAAACGCCTCGACCAAAGAGGCCAACCAGATGGCCGCGTACTTCACTGCGCTGTTTGAGTCGGTGCCCAACGCGAAGGTGCTCGGCCTCGTAATCAACACCACCGTGGCTGGCGCAATGGGTTCAGCCGAACTGATCCCGCTGGAGAACGTCGAGCCGCAGCCCGATGAAGACGAGCGGTTCTACTATCACCTGCAGGTGCGGCTTCCTTTGGGCGTAACACAGGAGTGGGCCGTCTCTTCCTGGCTGACCGCAGTGGAGGTTCGCGGCCTGGAGCTTGCCACCCGTGACTATATGGCGAAGGTGGACTCCAGCTTCAGCTACCTCAATGTTCCACAGGTCTACTCGGCGCTGGAGACGGGCCTCGCTGAGTTCTACGAATCCTGCTAGGGGAGGGACGCTATGCCATTCGGCGGTCTTTTGACTATGGGGGCCATCTCTGGTGGCTCTCAGATTTTCGGTTCACTCTTCGGCGCTAACCGTGCGGCCAAGGCCCAGAAAGCCGCAGCCCTACAGGCGCAGCAGACCCAGGAGAAGTACTACCAGCAGGGTCGAGAGGCCCTGTCCCCCTACACCGGCTCTGGTTCCGAGGCGATGGGCTATATGCGGGAGCTTATCCAGCCTGGAGGGTGGGCAGAGCAGCAGTATGATGCGGACAAGTTCGCGCAGGACCCCGGCTATGCGTTCAGGAAGGCCGAGGGTGAGAAGTCTCTGGCGAACAGTGCAGCGGCCCGTGGCAGCACACTCTCCGGTGGTGCTCTCAAGTCACTCGCCGGTTACTCTCAGGGCCTCGCCTCGCAGGAGTACGGTGCCGCCTACTCACGCTGGAACCAGGAGAGGCAGCAGAGGTGGAGTATGCTCTCGGGCGTGGCCGGTATGGGGCAGCAAGCAGCCGGTACTGTCGCGCAGCTAGGGGCCAATGCAGCCAACCAGATCGGCGGCGCTCAGATGGGGTCAGGAAACGCACAGGCTGCGGCCAGCATGGCTATCGGGAACTCCATCGGCAACGCCGGGACCAGCATAGCGAACATGTACATGATGGACAGGCTGTTCGGCCAGGATGGCGGGGCTATGAACGCGAAGCCGACAGGGGTTAACAGGCTGGCACCGTGGAGTCCTCAGACCGGAGTGCCGAGTCAGGGGCTGGCGTTCCTGACGCCTGATGTCTCCCCTCCCATCTACTCAGGGGGCTACCGTGACCCTGGCTACAACCCTCCGTATCATGGCTAGCTGAGAGGTGACCCGTGCCGATTGACGTAAGCATCTACCAGAACCAACAGCGCCAGCCGTCTCTCGCGGAGAACATGGGGCAGCTTCTTGCCATGAAGTCCCTGCTCCAGAGCCAAGCGCAGAACGTGCAGCAACAGGAAGCCACTGCGCTCCAGATCGCCAAGCACAAGCGCGATGTGCAGACCGAGGAAGCGGCCAAGCAACTCTTCGGCGGGGCCACCAAGCCGACTGAAGCCGAGATCATGGCGACTCTCGGGCCGACGCACGGCATCCCGATCCTGACGGCACAACGCGCCGCCCAGAGGGCCGAGACCGAACAGCAACTCTCCCGGCTCAACTTGGTGACAGAGCAGACTAAGCGTGGTGGGCAGATCCTGGCCACTGCCACTGACCAGAAAACCTATGAAGACGCAGTGCGGCGGCTGGTGCCGGTCCTGGGGGCGGCTGCGGTCCAGGAGCACTTCCCGGCGACATACGACAAGGCGCTGGTGGACAACTTCACACTGTCATCGCTGGACGTGGAGAAGCAAGCGGACCTCAAGCGGAAGGCTATCAAAGATCAGTGGGATGCCGATGAGCAAAAGCATCAGGTGGCAATGCGCCCATTCCAACAACGCACCGCAGAACTCGGCGCAACCAAAGCTGGCCAGGAGGTCACCGGGACGCAGCCGCTGAATGAGTTCCAGCGAAGGTCACTGGAGAACCAGGAGAGGATCAAGGATGTAGTCAGTCTGGCGTCCATGCTGCACGATCCGAAGTCCACGCCAGAGCAGAAGGAATTCGCCAAGAAGACACTCGCGACACTCACGGCCCAGACTATCGCTGGACGGCCACAGGTTAATGTCAGTGGCCCCGGCATGGCCACCGAGGATGACTACAAGGCAGAGGGCGCGATCTACGCCCGTACCGGGATCATGCCGTCTCTCGGCACCGGCAGTGGGGCTGGGCGAAGCAAGATCCTGCACTATGCTCATGCGTGGGCGCGGGAGAAGGGCCTCAAGCCTGACGAGCTTGTGTCGATGAGGGCGGCCTACGCTGGCGACAAGGCATCACTGTTGGCCTTCACTAAGCAGTTCGACCAGATCAAGAGCTTCGAGCAGACGGCCAGCAAGAACCTGGACCTGTTCCTGTCCTTGGCTGAGAAGATCCCAGACACCGGGGTGCCGTGGCTCAACATACCGCTCCGCTTGTTGAACGAGAAGCTGGTGGGCGCGGACAATATGGCCGCAGTGAACACGGCCAGGAACGTGGCCAACAACGAGATTGCCAAGGTTACCAGCGGCGGCGGTCTTGGCGGGGTCCTCTCGGACTCGGCGCGGCATGAGGTTGCCGAGTACAACCCGAAGGAAGCTACGTTCGCGCAGACCAAGAAGGTAGCCGGAATCCTGAAGATCGATATGGCCAATCGCATTGGTGCGATGACGGAAGCCAAGGCCGACATCATGAACCGGCTCGGCGGCGGCGAACCTGCCGGGGGCCATACACCCGCAGCGGTGACAGACGTGAAGACGTGGGACGAGAAGACGAGGAGCTTCAGGTAACGCCATGCCGAAAACGCGCATCGTCGGGACAACGCAGTACAACTTCCCCGACAACTATTCGGATGAGCAGATTGCCGAGGCTCTCATGCATCAGGGGGTCATCAAGCGGCCAGCGTCCCCAACAGGGCCGTCCTGGTCTGACCGGATGTTCTCTGGCATCGATCCGCGCAGGGTGGAAGCGGCCAAGGCGCTGGTGGACTTCGGTGAGGGTGCGGTCTCTGGACTCGCCACGACGGCTAATAATGTCGCGCAGTTTGCCGACCTCGCCTCGGGTGGGCCGCTGTTCAGGAAGCTGACCGGGTTCCAGGACCCGACTGACACGCCAGAGGCACAGGCGCTTATCAAACGGGCCACAACGGCACCGGATACCACCGCTGGCCGAGTTGGTAGGGGCGCGGAGCAGATCGCGGAGCTTGCGATTCCGTCTATGGCTGCGGCGAAGGCTCTCAAGGCCGCGCAGTACGGCAGAGCTGCTATCGTGGGGGCCGACGCTGCGATCCAGGGTGGCATCACCGGCTTTCAGACAGGCGGCGATCCTACGGAGATGGCCAAGGCCGCTCTGATCTCTGGTGCCGTCGGGACTGCCGGTGCCGGGTTGGGCGCTCTCCTGGAGAAGGGCAAGGGGGCCGCAGCGGCCCTCAGAGAGGCCGCCCTGAAGCAGTACCAGCAGGTGCTGAACCCAACCAAGGAGGGCACCAAGTTCCTCGCCAAGACCTCTACCGCGCCGGGGTTGCTGGACCGTGGCGTTCGGGCCTGGACGCTCAAGGGGTTGTTAGGCAAAGCGCAGAACGAGGCCGAGGCCGTCGGGCAACTGATCGGTGACGCATGGGACAACCTCCCGCAGGGCACCAAGGTGGAGCTTCTGCCGATCACCGACAAGCTGGCGCAGGACGCTGCCGAGGCATTCACGGTTAAGGTGGCCTCTGGCGGGACGAAGCCGATGACCGACATGGGCGCGAACGCACTGTCCACTGTCGACAGGATGAAAACACTCTTGGTGGAGATGGCAGAGGTGAACCCCAAGACCGGGAAGCTGGAGGTGCCAGTGGATGCGCTGCGGAAGTTGCGCCAGTCTTGGGATGCGGTGGCCGCACAGGCCAAGCGGTATCAGGGAAAGGATCTGGCCGATCACGCGGTAGGGGAGATTCACGGCATGGGCGCGGACTCGATCAGGAATAAGCTGGCTGCAGATTTCCCAAACATTGCGGAGCTGAACAAGGAGTACAAGTTCTGGAGAGACGCCGCGCAGGTGATAGAGGAGACCGTGACGAGGCGCGTTGGTCAGGCGAAGTCGATGTCCAGGCAGATCGCCTCTGTGGGCGGGGCCGTTGCCGGGGCGACGATGGGCGGCCCTCACGCTGCAATGGCTGGCAAGGTAGCGATGGATCACCTGACAGAGGCTACGTCCAGTGCGGCCTGGAAGACCACCTCTGCGGTACTGAAGAACAAGCTGGCCAACGCAATCGCCAAAGGCAACCGTGGTGAGATCGAGTTCTATATCGGGAAGCTGTTCAAGGCAACCGTTGTTGATGCGTCCACCAAGTGATACGCTACGCTGAGGCCGTCTGAGTCACTTCGGTGTTTGAGCCATCTGGGTGACAGGCTGGTTCCTCCAAGCCGAGACGGCCCCTTCCCTGCCCTACGGCAAGTGGTATCCCTTCTGATCGTCCACCAGGACCATCTCGCGCCTCACTAGCTGCTTCATGCCCGTGTAGATACTGGTGATGAGGTAGCTATCCGGCACCTTCCCCTTGAGCTTGGGCAGCATCTCCTTGATGGTGATGCCGGGGTGCGCCTTTACTATCGCCAGGACCCTCTTCTGATTCGGCCCCACGGGGTATCGCTGGTTGTAGGGGCTGCCGGTGCCGACGGCCTTGGACGGCCTCTCCTGGGGTGCGTCTGTCTCGTATGTCAGGTTGGGCTTCGGCTCCTTCCGGCGCGTCTGCGGCACGGTGCCGTCCATCAGGTTCAAGACTCTATCCAACGCCTGGAGATCAGCCTCTAGCTGACGCCGCAGAGCTACGAGATTTTCTAGTGTGTTTTGTTTCATGGGTCCTTACTTCGTCGGTTAGCGTGTGTGCGTCGAGATGCAGCAGACCAGCGACTGAGGCGCAGAGATCTCCCTCGTGCTTGCGGAAGACCGGCTCACCAGACATCATCGCCGCATAGGCCGAGTGACCGGCTGGCGTCAACGCGAAGCCCCGCGAACTTACCGAAATATACTGCCTCTTCAGTAGGCTTACAGGGGCGCGATTGTCGATGAATCTGAGCAGCTTGTAGCCGCCCTTCAGGCTTCCTTCGGCAACCGCTCGTAAGAACGAGATCTGTCTGTCTGATAGGTTGTATCTCAAGCCTCTGGCCTCTCTCGTGTGGTGTTACTGCTGAAGAGAGGCTATCACCGAAGGCTATCGGACAACAACAGAGAGGTTAGTGGGCGGGACAACGTCGAGCGGGATGACTGCGATGGCCGTGTTGCTGGGGCCGCTCTCCTGCGCGTTCAAGAGGCTCCGCACGGTGTAGCAGTAAGTGGTGTTGCTGATGACCGTTTGATCAGTGTAAGTGAGACCGGCGACATTAGCAGCCACCCTGACGTAGACAGGCGTTCCCGTGCAGTTTCCTGGCGCTCTGTACACGTTATACGTCACTCCTGTGGGGTTGACCCCATCCACCCACTTCAGGACGACATCATGGGCCTGTAGGCTGGCCGTGATCAGCAGTAACAACAGCAGTCTCATGGGATCTCCTTGTATCGCCGGTCTCTCTTCTTAAACCATGTTGGTTGCTTTGGCACGAAGACCGTGATCTTATCGCTGGCGTTGGACTCTATCGCCTCAACGGTGGCCGTCACGGTGTAGCAGTACGTCCTGTTGACCTTGACTCCGGTGTCGGAGTACTCCTTTTCGGTGATCCTGCTTTTGATCTGAGCCATCACTGGTAATGCTAGGCACTCGCCCGATCCGCGATACACGTTGTAGGTGGCCGGTGGGTTCGCCGCATCCACCCAAGTGAGCGTTGCTGCAATCCTCGGCGGCGGGGCAAAGAAACTCGCGATTGACACCAGCCAGTGGGCAACCATGTCCTAATTATAAGGCCGGAAACGCCCCACCAAAACAGAAAAGGCGGAAGCCGAAGCCCCCGCCCAATCTACTCCTCCGCGCCAGCACATCTACAGTACACCAAAGCCTCACCGCAGCGGGTACTCCTTGTCCCGCGCCACCTTCGTACAGTGCTGGCAGACCCCGCCAGCGCCACCTCCCTGCTCCTGGTACGCTGCCAGCTTGCGAAGCGACTGCTCCGAGAAGTGACCCGTCCCACGGCTCTTGTAGTCCTTGAGGGTGGACTTGCCGCAGGTTCGGCAGGTGTACTTCAGCTTCAGGTCACCGAGGTACTCGACTGAGAAGCGACGATGCGCGTGGATCGTGCGCCGCTTGAACAGGAGATGCGCCCTGCTCATCTGATCTCCCTCCTGGTGCAGAGCAGCACGTCACCCAGGACCCCGCCAGGACCCATCAGGACCGACGCCGCCGCGCCTATCATAGTGGCCCTCTCGTTGCTCGGCAGGTTGAGCGACATACCGTCCTCGTTCACGATCATGAAACTCTCGGGGCCGATGGTGACCATCTCGATGTAGCCGCCCACGAACCCCTGAAGCTCCTTCAAAGAGAAGGTGGCCCCCTGCGCTGGGTGGACCTCCGCAGCCGTGTCATCAGCCTTGATGTGCCATGCCATGTTACCAGTCCCTCCTGACCGGCAAGTCGGCCATTGCCACCTTCGGGTGATCGGTTCTCAACTGCCTGATGGCCTGTGCCAGATCGTCATGAACGTCCCCGCCCCGGTAGCCAGCCGATTCCAGGAACATCAGGGCGTTTTCGAGGGCCTCGATGATTGTCATTGCTTCTCTCCTTTCGGCGCTCGGTTAGAGCGCCCATCCAAAACTCTTGTAGTCCAGCAGGGTCATGCTATGGACGTTGCAAGCGCCACTCAGGCCGCGAGGCTCGGGCATCTTGTTCAGCGGGTCACGGTAGGCCGAGTAGGCCGGTGCGACGATCCAGGCGGTCTTCAGGCCCTTCTTCGCGTAGTTGGCCTCGCGGGTGTAGTCGGTGATCCACTGGACCTTGCCGTCGGCGGCGGGGACGCACCACTTTGAGACGCTGCCGTAGCCAGCGAACCGATTGGGCAGGGTGTACAGCTTGGTGGAGCGGAGTTCGCCCGTCTCCAGGTCAACGAGGCACCGGAACGCCGCCATGCCGCCGTGAAGCGCAATCTCGGCCTCTTTCTGGGCCTTGGCGGAACCAAGACCGTGGACCCACTGGGAGACGAAGCCGTCGGTGTCGCAGCGGTCAAAGCTCTCTTCGCGTTGTGCGATGCGGTCCCTGGATTCCTGGAGCTTGGCTTCCTGGGCGACGAGGGCCTCGGGGGTGATCAGCGTCTCCAGGTAGAACTCGGCTCCGTCGCGGGTCTCGAAGATCTGGTGGGTGGTTTGTGTTGAAGTAGCCATGAGTCAAGCTTAAATCAAGGACGGATCGCGTGTCAAGCATCAAGCAAAAATAAAGCAACAAAAAAAAGAGCGAGGCACTAAGCCCCGCCCTCCTTCCTATCGACTCGACTGTGGTACGGGAAGATCAGTGACCACTGCCAGCAGCCCGATCCCCTGCCCCCAAGGGACCGCTTCACCAGGACTGGCTTACGGACGGCCCCGCAGGATCGGCACTCTTCCGGCTGCTCCTCTCGCCCCCGCTCGTAGCGTTTGATCTCGGCCATCGTGAAGTTCGCATAGAGCGTGTCGGCAAGCTCGTGACCCCCGCCGCTGCACTTCTGACGTGCCATCAGATCTGCCCTCCCTCTTCCAGGTGCCTGTGGCAGCAGATCAGCCCCGGCGCGTGTTCCATCAGGAAGTTCGTCTTCCCGCAGCAGTTGCAGTGGATCATCCGGCGCTTGAAACGGATCTCCAGGTTGTGCCTCTGCTCCTCGCGAAGGGCATCTGCTGCCCAGATCGCCTCACTCTCCCTCTCCTTGACCAGATCGACCAGCTTGGCAACGTGGGTGCGGATCGACTTGGTGAAGACCTCGAAGTCCACCATGTTCCCGGTCTCGACGGCCTCGCGGATGTGCTCCTCGCAGAGGCGGATGTAGTTCATGCTGGCCTGGATGGCCTTGTCACGCGCCACGATCCGGCGCTCTTCGGTGTGTCTGGTGTCGGCCATTACTTCACCTCCTGAACGGCTGCGAAATGGAGTTGGCGCAGGGTGGCGACGGCCTCGCACGTTAAGCGAAGTTCCTCCTCAACCCTTAGGTGCCCTCGGCTAGGGTTCTTGCCGGGAAGGATGGGATAGATGCGGTGCAAGCTCCTGTTAAGTCGCGTGGCCTCTCGTTCCAGCATCAGAATCGCAAGCAGCAGTGCTTCCTGGTTCGTCATGTTACTTCACATCCTTGGCGATCCGCTCACGCAGGGCTTCCATCGCACCCTGCACCTGCTCCTGCTGCTCCACCGGCACATCGGGGAAGCACTTCTCCATCCACTCCAGGCAGAGGATGGCCC
>Ga0137426_1000081_pt1 | contig 20138 bp, 29 predicted proteins | sample EasRivERMZT660_2_FD_102308 | JGI IMG/M metagenome (GOLD analysis project Ga0137426, IMG submission 102308) | Soil microbial communities from meander-bound floodplain in the East River, Colorado, USA - East River MetaG ERMZT660_2 | ecosystem: Environmental > Terrestrial > Soil > Floodplain ...
AGCACTTTACAACGCAAAGTCCTTTGATATAGATAGACCTTTGTAATTCCGAGTACTTAGTACCGGGCTTTAGCCCGTTTACGAAGGATACAGTCAATTCCCATTCACACTTTTTAGTCTCTTTAAACACAGATAAATCCTTATTGACAAACGCACAAAACTATGAATGACTTTTAGTTACTTTGCGCCACAAAGCACGTATTTTTCCTATCACATACTACCCTCTCTCGTCAACACAAATATTTTCACCTAGACGCGATAAATCGCGCCTTAGTATGAATCTAAGGTCCAATATGTGTCCTACTAAGGTGTTTTCTACCTACGTACTACGTGTCAATAGTACTTTAGTATCATTCTATGTTTGGCCCTTGAATTGTTGTCGGCGTAAGCCGTTGAAAACAAACACGTTAAAGTTCTTGACAAACCCAAAATCGCTTTAGCGATGGTACTTTAGTACGGGGGTACCCGACCCCTTAGTACTAGTACTTGACAACGGACCCCTGCCTGTGCTAGCGTCAGCACAGCACAGTATGTAACCTGCTGATACGAAAGAAAAAATTTTGAAAAATTTCAAAAACTGCGTTATACTAAAGGCATGGTTATACTAATAATTGGATTGGTTGCGGCGGGCGTTATACTAATAGCGGCGAAGTGGGAGAAGTGGAAATCAATAGATCAGGGCCGTTTTTAACTGATTGAAAACAAAAGAGTTATTTTAGGAGGAGCGCCTACAGCCGCCTTTTGGCTGTAAGTTACTGATTTTAAAGGAGTTTTTGGAAAGGGCCGCTTCGTACATTGACATGCAGAGGAAGCAGCCAAACAAGGGGGTATACTACTCGCCACTCTCCTTATTCACCCTTTGGAAGGACGGCGGGCCGTAGGCCGTTGGTCCCTCCTCTGGGGTGGTGGGTCACTTTTAATAATATCATACCTAAGAACCTAGAATAATCTTAGAAAGATAAATCCCGCATACTGTGCCGGTTACACCGCCTACGGAGTAAAAAAACCACAAAAGTTTTCTCTTACCCTTCTGGCTATCTGCTATTTCCGAGAAAACAAAAAACAACAGCGTACACAGGATAAAGTCCGAAACTATAGAAACTGTTATGTTTCCTTGTGAAACGGCCCTCCAGGAAACTGTACACACAAGCCAGTTTAAAAACTGCAAACCGCCAAGTCTTAATGCTTTTCGCATCTCTGTTGATTCGTAACGATTCTGGAAATCTGAGCCTGACTCACACCATATACTCTAGCAAGCACGACTTGCGACATCCCGCCATTCTCGTAGCTTTCCTTCAAACTTTCAACCTCAACTTTATTTAATTTCACTTTAGGCATGTCTTTAGTATATACCAAACCACCCATTTGTTAAAATGGTTTTGAAGGAAAAACTTTTTAAATGTCTAGCTACTACGCTATTTTCAACGACGACGCTTCTGGCAACTTTTCTGTCTCCGTAGTTCGCGGTACTCTGAACTCCGAAGTCCCCACCACGGACACCATGCCCCGCTTGGTTATTCCCTGGATTGACAACATGAACTCCGGCACGACTGTATACGGTGTAGAGGATGCAACCAATGCTGCTCCTATCGTTCTTCAGTTCGATGCTACCGATGCTGCAAACCCCTATGCTGTCGGTGACGTAATTGTGGTTCAGGACGTAGGTGGAAATACGACTGCTAATGGTACTTTCGAAGTATCTGCTGTCGGTGGATCTTCAGCGTCTTGGACGGCGACCCTTAAGGGCTCAGACGGCACAGCGGCGTATACTTCTGGTGGAACGGTTTATAAGATCAGCCGGACCAAACTACTTGGCGGCGCAATCGAAGCGGCTAAGAAAGCCATTCTAAACGACCGATCAGTAAACGGCTAATAGGAAAGGTAAACCGAAATGGCAAACTTTTCTAAGAGCTTTTATCCCAATGAAACGTATGTCTCTAAGACATTCGTTGCCAACGGCGAAATGATTGACACGTCTATCTTTACTGTCCCCGAAGGGCAGATGTGGGTTCTGCTCGCTGCTTCAGAAAACCACACAACCGAAGGTTCTGATCCAGGTGATGTAACCATCATGCTAACCCGGCAACAGGGAACTGAAGCCGCCGCGTCTGGTGATGAACTCATGACGACTGGTTTTAACGCTAAGGGAACTGCCCAGACCGTTCAAAACGCCTCGGTAGTACCAACCGTAGCAACCCGCACTCTTCATTCCGGCGACCGCCTAGGTGTAAACTTCGTAGGGACCTTAACGGCTCTTGCGGGTGTCAATATCACGGCGTATCTCTACCGTATTGGCTAATCTTCTCTATCCATAAACTCCTCTCGGCCCGCCTCTGAAAAGGGGCGGGTTTTTTGTTAGAATAAACATAGCATGGCAATTGAATACGCAGGCGGAACATACGTTGACCAGAGTGCAGTTCTAAGCGCGACTAATATTCCGGACTATATTACGCTTGTGACAGACAACGTAGCAACGGCTGGGTGGACGGTAACGACGCTAGAAACATATAATCTATTCGGTGCCATCCCAACTCTGTACAATCAAAGCAACGCCGCAAACAACGACACGTTCACAATCGCCGCACGAGTTTATACTTTTAAAACAACCCTAACCGGAGCCGCAGACGAGGTTCTAATCGGCGCTAACCATGAAGCTACGTTGTTTAACGTGCGCTCGGCAATCAATGCCTTAGCCGGTGCAGGAACCCTCTACGGAACGGGAACAACAATTAACACTTCAGTAACGGCGCTAGCAACCGTATTCTTAAATGGAACTTCCGGAAATCCCACGCTGGTTATTCTAAGTACTACCGGAGCTGCCGTGGCTGTTACAAAAAGCGGAAACCTATCTTGGTACAACACCACCACTACGGCTAAAACTCTTTACAAGCTAGAAAGTGTTCAAACACCTACATTTCAAAAGTGTATCTCCTACATTGCTGAAGATGTAAACTCCACGGCAAATACCCTATTTTGCATTACGGTTTCAAGAGACGAGCTTATCGGTGTTGGACGTAACGCTTCTGTAGCAAACACAGCCGGAACAACTCTCCGCATCCTGGCGCATCGTTATGGCTTCCACACGCTACTAGTCGGAACCTTCAACACGAACGGAACTGGGATCTTCATTCAATCCCCCTTCATTCCTTCTTTTATGGCTCCTAAGCAAGTTACTGGAGCTACTAACGCTACGCCCATTGAAATAACAACCGGCGCGGCTCATGGATACACCACAGGTCAATCTGTCCTTATCAAGTATGTCGAAGGCAACACGGCTGCAAACGGCCTTTGGACCATCACCGTAACGTCCACGACAACCTTCACGCTAGCAACCTCAGTTGGAAGCGGAGTATTCTCCGGCTCCGCTGGTCTAGTAGCCTGTCAGACTACCCCTGAAATTGAAATCCTAGAAAACACCTATATTAACTTTGGCCCCACTTCCACAACCGCATATCTCTCCAGCTCCACCGGATACGGCTCTAACATCGGCGGCTTTGGCGGAATTTTTGACGGCTCGGCATCGGCAGGTTCCGGTAACTCTTCTTTCCTATTCGAAAAGGGCGTAAACACAGCCGGAAACACTTTCATCTGGGTAAGCGGCGCGGGCTTAGCCCTGGAACCCTTAATTATCTACACGTCCCTCTACGGATCAAGCGTCCGTTGTTGCGGGCAGCTTTATAACGCTTGGTGGTCACAGACTGCCACTTCAGGAGGATCGACAAACACAGCAGACGGACATACATGGTACGGTATCTGGAACTCTGACTCCAACGGACAACTATTTCTATTAACGAGCTAAGATGCCTCTAATTTTCGGCGATCTAGAAGTAATCATTAAAACTTTCGTTATCGATCTAGCCGCCTATGATGGGTGGGGTCCTCAAGACGGGGATACGATTGATCTTGGAGGTTCGGCTTATGTTCACTTCGGACCAGGAATTTTAGGATACTTCCAGGCTCTAGAAATCGTGGCCTTCACAACCTCCCCTTCTGCGGAAGAAGACGCGGCGGTTAGCGGGCCTCCAGTAGGATCAGATCCACCATTACCACCAAGTTATCCATACCCGTTTTCGACAGGCCAAGTATATGCGAGGGAAAATTTGACTGCAAACTTAAGAATGACAAGAGGGGATACCTTCATATTTAAATTCCAGGTATTCCTTAACGGTGTTGAGGTAGACGTTACGGGATATTCTTTCGTCATGACTTGCCGCTATCGAGCGCCAGAAGCCGTTGTCTTTACCCGCTCCTCTCCTTCAACCGGAATCGCCCTTACAACCCCAGCAAGCGGAATCTGTACGGTAACCGTAGCTCCTTCGAACACGAACACACTTCCGCTGGAAGTTCTGCGCTTCCCGTATGACATTCAGATGACAGACCCAAGCGGAAACATCACAACCGTTCTGCGCGGAATTTTAAGAATTGATCCAGATATTACAAGGGCATAATGGAACTCATATTTCACATCCTAGAGCTTTCGGCTCTTATATTTTTAATTTTAAAAAAAGCAAAGGTTGATTCTAAAGTAGAACAAACCTTTCCGGAAGTTCTAGCCACGGAAGACGAGTACTACACTGTCTTTGACGCCAAAACCGGCATGTGGCTTTTCCAGCGGTATTCTGACCATCCCGATATGGTGGAGGTTTTTGCTCACCCTGAAAAATATAAAATAAAGAAAGCGGCTCAATGTCCTCAGTAATTTACGAAACAGATCGACAGGCAATGGGGTCCGGTAATGCCGGTCCATTGTCCGGAACTCCGAAACGCGCAGCCTTAGTAGCAATCGAAACGCCTAATGGCGATTCAGCAATGGATGACACAAATGATGCTGTTCGTGTCAACGTCGTAGCTGGTAGTGGTCCTGGAGGCGGTGGAACGTCTATGGTTGACGATGCCGCGTTCACTGCCGGTACTACCGAAATTACGCCTGCCGGTGGATTCTATAGCGTTGCTCGTGATACGGTAAATGACGGCGACGGCGGCGCTCTAGCCATGACTTCTGTTCGCGGCCTGCTAGCCTCCATTGAAACCCCAACTGGGGATACTGCGATGGATGACGTAAACGATGCCCTTAGGGTAAATATCGTAGCCGGTGCTGGTAGCGGTGGAACAGCGATGACCGACGAAAGCGCCTTTACCTCCGGAACCACAACCTTTACCCCGATTGGAGGCGTTTTTGAAGAGGCTATTACAACTCCCGCTGACGGAGAAGGGGCTACTGTCCGAATCACTGAGAATCGGGCCATCCATACAAATCTTAGAAACTACGCTGGAGCCGAAACCGGAGTCCTTGCCGTCCCTCTCCGTGTCGATCCTACAGGAACCACGTCTCAACCAGTACTGGGAACTAAATCGTCTGATGCTGGTGCTCCGGGTGCCACGAACTTAGGAACACTTCCGGCAGTTGCTACAACCTCCGCACCATCTTACACCGATACTCGCCAAGTTGCGCTTTCTGTTGATCTGAGCGGATCACTAAGAACTACTGGTTATGCAGTTATCTATGGTACTGATAGCGGCACACCAACCATCGTAGCTGTAGATTCGTCCGGTGATGTTAAGGTAGTAGGTGCAGCAGCTCATGATGCCGCAGTAGCCGGAAACCCAGTTCTAGCTGGAGCAGAAGCCCGAACCACCATAGGAACCGCCGTAGCTGCTGGTGACGCTGTTCGAGTAACCGCAGATCGTTACGGGCGACTATATCACACGGCCCCGCAATTCTCACAAGCGTCGTCTAACGCTACGGCTATTACGACAGCCACGGACACAACCGCAATTTCAGCTCCCGCTGCTAGCAGTCATCTTAAAATCTGGCGCTTACACGCCGTTAATTCCTCAGCCACGGCAACATGGGTTTACTGGAGGTCAACGACTACAGGTACCAGACGCTATCCGATGTACCTTGCCCAAAATGCTATTGCATCTATTCCCCTTGATGGCGGATGGCACTTAGGCTCTGCTGAAGCTCTTGTTATTACAACTACAGGTGCCGGAAACGTAGAATGGCACGTAGATTACGAAACGGTGGCTGATTAGTAATGCCAACGGTAACAATCACAGGAGGCTCTGTCTGTTCTGGCGGGGAACACCGAACTGTGGAAACTGATTTAGGAAATTTTAAAGTAAGTACCTCGGAGATACAAGACATGATTCCTATAACCGCCTCAGAAGCTAAGTCTAATTTTATTGTTGTAGTTAGGCATATTTATTGGTCTAGACGCGCTGCCGGAAGAACTCACCCGCAAGCACTTGCGGATTTAGTGGGTCAGAAAGTATACCTATAATGGCACTTCAATCATTCGGAGGATTTGTTCCGTGGCCGCAAACAGGTACCGATATCGGGACTACTCCAAACTATACAACAACGCAGTACACCATTGACGCTGCTGGAGAAAAGGCCGCTGCTATTTTTCGTGTTCCTAAAACTGGAACAATTTCAGCCGTAACTTTTAGAACGGCCACAGTAACAACCGGGGACACGGTAGATGTACGCCTTGAGACTGTAGATTTGTCAACCGGATTCCCGTCTGGATCATTGTTTGGAACGAATACAAACGCCTCGCAAGTAATCGGATCTGGCGATGATAACACGATGTTTACTACAACGCTCACTGCCGGAGCTTCCGTCACCGTGGGTGATTTGATAGCTTGTGTTATCGTCAACGGCGGCGGTGGCGGTAGCATGCAAATTGTTGGATTTACCGCAAACTCGGCTATTGATTTTCCTTTTGGTGCTTTGTATACGGGTTCGTGGGCCGGTGTAATCGCCACGCCTATTATGGCTGGAATGCAATATAACGATAGTAGCTATAGTTATATCCCAAATATTCCGGTAGCCGAAACCATTACGCAAACAGCATACTCATCAAGCACTAATCCAAATCATCGAGCTTTGCAGTTTCAAGTTACGGTTCCCTGTCGGGTAAGTGGTTTCTGGGCAGCGTTTGACTGTGACAACGACACAGATGTTTTGCTTGTGGATGACAACTGGGACGGAACAAACGGAGATGCTTTAGCACGGACATCGATTGATAAGGATGTTCGCCGAAGTACTGTTATCGGTTCTCATATTATGCCATTTCCAAATACCGTAACACTAACCGCCAATACAATTTATCGGCTGGTTCTAAAACCAACAACAACTTCAAATATCATTATGGGTGCTTTCACGGTAGCCTCTGCCGCACAGCTTGACCAAGCTGGAGCAAATCAGAACTGCTACTTATCCACGGCCAACAACCCGAATGATTCTACTGATTGGACACCAACCACAACAACTAGACCTTTGATGGGAATCTTAATCGATCAATTCGACGACGGTACCTCCGTGGGTGGAACAGGCGTCTATAACCTAGCTATGCAATAATTAGTCTATGGTTAATACTCCAGACGGCGAGTTAATTGAGATTCTTTATCCTGCCGCTATAGCGGAAATTACAATGCCTTTTGCGTTTATTATTCAGCGGGATCTGTTTTCCGCGTATGTTGATGATTCTACACAGGAATACCCCGTCACTCCGTATTAATGCTAGAATACGTTTGACATGCCAATTCCTACCACCAGATCCTTTGGTGCTCGCCAAATTATGAATGGTTTGAGCGTAGTTCCAAACTCTTTAACCGTATTAACCGCTGAAGATTCCGTTGTTTTTCAAATCGTTGTTTCAAATAACACCGGAACAGCCGCGAATTTAACCGTAACTGACGGAAACGGACTTTATATTTGTGATGCATATCCTATTCCAATTCAGTCTCCAGTAGTCTTGTCCTTTCCTGAGGGCGTCTTTATGGATGGTGGCGTGAAATGGCTTTCTGGCACGGCTAACGCGCTTCAAGGCGAGATTTTCGGTTTCGAGAAAGAGTAACCTATGACTACCCGCGAACTTAAAAAGCGGGTTTCGGAATGGGCTTCGATTATTGGTCTTGCCGATTGGAAGATCGATGCGGAGTTTGTGACTGATACCCAAACTAAAGACACGATGGCGGAAGTTTCCTGGCAACCAGAGTGGAAGGAAGCGGAAATTCTCTTTCGCAGGGAAGCCCAGCTTAAGAAAACCGGACGTTCCATCGACCATTTCATCGTCCATGAGCTTCTACACATAGTCTTGGAAGGCCACAAAACCGTAATCGAGGAATACGACCCCCTCTACGAAGCCGCCATAAACAACATTGCCTCGTTAATCATAGCTAAAAAGCTATAATACCCCTGAATGATTAATATTAAAAGCCTGGATAAGCTCACCAAGGGGCAGGAGAATGAGCTAAAGGCTATTCGTTGGCGTGCGCGGACGGACCTACGATACCTGTGTAACGAACTTTTGGGCTATCCGGACGTTTCTGACGAAATTCATGGCGGCTTAATCAAAACTCTTCAGCAATTCACCAAGCCAACTTCAGAGCAGTTTGCAGAGAACGACAAAATTGTAAACGGAAAGTGGGTTTACACCCCAATTCACAAAATGCTGGCCCTTCCGGGGAAACGCCGAAGGCTTATTCTAGACTTCCGGGGCGCGATGAAGACCACTATCAACGCTCAGGCCCACGCTATTCAGTGGATTTTAAACTACCCAGACGTAGCCATGCTGATTGTTCAGTCCAATGCTTCCAAGGCAGAGGATATCATGGCCGAAATTAAAAAACATTTCCAAGCCAACCCCAAGTTCCGCGCCGCGTTTCCGGAACACTGCCCGCAGAAGGGTATCAACGACTGGGGAACAAAGAGTTATTTTACGACTTGCGCTCGAACAGCCTCGAACACGCGCAAAGAACACACTATCATGACAGCCGGAATTGACACCGGAACAGCCGGATATCACTTTGATGTCATGAAGTTCTCGGATATCGTAGAAATGAAGAACATCGTTGGGGATGGCTTGCATCAGGTAAAGAAATCCTTCTACATGATGGAAAACCTCCTCGTTGCTCCGTCATATTGGATCGACGTAGAGGGAACCCGGTACCACTTCGCGGATCTTTACGGGGATATCATCAAGCACGAAACTAAAAAACCAGTTGAAACTCGTGAATATGAGATGTATACTCGGGCGGTTTATAGAAAAAAGACAGACGAGGGCCGTCCTCAGAAATTTACCCCAGAGGAACTAGAACTTCCTAATCTTTTGGATGAAAAAGGTCTTCCTATTTCCTGGTGGCCTTCACGGTTTACCGTGGACAAGCTTGAAGGTATGCGGGCGCGTGACCCCTTTATCTTCAACACCCAGCAGTTACAGCTCCCACTAGGTGCTGATCCGAACATGATCCCCTTCCCGGTAGATTCCAACTACCCAAAATGGATCACCAGAGATGCTTTCAAGTCCCACGTACCCATCGTGTCGCGGGAAATGTCTATCGACACAGCGGAAACCGTAGGGCCGCGCTCAAACTTCACGGCAATCACTGTCGGCGCATGGTCCGGTAACGGTAGGTGTTTCGTGGAAGAGATTGTTCACCGCCGAATGCTCCCGGATGCCCTCATTAAGCAGATTTTAGAAGTTTTATACCGATACACTGCCCTGGGAAAGCCGATTTCTAAGGTAAAGATTGAGGAAACTTCATTTGTCCGTGGTTTAGAAGTCGCTTTGCGGCGCGAGATGGACCTTAAAGGTATTTTCATCCCCATCGACTTCATTAAGCGGGAAAACCAGACCTCAAAAACGGAACGAATCATCAATTCCCTCCAGCCCTGGTACAAAGGCGGGGAAATTATCTTCCTAGATGACATTAATTGTAAGGAAGAACTCCTAACGGAACTAAAGCAGTTCCCGTCCGGGGAAAGCGACGACATTCTAGACTCCATCGCCGATCTTTTCCAGAACAAAGACTGGTTTGGCCGAAACCTTCCCCGGCAACTGGAGAAAAAAGACTACGAGGAAGCGGAGCGACGTTTACTTTTCGGTCCTAACCACCGAATGCCTCCGTATGAATGGCCCGAGCAGGGTCCAGAGCGCACAGGCCCGCAAGATTCCTACTACAACTCCACTGGCGGTTTGTAATGATACAATTATTTCAGTAGATTATGCCTAAAGAAGAAGTCGCGCCGTTTATTCAAGAACCGGATTTAGACGATAAGCCGTTTATTCTTCCTGGCGAAAATATCGCCGATACCCTGGCATTATCTCTCGTAAACAAGACGTTTACCACGTACGAAAGTTATCGTACTATGAACCATGATCGACGGTTTACGATATCAGACTACCTTTATTTTGGCTGGCTTCCTGCTAAAACCTGGGAAGGAACAACCGTTCCCCGAGCAACCCTCGGAGTTCCTATCGTCTTCGATCAAGTCGAAACAGCCCTGCCGCTTATCAGCGCTGGGATTTTCGGAGCCGGAGACGACTGGTTTTCCGTCCAACCCGAAAACGGAGTTTCCCCACAGGAAGCCCAAAATGTCAAAGATTATCTGTCCTATATTATGGAGCATCCAAATCGCAAATATGGTGCCCAGGCTCAGAACGAACTAGAGCTTAGTTTTAAGGACATCGTTCTCTACGGAAACGGCGGCGTACATTATTACTGGGATGAAGACCTTGGTTTGCCCCAAATGAAAGCCGTGGATATCCGAGATTTTTATATTGATCCCGGTGCAACTTCCCCGTCTATTGCGGATTGTCGCAGCGTCATTTGGCGCAAAGAGATGACCGTAACAGATTTACTTGCCCTCAAGGATACCCCCGGAATGTCCATTCCTTCGGAACCTGTCCTGAACTGGATGTCAAAGTCAATGCCCCAGGCTTACGCCGAACGGACTAAACGAACTCAGGAAGCATTCCGGCAGGTTCAATACTCTCCCGGAACTTCAGATTATCTCCCCAACCCGGCTGACAGGAAAATTGAAGTTTTAGTTTATTACTCCAATGACCGGATCATCTGGGCTCTAAACCGCGCTTGGGTAGCTTTTAATCAACCAAATCCTTATGGTTGTATCCCCTTCGACTTCGCCCCTTGCTATTCTGTCCCTGGTCGTTGGTATGCTCAGTCTATGGCTGATGTCAACGAAGGCAACCAGCGTTATATGGAATCTCTCCTAAACGCCCGACTTGATGAAGTTAATATGGCGTTGCATCCGCCGCGTATTGAGAAGCGGTCAACGAATCTTACGCCGACACAGCAAAGATGGCGTCCTGGTGGGGTCATCAGTGCCGCAGATCCAAAAGACGTAGCTCTCCTACAGCCTCAGAGTGTCCTAACAAATGTCTACAGCGAAATCCAATTCATCCAAATGCTTGCTGAAAAGCGAACCGGCATTAACTCTATGGGTCAAGGGATTCCGCGTCCCGGAAACGCAAACCGAACGGCGACGGGTATTAACGCACAGATGCAGGGGTCTGCGTCTAGGCTTACGTATATCGTAAAGAACATAGAAAATTACCTCATTGTCCCGATGCTTTACAAGCTTCAGAAGATTGCAAAAACCCACTCTGAAGGTTTCGAATGGCTTCCAGCTAAGAGTAATGACCGGGAAAACACAATGGTTCCGGCAGAGGATCTTTATAAGAAATATCAATTCCGGATGTTTGCGGCGTCAAAAATGATGACCCGAGAAAAACTAGCCGGTGTGTTCCCATTCCTGGCTCAGTACATGCTCGGCGGTCCTTTCATGGCGCAGCTTTCAAAATCCGGGCAGACAGTAGATTTTAATGAGTTTCTCCGGATGCTCCAGGACTCAACAGGTGTTTCTAAAATGTACACCCTCGTCCGTCCTATGAACGAGCAGGAGAAAAAGCAGGCTTCTCAACCCCCGCCCGAAGTTCAGGCTCAGCAACAGAAAATGCAGGCTGATATGCAGATGGCGAAGGAAAAGAACCAGACAACCCTTCAGGTTGAGCAGATCAAGAAACAACCTACGCCCCAGGAAGATCAGCGGGAACAACAGAAAATGATGATGGAAATGGAACTGGATAAGAACCGGCTCCAGTCAGAGCAGATGCTTGCTAGAATAAAACAGCAGGCGGAAATTCAATCGGCGAAGATTAAAGCTGAGATTGAAATGCTCAAAATGAATCTACAAAAGCAAAAATCCCAGGTTGATATTCAAACCAAGGTTCAGGAAGCTGGCGTTAAACAGCAGCTTTCTCAGAGCCAGATGGAATTCGACCGGGCGGCACAGCAGGAACGATTCCAGTCAGAACTTCAGATGAATAAAATTAAAGAAACTAAAGCTGCCCAGGCTCCAGTTGGTGGGGCTAAGGGATCAAAAGCTAAGAAAGATGGGGAGTAATTATGGACCTTTTTGACAATTTAAACGAACTTTCTTTCGAGGAAGCTAAAAGTTCTTTAATGGAAGCTGTAGAAGATGCGCAGTTTGATTCTGTGGAAACAATCCTAGATGACAACGGGGAAGAAACCGTTGCGCTGAGGTTTTCAAACGGAACCCTGCTTATTTTGACAGAGTTCTATGTTGTGCGAGAATTTAAGCTAGGACCCTCAGATGGATACATTAACTAAAGAAGAACTAGAAGCTTTAGCCGAAATGAGAAATTCCCTTGGTTTCAAGGTAATGCTGAAGCTGTTCGAAAAGGAACTAAACCTTATCCAGGACATCTTGCTAACGGAAACCGATCCGGAAAAGGAATTGGCGCTGGTTTCACGGTGGCGGGAATTTAAAAGAATTTACAACTGCCTTAAGAACGACTTGGAATTTCTGGCTAAGGAAATGGCTTCGGCGAGCATTCAGGATGTCGATGAACCATACTCGGATACCTTTGACCAGAAAATATTTGATACCTATCGGAAAAAAATGTTTGCTGAGGTAATTTCTCCGAAGGTTGATGTAAACTAAAAATAGAGGATTAAAATAATTTATGGACCCAAATCTACAAGGCCAGAACGTATCTGGCGAAGGCGATGCATTTAACGCGGCTCTCCAAGCCGTTGTAGCAGAAGAAGTAGCGAAGCTAGGAATCAAGCCCGGTCAGGCGGAACAAGTAAAGCCTGAACCGCTTAAAATCAACGTTGGCGGACAAGAATATAACTTTGAAAACCAGGAAAAGCTTTCTCAGGCTTTGAACCAAATGGTTCAGGGATATTCGAACCAAATGGCGCAACTTCAGGCTCAGCTTGAGGCCGTTCCGCAACCTGGGCAGCAAGTTCAGGGTGAGGATACTCCTCAGTTTGACATGAAGCAGTATGTTCAGATGATGGAGAAGGACCCGCTCAAGGCCGCTGAATACGTCGATTCCCACCGCTATTTTAATGGTAAGGTCGAAAACCCTTCGACGGTTATTCGTGAATCGCTTATTAAAAGTGCCGAACTAGAGCGCGTCGTAGCAGCGTATCAGTTCAAGGATGCCCACCCGGAATATCAGCCTACTCCCCAGAATGCTCAGAAAATCGAGCAAATACGGCAGGCTTTAAATCTTCCGGCGACTTTTGACGGCCTGGAAGCGGCTTATGCCACGGCGATTACTAAGGGTTTTCTTCCTGATCCCCGAATGGAACAGATGAAGCAGCAGATGCAACAGCAGGCACAAAATAACGGTCAAATGCAGCAGGCTCCTAGATTCGCGCCTCCTCCGGTTCCTTCAAACCAGGGCCTAAGCTCTGGAATGCAGCTTTCTATGGATGCTGCGGAAGACCTGAGTGCAGACCAAATTGCTTCAATTTTGAACAAAATCGGTCGATAATTTCAGCCAGAAACGCCAAACTAAGCCGCTCCTGTAACAAGGGGCGGTTTTTTATTTTAAATATGCTATAATACGAATGTTAATAGGATTTTAAAAACATATGGCATATAGTCCGGCAGGAAATTTAACTAGCTCAGCGGGTTTAGCGCATCTTCAAACAATTTACTACAAGAAACGCGCTCTTGACCGTCTCACGAAGAAGTTTCTCTTCAAGAAAGCTACTTATAGCGAATCGCTTCCAATGAACTCAGGTCGAACTGTACAGTTCTTCCGTTACCAGAACTTTAGTGCGAACACCACGCAGACCGCTGAAGGTACGGTTGGCACCAGCCAGTCACTCACCAGCCGCGTAGTTGGCGCTACGGTTTCTCAGTATTCCGCGTATATCACGGTTTCTGATTTCCTTCGCGACACGGCGATTGATCCGATTATCCAACAGGCTTCAGATTTGCTTGGTTACCAAGCAGGTCTAACCGTGGATACGATCACCCGTAACGTGATTGACGCCGAATATGCCGGTTGTTCCCAGACTCCTCTCTCAACGTATCTAAAGGTTGCGGATCTCCGCGCCGCGCGTCACAGCCTACAGGCGAACGACGTTCAGGGTATGATTGGTGACGACGAGTTTCTAGTAGTTTCTCACCCCTTTAATACCTATGACTTGGTAAATGACCCGGCTGCTAATGGCCTTGCGGACATCTTCAAGTATACGGGCGTTAAGGATACGGCCTTAGTTCAGAGTCCTGATCGCGGCATGATTACTCACGTAGCCTCATGTCAGGTTTGGGAAAGCACGAACGTCAAGACTGTTTCTACTGGTGACGGTACGCAGTATACAACCTACATCTTCGGCAAAGAAGGCGTGGCTTGTATTGATCTAGCCGGTCGTGGTCCTAGCGAAGTAACTGACCCGCGTAAGCAGAAGTTCAGCATTCGCGTGATTCGGCCTGATGCTAATAACATCGCTGATCCGGAAGGTGTAATTGGCGGGGCGGTTGCGTATAACTTCATCTACACGGTGATGATTACGGAAGGTCCTGCTGGTATCGGCGGCGCGTATCGTATGCGTCAAATCCGGGCACTCTCAAGCATCGGCTAATAGAAAGGAAAAAACATGGCTGAAAGAATTTTCCTATCTAACGATGCGGGTTCTCAGGGCGGCATTTTCTGGGATGAAGAGGTTTTCACCTTTAGTTATGCCGGTACCACGAGCGCCCATGGAGCTTCGGCTTCGAACGTGGCTCTTGCTGGTCCGATGAAGTCTAACGGCATTATCACGGATTTTGTGATCGGCGTTACCAATCCGGCCTTAAGCGCCTCTGGTTTCGTTTCCGGCTCGATTTCTGCGAACGTAAAGATTAACGGTGTCTCGGCTTGTACCACGATGCCTTCAATCCTACGGGCTTCGGATTCCGCGAACGTCACCTTCAAGGCTACCAACGTTCCGGCGACGGGCGTTACTCCTGCTGTTCTGTCCCCCACTCTTTCGCGGTTCTCTACCGGGAACATGCTTTCGATTGATACCCGGACGGAAACTGCTGGTTCGGCTGCTGCTGGTGCTGCTGGAACAGGCTTGTTCGTTTCTGTTAAAGTTCGGTATACCGCAACCTAAACTTTCCATGGTATCCTAGAAATAGGAGATCATGGGAAACATAAAAATCTATTCATCAATAGGTCTGGAACCCTGGAAATGGGACAATCCAGACCTTTTTGGTATTGGTGGCAGCGAAACAAGCCACATTGAAATGGCCCGAAGGCTGGGGGAGCGGGGACACATTGTTTCTTCTTACTGCCCTATGGAAGGCCCGCTGGTTCAACAAGGAAACGTGTCTTGGATGCCTTTCGACGTAGCCGCGCCAGAAACAGAGCCGGGTTTATGGATCGTTTACAGAGATCCGACGTTCTTTGACCAGCACCTAGACCCTTTCGGTAAATACTGGTTCATTGCTCAGGACTGCGATTATTCCTGGACACCTGAAAGGCTTGAAAAAGTAGACCGCTATTGGTGCTTGTGTAAAGAACACGCATCCTTCACGGCTCGCAAGTACCCACAGATTAAAGATAAAATCTACGTCACTTCGAACGGTGTCAAGGCGGAAAAGATTAAACCCCTTCTAGGAAAGTTCGAACGGAACCTAAATAAGTGTGTTTACACATCTTCACCTGATCGTGGTCTGCTGTTTCTTCTCCAAAATTGGTTCCGAGTCTTAGAGCGCAATCCTCTAGCGGAGTGTCATGTTTTCTACGGTTTTGAAAATATTTTAAAACTTTTAGGCGGCGACCAGGGGCAGGAACTCGGAAGTTTAAAAGCAGAAATCGAAAAGCTGATGAACCAGCAGGGTATTGTGTGGCGAGGCAGAATTCCGCAACCGCAGCTTTGGGAAGAATACCTAACAGCAAATGCTTGGTATTACCCGACAGACTGGCCGGAAACATCCTGTATCTCCTGCATGGAAGCTCAAGCTTGCGGAGCTATTCCCGTTACTTCGAACTACTGGGCATTGAAGGAAAACGTCCAGTGGGGTTGGAAAACTAACGGTCCGCCGCAACATAATAATATCGATAAAGTATTGACAATAGATTATTTATGTGATATTCTAGGAAGGGATCATCCCGAAAGAAGCGAAATGCAGAAGTGGGCATTGGAGACTTTTGACTGGGAAAAGATGGTAGATCAATGGGAGATTTTTATAAATGCAGATTGTATTTGACGAACAGCTAGATGAGCTTTTGAATTTTATTTCCAAAACTCACGAAACCTCCGGGCCGATTCTCGTAAACAACGTCATGGATAAGTTCTCGCAACGGACCATTGACCTTATACATGAAGAACATACGTATCACCAGATTGTGGACGTTATTGACATTGGGTGCGGCGTTGGTAAAGATTTAAAACTTTTCCGTGACAACCACCAGAAGATCGTGACAGGAGTAACGATTTCTCCTACGGATGCGGCAAAACTTCGTGAGGAAGGTTTTAACATCATCGAAAGCGATCAGAACTTTCTACCTCCGGAATTGAATGGAAAGTTTGACCTAGTATGGAGTCGGCATTGCCTGGAACATTCCATCATGCCCTTTTACACCCTCTATAAGTACCACAAGCTTTTAAGGCTGAATGGTCTGTGCTACTTGGAAGTACCGGATGCAAACGCGCTGATTAAGCATGAGTGTAATCCAAATCACTATTCCGTAATGGGGCAGCTTCAGTTAAAGGAACTTATTCTTCGAGCCGGATTCGTTATCGTTCAGTCCTGGGATATGGACTTTGATTATGGCCGTGGCGACGGGACAGAAGTTGCGGCGGATAAATGGTGTTGTTATTTGCTGAGGAAGATTGAGCGCGTATGCTAAGGCCGACAAAGAAACCTGTCATCACCGTAGGCCGAATGTGGGGAGATAACGTCCACACTAAGTTTGTGGATTCCTTGGTAGAAATGATTCTTTATACACAGGCCCATGTTTGTGACGAAGACGAATACGTACATTACGAATGGGGCGGCTGTTCGTGGCATTCCCTGGGAAGGAATAATCTTGTTGAAGGAATGCGCGGTGACTGGCTTTTGCAGCTAGATACGGACCATATGTTTGCTCCGGATCTGTTAAAGCGTATGTTTAATTTAGTCGCTAAACACCCTGATATCAAAGTACTTAGCGGAATTTATCAGTCAAAGCATCCGCCGCATAATCCGGTAATGGGTCTTTGGAGCAAGGAAATGAAGGTTGCTCCTATACTAAACTGGACCCGAGAAGCGGAGTTAATTCAAGTCGGGGCTGTCGGGGCCGGATGCCTGCTTGTCAAGAGAGAAGTTTTTAAAAGAATTACCACCGAACTTGGGGAAAACCCTTTTGATATTCTTCCAGGTTTAAGCGAGGATTATAGCTTCTGTCTTCGGTGTCATGAACTGGATATTCCGGTTTTTGTAGCCCCAAAGATTGAGTGCCACCACTTGATTACGACTCCCCTTAGCATTGCTGATTTTGGAAATCTTCCTGGAGTTCAGATTAAAAGTCAAAATGGTGTATTGACTTTACCAGATTAATTCTGTTATTATGGTAGCAGCCCAAGCACACGTGAGGAAGTGACTCGGACTTACATGGTAGCGATACGCAGTATTGGCCGATCATTTCCAAACGGGTGAATAGGGGTGGGAGAATAAATGGCCGGATACAAAAAAGGTGATGTTTTTTTTGAAATAAGTCCATCTTGGTATAATAACTCTGATTTTATATGGAGTTCAGCTTCTGTTTCGGCCATTCCTAAAGACTTTTTTGATTACGGACCACCCAAGAAATACAAAACCCAGGACCCGGACTATGAGGATGAGCCCCTGTATGAGACAGCTATGAAAGCAATAAAAAATACTCCAAAGACAAAGCGGCCTAAGAAAGAAAGCTTGATGGAAAAAATTTTAAAATTAAGAAAGGAAAACTAATGGCACAGAATTTTAGAGAACCTATCGTTGTTGATGAATTTGACCTTGCGAACGGATATTATATCCATCTTCCTCCCGTTTCCCTAGATCAGCTAGAAAAAGTTCTTGGGTGGTTTGACGCACTCGGTATTCCGGAGGAAACCGGCTACTGGACCGGAAAAGGCACGGACCCCAGTTTAAACGAAGAAAAGTATCTGCCGACAGAAGTTCAGTGGTCTAAGGATGGTTTTGAGGACCTGTTCCTCGATGCGGCTTTGGTATATAATTTCCCGCACGTTGCTCGTGTAGAACTTTTAAATTATTTTGGTTTTCCGGGCGCAGATGTTCTAGTCATGTACCCCGGCGTTCGTGATACCATCATGTTCACGGATGTTGATCCCATCGGAGAATGGTGGCCTGAACAGAACGGGTATAAACCCGCTAAAGGTGACACGCTTCCTGAAGGTTCCGTGTTTACAAAATATGGAATGCAGTACCAAAAGATCGGACGCCAAGTAGCCTTCTACCGTTATCAGGTTTGGATTCCTACTGATCTGCCGAGGTTTTAAAGTATAATTTCATAAAAATTCTGTTAGAATAATAACAGAATGCCAACACCACAAACAGGTAAATTCTCCCAATCTGTCACGGTGCAGTGGACGGACGGTACTAATTTCAACGGTTTTCTCCTTGCCGGTATAGTACCTCCGTCCGATGGCGTTACGGCTTGGACAAGTGTTTCGATGGGAGATAATTACCCCGCTGCCACTCTGCCTGTGTGGGCTAGAATTCCAATCGTAGATGGGAAATTCAACGCCTCTTCCGGTCTTTTCTTCAACTCCGACATAACCCCTCCCGGCTCCAAATACGTCATCTATTACTATGATTCAACTGGTCGCCGCATAGCAGGGCCTTCAGCTTCTATCTCCGTAACCTCTGATCCCATTGACTCACTCCCGGCTGTAACGCTCACCGCTCCTTCTACCACAGGTACCGCACCGACTCCGAATTAATGCCATGAAAGACTTTTTCGAAAAAACCGTGCATATTAAAATCTCCCAAGTGCTAACCGTAGCTACGCTTATCGGTTCAATTGCCATAGCAGCCGGAAGTTATAAGGCTTCCTTTGACAGTTCCGTGACGGAGATTAAGAATCTCACCGGGGAAATGCGAAGTTTAAAAGAAGCTGTCATCCGGCTTGAAGAACGGCTTGGGGCCTTGGAACGATACAAATAAGCTAAAATAAACTCAGAATGTTTGTTAAGGATTCTGAGAAAATAACGGCACACGCCGAACGTCTCAAAAAGGAGATGTACTACGAAAAGCTTCGTTTGTGGGAGCGAGACAAGGTAGATAACGCTATCTACGTTACAGATAATGACCTTAGCCCCGGAAATTGGGAAAAGCAAAAGGGCCAGGAATTAACTACCGAAAAGTTCGAACAAAAATTATTAAAAATTTTTCCAGGCGCTCGTTTCGCTACGTTTCCTAAAAACCCCTCAAAGCGCTGCGTTTACAGAATCTTACCTGATGGCTCTGCTGAGTTTCTGTGCTCGTATGAGAATGGAAAGATGACGGAACATTCAGTTTTATACATAAAGGAAGAAGATGTTTTGGATATTAACCCGACAAAAACCGACGCCCTCACCCATATTGACCGGCAGGATTTACCCCACGCCGAGTGGGATGGAACTCAGTGGAACTTCGATAGGTCAAAACCGCTCCCAGGATCTAAGCGCGTTACTACAGCTACCCGAGAGGTTTCTAGGGGGTGGAGGACAGTCCTTATCAAGCTGCTACAGGCAGGAGTCATTACGCTCCAGGGAGCAGAAAAAGAATTCGGAACAGTTAATGACCGAAAGTGGGCCTTCCATACTGGAAAACAGAAGTCCCTTGTGAGTCCGTTTTAGGAGTTTATATGCCTTTTGGAATGATCGAACAAGCATTGAGATTAGTTAATCTTTTGCTAGAATCTACCTCAGTCAATCAGCGCGAGGCGCAACTTCGCATCTGGTTTGAGCTGTGGTGGCCGTTTTGGAAATTGTTTTTAAAACCTGAGCAAATTGCTGAAATTGAAAGGATTATTAAGAAAGATGAGTAA
>Ga0137426_1000086_pt1 | contig 18937 bp, 20 predicted proteins | sample EasRivERMZT660_2_FD_102308 | JGI IMG/M metagenome (GOLD analysis project Ga0137426, IMG submission 102308) | Soil microbial communities from meander-bound floodplain in the East River, Colorado, USA - East River MetaG ERMZT660_2 | ecosystem: Environmental > Terrestrial > Soil > Floodplain ...
GTGAAACAATCACTATCACGGCTGGAAACGGAGCCTTCTATAGCACGCGTCGCTATAGTGCGTTAACCTCTCCGGGGGCAAACCAGTTCACGACGACCGGTCTCAATGCGGCAGCTACTATTGCCGTCACTGCTGTATTTGGATGGAAACGCACATTTACGTATGACGGCGTGACAAACGTGACACCATACAGCGGCGCACTTGAAGTGTTCGACGGTGTAGAGGGCGTTGTACTACCCGGCACGATCCTCACTGACTTCGGCCTTGAATGGGAAAAAGAGAAGCCGATCATGCTGACCGCTAAAGGTGAGGCACAAGATTATCTGGTTGTTGGTGACCCAACCAGCACGACCGTCGGCACCAATCCATTTGCCACGCTTGCACAACCAACGGACATGCCTATGGTCTCGTGGCCTGCCTCGTTCTACATCGACCTCGGAACGGCAACACCCGGCACGACACAGGATGGCTCGCTCCTCTCATACAAGTTCGGCATTACGACGGGGCGCAAATGGGAAGTAGCAGGGGACGGATTCCAGCGATGCAGCTACGTGACCTGGGACGATGCGCCTGAATGGACGCTTGACGCGGAAATTATCTACCAGAACTATCAACTCTATGTCAAACACTTTAAGCCGAACGTGGCACTCATCCTACATACGGCATTCCAAGGCAACTGGCTAGGATCAATCTCCTCAACAACGTACTGGGAGAGCGTCGATATCACGCTACCAGCCAAGATTGATGAGTTTGAGATTGACCACTCTGCAAATCCAGTGAAGGGCAAACTAAAGCTTATGAGTGAATATTCACTCGGAGTACTGAATTGTGCGTATAAAATCGCAATAACTTCACAAACACCACCTACCTATGAAAGCTGAAATACATGGAAGACGAGAGCTTATATACCATTACCGGTGGCCCACTGAAACCTAATGAATGGGTCGCTGTCAAGGCTGAAATGACGGCTGCTGATGAGGCATGGATTCAGGATCACACGGCAAGGATGAAGGGCAAGGGGAGAAAAGCCAGAATAAACGTGACCATTGGGCAAATCAAGCTTGCTACGCTCAAGCGAATGATCGTTAATTGGAAGCTCTTCAGGATCATCAAAGATCATGAGGGGCAAGAAAAAGAGATCCCTATTGCCTTCTCGGCAGAGGCAATAGACAATCTCCCACTGCGTATCAGCGGCTTTATTAATCAGAGATTGGATGACCTGAATCCCGACTGGGAGGACGACGAAGACGAAGAGGATTTTTAGATCTCTGCAGGCGCTCCCTGAGAGGAGAGCTTGCAGAGGATGAAGATCCACCGGATGAGCCGCTGGACATCCAGGTCTGGAACGCATTCCAGGGCTATCGAGACATCTACGGCAAGTCACCACCGGCTCACAAAGTACATCGCGTTCGGCTCTGGTTGGCGGCTCAGGGTGAGCATGAGGCAGAGCAGAACAAGATAGCTGCACAGAAACAAAAGGAATACGAGCGCAAGATGCAGCAACACAACTCGCGCTAGGCACCGAAAGGAGGATGCAGTATGGCAGATATTTATACTCGTATCCTCCTTTCGGTGCAATCAGGTTCTACGCTTAGAATCATTCAAAACGTTTCATCTGCTCTTGGCAAGAACGGGCTTGCAGGCGATCTTGAGAAGGTTGCTCAGGCTGCCAGGACATCGGGTCTTGATATCAGCAAGCTTGAAACAGCAGAGGCGCACGCAAGCGAGGCGGCTGCTCGCTTAGGAGTGGCAGAGGCTAAAGCAGCAGAGGCACTAGCCCGTGTCGATACTCTTGCCGCTTCAGGCAAAGCGAGCATAGAGAAGCTCGCAACCGCCAACGCTCACGCCGCTCTCGCTGCAGAGAAAGTCAAAGTAGCCAAAGATGCAGCATCATCCTCTATGCAGCGAGCGACAACAGAGGCCAGCCGTCTCACCGGTCAGATGGACAAAGCCACTACGTCACTCAGAGGCGCAGGGACTGTGGCATCTGGCGTTGCTACGGCTGGCATAACAGTCTTTACTGTAGCAATGGCAGGGGTAGGCACTGCCATTGCTACGACTATCCCCAAGACGCTCGACTTCCAAGAGTCGATGAACAAGACCTATGGAGCAACCGACCTTACACGTTCGCAAATAGACGCTATAGGTAATTCTATTCTTGATCTAGGGCCAAAGGTCAGGAAGGGGCCACAGGATTTATCAGATGCTTTTTACTATGTTGCGGGTGCTGGCTATTCAGGGGCGCAAGCAATGGACATCCTTGAACGCTCTGCAAAATCTGCCTCTGCAGGACTCACAGAAACAACGATTCCAGCGAATGCCGTTACCGCTATCCTCAAAGCATTTCCAGGTATTTGCGTGGCGCAAGCATTCGATATGCTGACCGTCAGTGTGAACACTGGCAAGACAGAGCTAGAAACTTTTGCGCCTGCCATTGGTCAGGTTTCCTTGTCCGCTCAACTGGCGAAGGCTAGCTTTGGCGAGGCGTCAGCAGCTCTTTCTGCGCTCACAAACGTTATGCCAAGCACGTCAGAAGCAGCAACGGTCTTGAAATCGCTATTTGAATCTTCTTCGAGTACCTCTAATCTTGCTAAGCAAGCCGCTGAACTTCATATTGCTTTTGATGCAAACGCCTATAGCGCAATGAGCTTCATTGATCGCCTGAAATATTTGCAGCAAATAACTGGCGGCAATTCTGAATCACTGAAGCAAATGCTTGGCACACAAGAGGCAATGGTGGCAATGCAAGGTTTGCTCTCCAACGGAGCCAGCGACTATAGCAAAGCACTGGAAAGCGTCACAAACTCAGCGGGTGCTGCAGACGAGCAATTCCGCAAGACAGGGGAAGGCGGTAAGGCGTCGTGGGCATCAACACAGGCACGCATAGAGGCGATACAAATCAAGATCGGCACGGGCCTCCTACCAGTAATCGACTCACTTGTGACGGCATTCAATAACGTCATAACGGTTACTTCCAACGTGATCAAGTTTTTCCGTGATAACGAGGTAGCAATGGTGGCGTTGCAATCCGTATTGATTGCGGTTGGGGCTGTGATCCTCTCGATTATTATTCCTGCCTTTATTGCATGGGCCATTGCAATGATCCCGGTTGTCATTGGTGCATTGACACTGGCAGCTCCATTCATCCTGGCAGCGGTTATCATTGCGGCTATAGTCTTCGTAATTATCATGACCATCCGGCGTTGGGGAGACATCGTTAAATGGCTGCAGGGCGCTTGGAGCGCATTCACTGGCTGGTTTGCGGGCATTCTAGGGACAGCACAATCTATAATCACAAGTGCCCTGACAAATACCGCTAATTTCTTCACTGGGATATGGAACGGGATTGTAGCAGGTGTCCGGGCGGCATGGGACTTTATCGTCAACGCGGTGAAGATAGGCGTGATGACCATGCTTGCTATTATATTTTTCCCGATAGTTGCGGTGGCTGCACTATTTATATGGCTATACAATCACAACTATTATTTCAAGGCGTTAGTAGACAATATCGTTAGTTTCTTCACGGGATGCTTTGCGTGGTTGCAGATGGCATGGACGACTGCCATCAATTGGCTGATAGGCGTGTGGGGATGGCTTGTTGGTCAGGCTACGGAAAAGTGGGGGATGCTCACTGGAGCAATCCAGGCGGCAATAGATTTTGTAAGGAACATCCTGATCATAGGATGGACAATTGCTTCAACGTGGCTTGGTGACCGATGGAACGAGCTTGTTGGCATGGCAAGAGGGGCATGGGAACAAGTGTCTGCAGTTTTCTCAGGAATCTGGGGGGCATACATCGCGCCTCATTTAAATTCCCTGTGGAATTTCCTGAGTGGCTGGTTTTCGCAGCTAGGACAGGGCGCACTAGATGCGGGGAAGAACTTTATCAAGATGTTGGTCGATGGGATCACGTCAGGGGCCGGGGCTGTCTGGAATGCGGTAACAGGGGTCGCATCGAACATATGGAAGGGGCTCGGCTTCCACAGTCCAGCGGAAGCAGGCCCGGCTGCAGACGCTGACAAGTGGATGCCAAATCTGGTCAACATGCTCAGCACTGATCTTGTCGCTGGTGCTCCAAAGATGGAGCAAGCCGCCAATCAGTTAGCATCGCCTTTGGTCGGCATTATGGGACTACCTGCAGACATAGACCGCATGACAACGCTGACCCTTCCGCCTGTCTCGACAGGAGCAACAAGCGCCGCGCCAGCCTATGCGCCGCGCCAGCCTTCGGGCGGCAACACGATCATCTACGCGCCGGTCTTCAACATCAACACGATGGCACAATCACAGAGCGAGAAGCGCCGTCTCGTAGACATGATCAACGCCGAGCAAGCAAAGGATTTCCATATCGAATCTTCAGGCTATGCGAGTGGAGGGATCTACTGATGAAGATTATTCTTGGGGGAAAGCATCTCAGAACGCCAATAGGATCAAGCGTCTCAATCCATGCGTCCATGTCTGATGCCGTGCCAAAGTGCAACATATCACTCTATGACGAAGATTCATCCTTTGCTATCCAATGCCCACAGGAGATGATTGTCCTAGACGACAAGATCATCCCTGAGCCAGCGCTCAACATGCTGAGAAATCCCAAGCTTGATCCATACACCACTGAGTGGTTCGTTGAAGGCTCGATAAGCGGCATTACGCTTGCAACTGTTTCAGGCGGAGGCGTCAAATATACTTTCAGCAATGCAGCTAATGATGCTGTTCGGTATATCTATCAATATTCATTTCAAGGCTCAATTGCAGGCGAACAAAGCTACAGGCTGTCATTTTATGCACAGGCAACATCGCCCGTCAATATCAATATGGCAGTACAAATCGCACTGATTGATGTGTCAGATGTCGGAGCCTTGAACGAGTATCATTTCCTCACCGCATCAACATCACTGACGCGTTACGAAATAAGCGTTGTAGCTCCTGTGTCCGCCAATAGAGGCAATGTCCTGATTTCGCTTTCGGGGCATGCAACAAGTGGCACAAACAGTGGAACGATCACCTTCACGAAAGTGCAACTTGAGCCTGAATGGTTTGCCACTCAAAGCTATCCGTCCACGTGGTGCGGCCCCGCCCAAACAAACTGCAGGCAACTCCCGTCTAGCCTATGGATACGGCAATATCGGAAGTTTGCGGGCTTTGTCGTCAATCCATCGTATGAGGGGTACCACGGGAATACTCGCACAATAAATATCCAGGCAGTCGGCTATGCGTGGCTAACGGGCACGATTTACCCGGACAAGAGCTACACAAGCCAGTATGACAGTGCCATCATTGCGGATCTTCTCTCGACTTACCTTGTGTCTACCGATCCTCGTGGAGGGACACCGTCGTATGTGATGGCCTCGACTGCCAATGTTGTGCAGGGCATTCAGCTTGCCAGTTTCATTGTTGCCAGAGATGACCTTAAGACCGCTTCCAACAACCTTGCTGCACAGATCGGCTTTTACTGGACCATCGATGCCTATTGGGGATTCGTGTACGCGCCGCCTGGCTACTTCGTCTCTCCTTATTCCCTCATCTGCGATAACAGCAGTACACCTGATATGACCACGACATTTCCAGCTAGCGATTTCCGAGCCGAAGTAGATTTCACGCAACCAGGCTCAAACATCCTGGTCATTGGTAGCGGCTCTAACGTGGCACAGGTCATTGATCCCGTGCAGATCAACGCGCTTGGCAACATCAGTGGTTATTTCCTCCCAACGCTTTCTTCCTGGATGCGCAAAGTCCAGGCCACAGAGCTAAACAGCATTGGAGACTGCAATCAGCGTGGCATCGCTGAGCTGTTGCAATACAGCAAAGAGCGAAAGCTTTATAAGCTCACAACGGATGCCTGTGAGCTTATCGCTGGTCAAGCAATCCAGGTCACAAGTGGCACTGATGGATTGAATCAATCATCGCTCTTGCTGCAGAGTGTAACGGCCCGGTGGATGGGGACAGACGAGAAGTTGCAGGATAAGTGGGAGTATCAGGCAGATCTAGGGGCGGTGAACAAGCAAGTACAGAACATTCTGAACAGGCTTTTTAAATCCAGCACGAAGAGCGATACATCGCCAGCCATCACGCAGACATCACTAGTTATTTTTGAGCAATTTGGCATTACGCATGGAGGAGCAACAGGATACCAGGCAACCATTATGGCCGATGCGCCACTCGCTTACTATCGCCTTGGTGAGTTGGGCGGGGCAACAGCGAGCGACATGAGCGGCAATGCGTACCATGGCACACTTGCCGGTGGTGTGACGCTTGGAGCTGCAAGCTTCATGTCGGGTAGCTATGCCATGATATTTAACGGGACGACAGGGAAGATTGATGGAAGCGCTGCTACGCTTCCATCAGGATCAGCAGCCTGGTCGCTGGAGGGATGGGCCAAATTCTCTAGCATATCGGGAAGTCACATCAACACTATCGTGTCTATTGGCTCCTGGAATGCGAATGAGGAGTCGGCCTTTATTTGCGTTGATACATCAGGATTTGCGCAAATCGGAACGTTTGGAGCCAATTATAGTAGCACGACGCTGATAGCCACAGGCGGCTGGCATCACTTTGCGGGGACGTATGACGGGAGCAATATGCGCCTCTATGTTGATGGGGTCCTTGTGCTTGGTCCACAGGCACAGACGATGAGTCTTACCGGAACCAATGTCTGTATTGGCTCGCGCCCACCTCCGGCCTCTGTTGGCAATCAGCTAGCTGGAAGCGCTAGCGAGATAGCTATCTACAATTACGTGCTGAGTCCGTCGCAAATTGCCGCTCACTATGCAGCGGGCTCCTAGGAGGAATATGGACACGATAGGGATACACGGCATTATCACCATTCACGAGATTCCAGAGTGGACAGACGAGGAGCTGGCTTATTGGTGGTCACGCATGAGTGATGAGGCAAAGGCGCAACGGCAAGTCAAAGAGCCAGTGCATAACCTGCTCACGAACACCGGCGTAAATCTCTTCCTTGCCAACAACAGCAAGGCAAGCCAGGGGAGTATGTTTCCCTGGTCGCAAATTCTCAGCGTGGGCAACGGAGCATTCACAGGAGCTTCACGAGAACTGATCGCTGTGTCCGGTGATGGTTTCGCCTCTGGGTCGCGCAAAGTACCGGCATCAGATAGCCAGATCGGGTTCCAGAGCACGCTTGTCTTCAATTTTGGGACAGGCGACGCCGTGGGAACCTGGACCAACGCGGGCCTATACGGCTATAAAACGTCCACCGCTCAGGACGCAACTACAACGGCAGGAACAGGGGCATTGATGACAATAGCCGCATATCCTTTTGTCAAGGGGTCTGTGGCGTATGCAGTGCAGTATGTACTGACACTGCAGAATTAGCGAAAGGATTATATCATGGCAGACTATACAGCAACCATTGAATACAACAAAGGGAACGACACAACACCTGACTGGACAGGAACGGCAATTGCTACAGGCGGTGTATCAGGGGCTAACGAGCTTCGATGGACTAAGGCAGGAGATGGTGGCGCGTCTACAGCTTCGGCAAGTTGGCCTAAATTCAGGCGGCTAGCGTCTGTTGGCGCTGTTGATGAACTGTGGGCCTTTAGCGCCGACACAACGGGGCTGAAAGTCGCAACGTATGATGGTAGCCGGACTTTTGCGCGTGTGCTGAGGTTCAGCTTTAAGAATGCCGGTACGGCTGTTTCGGCAATGAAGTTATCCAGCTACGCGACCTCTTCACTGGGGGCTGCCACGCCAGGGACACAGCCGAGCGATCCATCTACTGACGGGTCTGGAATTGTCAACGGACACGCCACCGATACCAGTAGCACGGCATATCTGAAAGGCAACATTTACGGATCAGGACTCACGGCAGGAGGGACACAAGAAACACCAAGCGCGGGCAACGTTGGCACGACGCTGGCCGCCACATCAGGAACGGCAGGAGCGGCTACACCAAGTGCAGGGGCATGGTTAGCGACGTGGCAATCATTACAGGCAGATACACAGTACTTGCAAGGTTCAGCGATACCACAGGCAGTAACCGCATTTTTGTTGTACTTCACGCTTGCGCTCCTTAGCGGTCCCAATCTGTGTTTGGGGAGTAATATTGCTCCTGTGGCCGCTGTACAGTATGATCGCACGTAACGAGCATAATATGCATCTATTCACCACAGAACCATATTGGCGCATCCATCTCATTACCGGCAAAACGCTGACCAAGCATCAGGCCGTCTGGGATCAAATGCTTGGTCACAAGCGTGAGCTTGATTGGACGCTCGACTTGATCAGCACTGGCGACATCCTCAAGATCAAGCGACTTGAGTTGGTCTATCCTGGCTTTCATCGATCTGTGGCCTTGCGGATCGATGAGCCCGGAACGGCGTTTCAATTTTGCAGACAAGTCAAGGGTATGGATATGAGCACGGGGCAAGTGATGGATTCCGTTGAAGCTCAGATCATCGGACGCGTCTACGATAAGTTCAACAGGCTGTGTCAAGGCTATGTCTGGGATCGTGTGAAGGGACTGCTTCAGTATGACGAGGTGGAGATTGATGAGTTTCCATCGTGGCGTGAGGGTCTCATGCCACCGGGGCAACTCAATCTTGATGTGTTGGGGGTGAGGCTATGACTCTTTTGCCAGTGCGCATACTCATCTCGCGCCACTCTTGTTCATTTGGCTCGCGCCTGCGCTCAACGCGGAACCTGGCAACTTCTTGTGCGCCAATTCGTATGATGCGAATTGCGCAAATGGGGCCAATAAGCAGTATGAAAACAGGAAATAATAGTATCATTAACGCCTTTTTAATCATGTCGTCAATTATAGCATAGAGGAAGGCGACATGACAGCACTAACGCTTTACGGTATCCAATCGGCTGCTTCTACAATCTCCACTGCGATGAAGCTAGTAACAGGCAGTGGCTCGGCGAGCGGTGGGCAAAATACCACATGCGGGACTGCTACGGGATACTCAGAAGTTTTCCCAAATGGGACGGGTAGCGCGTGGCAGGCGCTAGGATCAATAGGCAGCCCATCGGGAAACGGGTACCTCTGGGACGTGGCGACACTGGAGGGGCAGGCCATTGCAGCGGGCACGTGGACGCCGACACTTCGTGTGCGTAATACCGGAAATGGAACAATATCCTGTGATATGTATTTGCGTGCGTACAAGTACAATGGTGGTGTTTATACGCTTCTTGGTACGACGCTGCTCACCGGTCAGTCACTAAGTCAAACAACTTCGGCAAATTACAATCTCTCCGGGAATCTGGGTAGTGCGAAATTTACAACCGGGAACAAATTGTATTTCGATGTCTGGTTTAACATCACCAGTCAGGCCAACACGAGCGGCACGGCTGCTATACGCATGGATATAGGGGATGGTCCAACGACGGGATCGACAAACAATCAGTTTGTGACGCCTGGATACAACCCCATCGTAGCCGCAAGCAAGAAGTATTCTGCACGTTTCTACCAGATGGCTGGCGCAAGCAAGAAGCACACTTCCCGTTTCAACCAGATGGCTGGCGCATCCAAGAAGCTCGTCAGTCGAATGTTTCAGTCAATCCTGACACAAAAGAAGCTCGCCAGTCGCTTCTCACAACTCGCAGGAACAAGCAAGAAATTCACTAGCCGTTTTTCGCAAGAGACGCTGACACTCTATGGTTCTAATATCGCGGCGAGCGCATTATCGACGGCATGCAAGCTATCCACAGCGATTGGTGGTACGGAAACCACCGTGCGTACCACTGCGCCAAATGACAATCAGCCCTTTTACATGGAAATCCTGGCGCAAACAGCGAGTGGAACAGATAGCGCAAGTCTCCCATCTCCGAGCGGAAAGGGGTATCTCTGGGATGCAGCAACATTAGAGGGCCAGCAAATACTTGCAGGCAATTGGTTTGCGTCCGTCTCGCTTGCCGCCCCGTTGGGTGATGTATTCGGGACGGTCATCCTCCGATTTTACAAACGCTCATCGGGAAACTCCTACACGTCGATTGGCTCTATTTCACTGGCAAGCCAAACGATAACCACGACCAGAGCAACCTTTTCTATGCCTGCTACTAGCCTGTCTGCCATGTCTTTTTCGACCGGAGATAAGTTGTATGCCGACCTGTTTTTTCTGCCTACCGACGGCTACGCCTGGACAGCGGATCAGATTGATATCTATGTGTCGAATAGCGGTACGGCAGGCGTTGCAAACGATCTTGCTATAACAACGCCCGGCTACGCTGCATCAAGCACACCGGCATCAAAAAAATACACCGCACGCCTCTATCAATCAGACCGTGCTACCCAGAAGTATGCAGGACGCTTCTTTCAGATTCAGCCGGTACATCGCACATTCTCAGCCCGACTACTCCAGGCGGTGTTGGTAGCGCAAATATTTATCGGTCGCCTGTATCAGCTTGCAGGAGCGCCAAAGAAGTTTGTTGCTCGCTTCTTTCAGATGATCGCTTCGTCACGCGCATTCTCGTCTCGTTTTTATCAAATATCCCTCACTACTCAGCAGTTCCGATCTCGCTTCTCGCAACTCACAGGAAGCTCAAAGAGCTATGTAGCTCGCTTTATGCAGTCCATTCTGTCCCAACAAATATTCAAGTCTCGACTCTATCAATACGATGTAGCAAGCAAAATATTCACTAATCGCTTTATTCAATCATTGCTATCAAAGCAGATATTCGTTACTCGCTTCTCGCAGTTAGCAGGAACATCCAGCCAATTTATAGCACGTTTCTTTCAATATGTCCTATCATCTCGCATATTTAAAGCAAGACTCTACCATGCGGCACTACAAACAAAAATATATGTATCACGCCTTTATCAATATGTCCTGACTCAGAGGATTTTTGTAGCTCGTTTCATCCAATCCGCTGTAGCAAGTCGAATATTTCCGTCACGACTATTTCAGTATGATCGTGTCAGCCAGATCTTTCGATCTCGATTCGTTCACGCGATGCTCTCTCAGCATGCGTGGATGGCACGCTTTAGTCAGATGGCAGGATCATCACAGAAGTATACGGCCCGACTCGTGCAATCGATACTCTCTGAGCAGTTCTTTCGAGCAAGGCTATCTCAGTACGATAGAGCAGCAAAAGCTTTCCAGTCTCGATTATTTCAGTCTATGGTTGCGTGGAGTGCGTGGAGCCAGCGCTTCTCTCAGCTCACAGGGGCAAGCCAGAAATTCGCATCTCGCTTCTCTCAGCTCGTAGGAGCAAGCCAGAAATTCACATCTCGCTTTGGACATGAAAGCGCTAACCTTACGGTGCAGCTCTTCCTGACAAGGCTGTATCAAATGGCAGGCACGAGCAAGACATATGCGGCCCGACTATTCCAGTCTGCTCTGGGTCAACGCGTCTTCGTGGCACGCTTTGGGCAGATGGTTGGTGCAAGTAGGCAGTGGGCATCTCGCTTCTCGCAGATGGCAGGCGCAAGCCGTGCCTGGCTGTCCAGGCTTTATCAAATCACAGGAGCACCACAGAAGTTTGCCAGTCGTCTCTCTCAGTACAGTCCCTCGTCTAGGCTATGGACAACAAAGCTGTTTCATGTCGGACAAGCTCAAAGGCCATTTGCATCTCGATTAAGTCAGCATGACAGAGCTAATAAGATCTATGCAGCTCGCTTCTTTCAGCTTACGGCAGCAAACAAGACTTTCATCAATCGGCTGTATCAATACGCCCATGCCTCAAAAACCTACTCGACACGGCTCTTTCATGCGATCCTCGTTGGTAGAATTTTCAAGGCCCGACTCTACCAGACAGCAGGCGCGAGCAAGATATATGCGGCTCGCTTTTATCAATTTGCTCTGGGTCGGCGGATATTCGTAGCCAGACTATTCCAGAGCGATAGTGCCACAAAACAATATGAATCACGCTTTAGCCATGCTCAGCATAATTCAAAAGCTTTTGCCAGCAAATTCTACCAGTGCGGGCAGAGCAATAAATCGTATGTGGCAAGATTTGGGCATGTCGATGTGTTTGTTGGCTGGCAGATATACAAAATGCGAATAAGCCATATAGCGCGAAGCAGCAAGGCGTATAAGGGTCGTTTTGGGCACGCAGTCTATCCACTTGTCATTGGGTTAGGTCGCAGCGGTATCGCTATGGGCGTTGGGCGTAGTGGTATTGCCACAGGAAGAGGAGCATAAATGTCACAATCACCATGGAAGATGGGAGATCGTGAGCCGTACTGGACATTCGGATTACAGCCAGATGACCAGGCGCTCGATATCACTGGACTGAGCGCTAGCAACTTTACGCTCGTCTTCATCGATTCTAGTGGCGTAGAGCGCAATGGGGATGGGGTGTTTGTCGATCTGACGGCAGCGAGCGGAAGCACGCCAGCCATGATTACCTATCAGCAGTCTGCCGCTGACGTTGCGATCATCGGCGTATTTGATAGGCGTATCGTAATTAAAAAGGGGACGGCCTTTCAGAAGACCTTTGAGCTTGATTCGTGGACCTGTGAGCGTTAGCGCAACACCTCACGCTCAACACGGGCCGCAATCTCACGCCACTCCTGCTCGTCCGGATCGCGTCCGTGCGGTGCGCGAAAACTATTGACAGCACGTTGACCAAGGACGATGGCCCGTATTGAGCGGATCGGGCCAAAAAGGAGGGCAACGCCAACGGATGAGAGGAAGCCTTTGATCTTGTCCATGGCATCATTGTAGCAGAAAGGAGCACGTCTTGGACTGGCAAATTGTGATGCCAATTCTCAATCTGCTCATCTTCGTTGTTGGATATTTCAATTGCTCATTCGCAAAAAAGCCCGTTTGCTACTCTGCACGCTGACGAGCGTGTAATTGAGATACTGAATGCACCTTGAGGGAGAGGCTATGGAACAAACGCTCATGCTTTTTGGTACTTTTATTGTCCTACCAATCATAAGCGCAATTTGCGCTTACTTCTATCGTCGCAAAGTACAGCAATTGCCGGAGCATCAGCGTCTTGCTCTTCAGCAATTCGCTGAGCTCGCTGTGCAGGCCATAGAGCAAGAGCACAAAAAGATGCTGTCCGGTACGGAAAAGAGGAATCTCGCCAACGGGAAGATCATGGCTCTGTATGAATGCTATCCAGTGCTCAAGAAACCAACACAGGAAGCCCTGGGGGTAGCACGTGAATCGGCTGTCTACCGGCTTAAATCGGCAAAACCATCATGAGCACGGAGGAATCGCCTCCACAAATTAGCCTGCGTGATTATATCGATATGCATATCACGGCAATCGAGAAAAACATGCGGCTCATGGAAGAGCAAAGAAAACTGCTGCTTGGTATGGTGCACGCAGAAAGTGATTTGCTCGCAAAAAACATAGAGACACGTTTTCTGGCTATTGATAAAGCAACTGCTCTTGCTGCTGCTGCTATAGATAGACGCCTGGAATCCATGAATGAGTTCAGAGCAGAGATCGCAAAGTTGCAAGGAACGTTCATGCCACGGCTTGAAACAATGGCTTTGTTGAAAGCGGTTGACGATAGAATAGAGGCTCAACGGCTTAATTACGAAAAGGCCCATGATGATGTTCTGGGTTCGATATCGGATATGCGCGTAACTATATCGCATACAATGACAATAGAAGCGCACGAGGCAAGATACACACAATTACAGCAACTCATCAACGATTTACGTGAGTCTCGTAGCGAATCAAGCGGCAAGTTTAGCGGTGCAAGTGCATTGTGGGGGTATATCGTTGCTATTGCAGGTATTGCACTTGCCCTGGTGTTTCATTTCATAAAGTAAGGAGTTATCATGAGTATCCTGCTCGATTTTGAGTTTCTTGTCATACTTAACCTTCTTTTATGGGGTGCATGGTATACGTCGGAAGCGTATAGAACTTCCCCCAACAAGGGTGCCAATGCGGTATCTATTATAATAATCGTTCTTGAGGCGATAGCGGTATTATTCGATATTGTGTTTCTTGTACTTAAGGTATTTGTGCATTAGCAGTGTTATAATGTGGGCAAAAACTGAGGTGAATTTGATGCTGCTTTACGTTTGCCCAATTTGTCATATGCAGAAAAGGCGACCCATGATTTGGATACTGTGGAGAATAGTATCAAGAGGTCGTGCGCCGCGTCCACTGCTTCTTGAGTGCTCTGGTGGATGTGGCTCAATGACAATGGTTGACCCTGATGATCGCCTCCGCATTGTAGAGGAGACTGTTTGATGGCAAAAGAGCCTCGTTCTTGCCGAAGGTGCGGCGCGATATTCAGTAGTAGGCGGTGCACAGCATGTCACAATGCGTACAGGCTATTGCATTGGCGGCAATACTACGATAAAGCGAAAAGTGAGCAGCGGGGCAAGCGGTGGGCAAAAGAATATGCTGAAATAAGAGTATTGCAGCAGAAGCGGTACAGGATAAGGAGGGCTTTAAGTCGTGAGCAGTGATTTCGTCGCAACGACCCCACCGGAAGATGCCGTAATCTGGGTCATGGATAGTGACATTTGCTATATGTGCGGGGGACTTATTGGGGATTTTGGCTACTGCCTCACGTGTCTCTATGACGGCATAGACTATGACGAAGAGGATGAATATATTGATGATGACTGGGATGGATATTATGACTGAAGAAGATTTTTGCAGCGATGATGAACCGGATGAAATTGATATACTCGTGCCACAGGAAAGAATTCGCGCCGTTCTACACAGCCTCATGATGGAATTCCGCAAAGGCTCCGAGAATGCGGAAGATATGATACAAGCCACATGCTTGACGGCTCAGGAGAATGCAGTATTGAGAGTGGCGCAAGAGATGGGCGTGAAACTTGAATAAGTTCGTACCAGATAAACTTGCAGTTATTATAGCAATTGTCGTGTTATTATCACTGCTGCTCTATGGTGGGTCGTGTTCTGCTATAGCGCGATGAAAGGGATTAATTATGAAGATCGTCGATGGATGGGTAGACGAAGCAATAGAGATCGGCTATACCCACAAGTCGATGTCCAGAGCAACCCACGAGCCAACACATATTGTAATCCACGGAACTGCAGGCGGCAACTCAGCAGAGAGCATAGCCAACTACTTTGCAACAAGTCCGGTACAATCGTCTGCACATCTTATTATCGGACAAGACGGTCACATTGTGCAAGGCATCAGTATGAACGATGCGGCATGGGCAAATGGAGGACTGACTGCAGGGCATGCATCTTACTTGCCTGGCTTAGTCAATCCAAACCTCTACACCATCTCTATCGAGCATGTAAAAGCTTCAACGGACAATTCAAACTCACTGACGGCGGCTCAGCAAGCTGCAAGCTTTAAGTTGGTCGCCTGCATCTGCGAGGCGTATAGCATTCCTAAGCGTGCGGGCGATGCTATAGGCGGTGTAATCTCACATGCAGATATAGATCCGGTAAGTCGTGCAAGATGTCCTGGTCCCTACCCTTGGACTCAGCTATGGGCATTCTTGAAGGAGCCGGGGCCGTACATTCGACAAGCAGCTCTGGACACCTGGAATAGCACGGCGCATCTCTTCGGAGGAAAGCCTCTCAACTACAGCACTGGCATAGCTTACGCGTGGCGTAATCGTTACGAAAGTGGCAAGAGCTTGCCGCCGCCAACAACAACGGAGTTTGCGAGTGTTGACCTGTCAGGCAATTCGATTGTAGTGCAATTTTTTAGCACGGTACGTTGTGAGTGGGTGAAGGGAGTGGCGCACTGGTATGACACCGGGCGTGTGACGTAGCGATCTGAAGCCAGGATCGCAGAAGGCGGGCGCGTATGCGCTGGCTCTATCTTGCTCATGCAATTTGTAATCTTGTGACATTCGCGTCTCTCATAGCGCTGCTACAGGCGATCTTTGCCAATCCCGACGGCATTATGATTGCACTGATGGTAACTATTGCCATCACATCTGAGGGGCTTGGAATGCTTGCTCGACATGCGATTGATACGCAACAACGGGAGCGTATCGAGAAGGCTTTGCAGAACGCGCTGCAGCGAGAAATGAGCAGGATCACACCGTATGGAGCGCCCACACAGCAGACTAGCGCTCTCAGGTTGCCGGTGGTTATGCCGCGCTACTGGGTGCGTCCAGGAGTGGACAAGGGACAGACGTTTCATGGGATTGAGCAGTGATCTTGTGTAATGCAGAGCTACTGCTATTGGAGGGTAAGAAGAAGCCCCTGATCAACGTTGATCAGGGGCTTCTTCTTACTGAATGATATGATCCGGCCATTCCATGCCGGGCGCAAGGGCCACAAAGTTGCAATAGTTGGCAGGAACCCACTGCTGCAGACACTTCACAAAGACATCTCTCCTGCAACGTTCCCAGACTTCGTACTTGGTCTTTAGCTCCTCTATCCTGGCCTCATATCGGCCATTTCCCCACTCTTCTTCAAACCTTTTCCAATCATACGGAAAATTAACGCCGCTCCACCTGTCCGGATCATCGAACCGAACAAGATAGCCTCTCACTATTGCCTTGGGATATTGAATATCCCCTACTTCCAAGATAGACCCAATCCCCGCAGGAGAGGGATCTCCATGGAGAGCATATCCCCCAGTATCGACCTTCACCTTTGCGCCTGGCACGTAATACTTGGCTGGATTGCTGAGAATCTCCAGGTACGGAGCACGGAGCACTAGCTCCGCGACCCCGCGCTTGTACTCACATACCTGCTGCTCATAGGTAATAGCAGCCTCAATTCTCGAAACAGATTCTGCGACGATCCGGTCGCGCATCTCTTCTTTCATTTTGTCTCCTTCATGTTATATCCCATCCTTCATTGCCTCCCCAATCGTTATCAGGATCGATTCCGAGCTTCGCGCAGACTGCTCGCGCCTCCTCGATTTGCTCTCCTCTTTTCGGGCTTCATCGGCCCTGTACAGTTGGGTAATGCAGCAGAAGAACCCCCTGATCAACGTTGATCAGGGGCTAAATTCAGAAAGCGGTAAATGACCGCTTTGCTTCCCAGAAATCTTTCCGGGATTTCTGGGACAATCCTGTGGTCAGGGGCCAACCTGAAATTCTTGCCGTCGCTGAGCCTCCCGACCTTGTACCATCCCTCACCATCGATATCTGGCTCCTTTTCCAGGACCTGAAAAACCGCTGACCGGTCAGGGGAATCCCCCTCCACAATAATATACATTTCTTTCCTTCCTGAACCGGAATTACACCGGGCCATGTTCGACCCCGATTTTCTAATCACCATTCATCACCGACTATGGATCTTATCCATTCAAGCCCTTCGGAGAATTTGTTCTTATGTGCCTGATCACCACTCGTGATCAGGGCACCACCTGTTCTAGCAGCCGGACAAACTCGTCATTCCTGGGATGTCCAGCCTTTTCGTACAACAGGCAAATTGCTTGGTAAAATGCGATAGGCTCAGTCAACAACCGCATTTCATTGAAGGCATAGTCATACCAGACATATGCGTTTTTGTGCATATGCCAGCGAACAAGCGCCCCTGGAATAATCTCCTTCTTTATCCGGTGCGTGACACTCCTCTCAGGTGAAAGTTCACGCAGGAATGCTATAAATTCCTGCCAATCGCGCCGATAGGGTACTATCGTCTCTTCAAAGAGGTTTCCCTGCATGAATGGATGGGATACACCCCATTCACATATGCTTGGCAATTGAGCTAAAACGCGCTGATTATACCAGTCATGGTGAAATGTTTTTTCACGATAAACGTGAAAAACATTTCCGTCTGGATGATACCAGTAGGTATCCCCATCGACCCTCTCTACTGTTGTGCCCTCTGGGAAAATGGCCTTACGGGTAGTAGGCGCAGCTACATCCCCATACGAGGTGTATATGCCCACGTCAACGACTTCAGGAAGTGCATCGCGTACCTGGTCAATGTATACTGACTCCCTTTCCCTTTCCCTTTTGTTTGGTGGGGTGTGCAGTATCGAATGATCACCCAGGCTTTGTCGATACGCCTCCCCTTCTTCTGGGTGCCAGGGTGCCCACTCTGGCACCCAGATATGGACAACATACGAATCAGGATAGTCTGCAGGATCAAACATGGCCCGTGCCAGTTCGACGTGACTGGGTTCATGTTCCCAGATCGCGTAAGCCTGCTTCTTAGTTTCCCCGATGATGTTCTCGACCTGAAAAGAATCGTCGGGATTGAACTTCCCAGATGCCACTACATACTTCCATGCTATTGACACTGTTTCCTCCTGAGCCGGAATTGCACCGGCTATTTGTTTGCCCTAAGCAATGCCATATTTACCGGCTACCAGAATAAGATCTTCAGGCTTGTCCCAATACTCATCGCTATAGTAAAAGCGATCTATTATAGCCTCTTGCTCAGGCGCAAGGTTCTTTTTGTCAGGAGTCAGTGCCCAAAAGGACATGAACTCTATTTCAGGATTGGGATTTACGCCCCAAAATTTATTCTCAGCCCCAAACGCTTCTATCCACTCTTCTTCAACGTAATCTTCATCTGTCAAATGAAGATGCCACAAACAAGCAGAAGTGATCATTTTTGTGTCCTTTCGCCTCTCAGAGGCACTATACTTATAATTAAAACTGACCGCATTTTGATAAACATCGGAGAAAGCTATGAATTTTCATCATAGAAAGCTCAGATCTTGCCCCTCGCTCTCAGTTGTGGCTTGTGAGAGCGAGGAAGCGCAACCTAATTGCTCCCCACATTACTCATTTGGCTTGTCCCTCTCCTGATATGCCACAATGGCATCAGGAGACAGCGAGGAAAAGACTGAATGATCAATGTTGATATCCAGTCTTCGCACCTGCGCCAGGTCATAGGCTGCCTGCATTCGTAGCCACATCTCGGCGCTACCACCGAATGCCTGCTCAAAACGGAGAGCCATCTCAGGCGATACCCCACTTCTGCCACTGATGACATTGTAGAGCTGCTGTCGTGTCACATGAAGAGCTTTTGCCGCATCTGCAACACTTAACCTCAGTTCCTCAAGGCTTGCCTTAACTAACTCTCCAGGATGTAGGGGATTTTTCATCAATCCATCCCCGCCATTGCTCCCCACATTACTACTCATACTGAAA
>Ga0137426_1000087_pt1 | contig 18699 bp, 25 predicted proteins | sample EasRivERMZT660_2_FD_102308 | JGI IMG/M metagenome (GOLD analysis project Ga0137426, IMG submission 102308) | Soil microbial communities from meander-bound floodplain in the East River, Colorado, USA - East River MetaG ERMZT660_2 | ecosystem: Environmental > Terrestrial > Soil > Floodplain ...
ACATGCAATAATTATATCTACAGAGTAGATATAATTAGATGTCAAAACTCTGTAGCAGTCGGAAGGGCCTCCGGAGGGAATTCCCTGCCGAGATTGTTTCAAGAGCCATGCCAGGGCCTCCGGCAGAGTTCGCGACAAGGGATTGCACGAGCCATGCCAAGTGGAGTTCACAGGTAGGACACAGCCTACTAACAGCGTATCCACAACATATCCACAGATCTCAAAAGGCTATATTTCCCTTTCTTATCAATTACTTGCGCGGCGCTCGAGGCTTGCTTATCCTCAGATTTCATGATAGCCGACAGCTCCGCGCGATCTCCTACACTGTCTGACGTATATATGCTAGCTTTCCCTTCGCGCTCAATGACTTGAACTTGCTTCGGGAAAAATGGACAGCCAACTAATTCACAAGCTGCAGACCGGAACCACGCTCCCATATGCATGGGACGCTTATCCCTACCAAGAGAGAGCGGTGGCGCGGTACTTCGGATCCGATGGCCAGGCGCCGCAGACTCGACAGATCCACGTATGGTCGCGCCGACTCGGCAAAGATCGATTCGCCATGGAGCTTGCGGCTCTCGCATCTCAGCGCAGAGTCATGAACATTTGGCATCTCTTCCCGCTGCATAAGCAGGCGCGCGTTGCCATCTGGAATGGCATCGACCCAATGAGCGGCGCCAGGTTCCTAGACCAGACTTTTCCGGCGGATATGATCCTCCGGCGAAGTGACGCACAAATGATGCTCGAGTTCTGCAATGGCTCTACCTACCAGATGTTAGGGTCTGACAACTACAACAGCGTAGTTGGTAGCAATCCTGGTCTTGTGATCTTCTCCGAATATGCGCTCTCGGATCCGCTGGCGTGGACATACATCAGCCCAATCATTCGCGCCAACAATGGCGGCGCTGTTTTCATTTCCACATTCAGAGGCCGGAACCATCATCACAGACTAGTTAGCCTGGTCAAAGAGGATCCGGAATGGTACGTCTCCTATGAGAACGTAGAGACGGCCAAGAGAGCGAACGGATCTTACGTGTTCCCTCGAGCGGACGCGGAGAAAGAGTTAGTTCACATGGCTCCGGCCAGGTGGCGCGAAGAGTACCTTAATGAACCGTCCGTTACTCTGGATGGCGCCTACTTCGCCAACGAGCTGGCGCGGATCCAGTCTCAAGACCGCACCGGCGGAAATGCGGCGATTGATCCGGAGGCCGGTATCGGCTGCGCCTGGGGATTCGCTCACAGCCATCATGTGTGGGCCGTACTATTCCAGATTGACAAGGATGGCGTTTCCATAGTAGGCGCCCGGCATTGGGAGTTCACGGAGCCGGCCGTAGCTCGAGAGGCGCTCGAGGCTTCCTTTCCGTTTGACATCGATTGCCATGCGCTTCCGGAATCTGCTTTCCATGGAATCCCTGGCGAAACCATTGCGGAAAAATTCGAGGAATCGAACTCTAAGCATGTTCATGTTGCTCTTGGTATTGACATCCACTCCGGAATAGATGCCGGCCGTAAGGCTCTGCGCTCTTCCTGGTTTGGAGTAGATAACGGAGCGCCGGAATTCTTTGAGGCCCTAACCACATTCCGAAGTGGCGCCGCGTTCATTGATGAGGATAACCAGGTTGCCTCGACACGGCCTGTCAATGACTCCGGAGCTGTGGCCGCCATGGCGCTCACTGTTCTCTCTGACTTCAAGGCCTCAGGCCAAAAAATCCGGCGGGATACTTGCCCTCTGGATTGGTCTAAGCGCAATATCCGCCGGCAGTTCGCATAGGGGCGCAAATGAAATTTCTAATAATCTATTTCCTGGTGTGTGTTGCGACATGCATCTTTCTTGGCCTGGATGCCTGGTTTAATGGCGTTCCGGTGGAGGCCGACGAAAACTCACGGAACAATCTCAAAGAGCAAGAGGCTCGAGTGGTCAGACATCCAAGCGTTAGGCGCGCAATGGGAGAGCGGGCATGAGTGACCAGGTAACGGATGAGGCCAGACACACTCGAGCCATTCAGATGCTCCGCAGCCTCGAGGGCTATGAGGGAAGCGAACTCGCCAAGTCTCGAGTATCCGCATGGGACTACTATCTACAGCGCCCGCGAGGCGATGAGGTAGAGGGACGAAGCCCGGTAGTTACCGGAGATGTCTCCGCTATGGTCGAATCCACCTTGGCGCAAGTGACGGAGGCCCTGGCCACGGATAACTTGGCGGAGTTCGAGGGCAACAATGAGGCCGATGAGTTCCAGGCCAAATTAGAGGGCCAGGTAGTTAGCAACATTGTCATGCATGGAAATGGCTGGTTCCGCATGGCAACGGCCGTCAAGAATGCTCTTCTGTTGCGAATGGGAGTCATAAAGGCCGCCATCTGCAATATCGAAGTTACCAACATCCAGGCGCTCGAGGGCATCGATACGCTGGCGAAAATCGTGCTCGAGGACAAAGGCGCCAAGTTTGCGGAGTACGATGCAGAGACGAAAACGGCCAAGCTCGAGACAACGGAAACGCGCCAGTATCTCGAGATTGTCAACGTCAATCCTGAAAACTTCCTTTTCATGCAATGGCCGTTAGATGACTTCGAAAACATACCCGCGTGCGCGGAACGGTTTGTCACTACGCGCCAATTTCTCATTGACTCCGAAAAGATCTCGGAGGCGCTGGTAGATAGCCAGCCAGCGGGCGCCCCCCCAAACAAGTCAGATGCCGACGCCCATTCTTTGCGCGGCGGACAGATCCAGCCTATTGCGCTATCTCAGCGCCAGCAACAGCAAGAGTGGTTTAAGCTCTACTATCTACATGAGGGCAAGAGATACTGTGCCATTGTCGTGGCTCAAAAGATTCTGAAAGAGGATGTTGTCTCCACTCGGCCGCCTTACTCGATTGGCGTTCCGTTTATCAATCCTGGCCGTATTGACGGATTCAGCCTATACGACAAGTTAAAATCCACTCAGGATATAACTACCGCGCTGACTCGTATGCTCAATGACAATGCCAATGCCGTGACCATGAACCGTTTGGCCGTTCTCGAGAACGCGGCCAACAATGACCAGCTAACGGATCAGGACCCCTCCGGAGTGTTGCAGATCAAGCGCAGCGTGGCCGGCGGCGATATCCGGAACGCGGTACTTCCTATCCAGACTGCAGACCTTACGGCCGGCCTGGTAACGAGCCTCAACTATCAGCGCGGAGTAAGATCCGAGATGGCCGGCGCTTCTCTGGATGTCGGTACAGGTAAGGTCCAGCTCCCTGACCGCATGGGATCCATGGGATTAGATAGAGCCTACAGCGCTAGTGAACAGCTCTCATCCCTGGTTCTCAAGACATTCAGCCAGACTCTTATCAAGGATCTGTGGCTCTTGGTTCATGAGCTGTTGCGGACGGAATGGATAGGCGCCCTCCCTGTCAAGGTAGAGGGCCGTTGGATGGCGCCGGAGCCGGCGAAGTGGCCGCGCAGAATGGGAGTCATGGTTAAGCCAGGCATGTCGCCAGGAGAGCGCCAGCGCAGATCGCAGGCTCTCGGAGCGCTCATCCAACTGCAAACGGATCTCGCCAAGTCTGGCATGGAAGATGTCTTAGTAGATGCCGAGCGCTACTATCGAACCGTCTGCGATTGGGCGCGACTCAATGACATTCAACGGCCGGAACAATACCTTATTGATCCTGCGAGCGATGGCGCTAAAAATGCCCTAACTAACAAGGCGCGACAGGCGCAAGAGTCGGCCAGGCAATCCGCCCAACTGCAAAAGATGGCGCTTGCCTTGGAACAGATGGGCCATGCCATCGACAAGTATGGAATCGATGTCAAGGCGGCCGTAGAAAAATACAAGGTGGATGCAGACACCGAGAAAACGGAGGCCGGCCTTACTATCGATCTGGTCAAAGATCGGGAAAAGGCTGACAGAGATGTCAAGAAACTGCCGGCGCCCAATGGCGCGGCCAAGCCAGCGGCCGGCGCTGAATAATGCAGGCGCAATCGACAGCGGCGCCCAAGAGAAAGCGCGGCCGGCCTCCTGGCGCCAAAGATGCGGCGCCTCGAGCGCGGCGCTCCAAGCAAGAGATAGCCGCAGGCCAGCAAGCAGCGGCGGCCGTTCCAAAAAAACTCAAAGAGGGCCAGATCCAATCGCTCTTTATCAAATGGCTTGCCGGAGTTCCGGCGCCTGGCCGTCCTGGCCGGAAGTTAGGGGATTACACTTTCGCCATTCCAAACGGGATATGGATTCCGGGAGATCTGCAAACCAGAATCCGGATCATCATGAACATGCGGCGCCAGGGAATGAAAAAGGGAATTCCAGACGTGACCATAGCTCTGCCACTGCATAACTACTGCGGAGCGTTCATCGAACTCAAGAGAGACCCTAAGCAGGTTCAACCGTCCAACATAGCGCCGGAGCAGCGGGATTGGCTGACCAGACTTCGCGAAGTGGGCTATTTCGTGGAGATGGCTGTAGGCCTTTCCAATGCCTGCGCTGCTGTCGGCCGCTACATGCAAGGCCAGGCGCCGGAGCCATTTCCATGGGAGAAAGTCAGTGCTGACTCTCCAACAAATTGAGGCGGCCTTAAAGATTGCGCTTGCCAAGGTGCGCGCGTCTGTTGTTGAATCCTGGGCCGGAGCTGCCGACGCTGAGAAACGCGAGCAGCTCTGGTCTGAATATCAAGCCATCGATAGAATCGAGGAAACTCTAAAACATGAACTCACAAGCATCATCGAACACGGACCAGGGCGAACAGATCCAAGCGGATCAGACGGACCAGGCTCCTAAATCGGGTGCATCCGGATTCGCGGCGGCGCTCGCGAGGATCCAGAAGGAAGAGGCCGGCGATGAGCCGGTAGATAGTAGCGCCGATGGCCAGGCCATCGATGACAATGACGAGTCGGGGAAGCCACGCAAGAGCGGAAAGGCGGCGCCGGCAGACCTTGGATCCTTAGCGGAATCGCTTGGAGTCAAGGTCGAGGATCTCTACAAGGTAAAAGTTCCGGCGTCTGGTGGTCGAGAGGCCATGACCATTGGCCAGATAAAGGATAAATTTACCGAATGGGAATCCCTGGAAACGGATCGAATCGCGTTCGATGAGTCGAAGGTTAAGCAAGAGGCGGATTTTGAGCTGGCCAAGCAAGAGATCCGCGAGCTGATTGCTGTCATTCCGAAAGAGCATCTCAACAAGGAAGCTCTTGGCAGAGTGGCGGCCAAACTAGTGGAGCGCACCAAGGCCCAAGCGGGCCAGGTGGCGGCCGCGTTTCCGGAGTGGAAAGACGAGGCTGTTAGAACAGCGCAAGTGGCCGACATCGAAAACACGTTGGCGGCCTACGGATATTCCAAGCAACAGGCGCAGACCATCAGAGATCCGCGCTTGCTCAAGCTCATCCGAGATGCAGCCAGACGAGAGCGCCAGGTGACAAAGGCGCTCGAGGCCATCAAGCGGGCGCCTGCTAACAAGCAGACGCAACAGCCAGGCTCTCGCCAGGCTCCGCGCCAAACCACTACCAGTCAGCGCCCCTCGAGCAAGCCAACGACAGAGCGCGAAAGGTTCTCGCAAGCTCTCAACCGTTCTTAAATTCTCACAGGTGTCGAATGACTAGAAAACTCGCATTCCTGATGGGCGCTGCGGCGCCTATCTACCGAAACGTCTGCTTCATGGCTCAACCCGATGACAGTCTTTCGTTTGCTGACCTTGCTGCTGTCACGCGCGGCGGCCTGGTCAAAGAGGAAGTGTTGCAGGAGATCCAGAATCTCGGAATCAACATCGAAACCGCGTTGCAAGATCGTCTCGCATCCGGAACCGTTGGCTCTCACAAGTTCGATTGGCTCACGGATGACGAGGACACGCCCACAGATTCCTCCGTGGCGGAAGGTACGGACTATCCGGCCACGACAGCGGCCAGCGGCGCCCGCAAGAACAATTACACGCAATACAACGTGAAAAATGTGAACGTCACAGATAGGACGCTCAACATCAACATTCACGGGCGCTCTGATGAGATGGGCTATCAGACCGCGAAAAAGATTCGCGCTCTGCAGCGTGACATCGAAACGCGCATTGTCGATGGCAACAATGCCAGCGTGGCGGACACCGGCACCGGCACCAAGGGTCAGACAGCTCCGTTGGCTGTCCAGATCGAAACGGCCGTTACTCAGAACGGCATGACCGGCGGCGGATACGTGGCCGGAACTGGTCTCTTCACGGCCAACACTGTGGGTGTAGGTGGGCCGGTGGCGCTTCCGTTCTCGACCATTCGCACGCATATCGAGACTGTCTACCTGGCCGGCGGCAACATTTCGCTGCTGACTTCTCATCCGTCTGTCACCAAGCGCATCTCGGAATATCTGGTTGGAACTCCGGCGGCCTTTGTGCCTATCGTGGCGCAGTCGAGCGGAACTCAGGCGCAGAATCTCACGGCCAATGGCCATGTGGATTTCTTCAAGACTGACTTCGGAACCGTTGTCCAGATCCTTCCGAATCGCTCTCAGAAGGGATACAGCGCGCCAACTGGAACCGTGGCCGGTACGGCCGCGCATGTGTTCGGCCTCGACCCCTCGACCATCGACGTGGTTTACATCGAAGGAATCAAGGTCGAGCCGCTGGCCAAAGTCGGCATTTACACGCGCAAGGGCATCAAGGCCGATTGGGGCCTCCGCGTGAAACAGGAAAAGGCGAACTTTGTCATCAAGCAAGTTTCGCTGTCTGCGGCCGTTACCGCGACGTAATGCGGAATCCGCTGTCACAGGCGATACGGAGCGCCCTCCAAGAACGGAGGGCGCTCCTTGATCGCAACGAAAAAATGCGCAATGGAACTCTTGGCAATCCGGACGCATTTGGAAAACGCGGCTCAACCCAAACCTGGGGGCGCCATTTCCTTAGCATTCCTCCGGAAGATTTGATAGTCTTGGAGACGCGTAATCCGGCGCTACGCTCTCGAGATCCGAAAGAGTTTAGCGCCGCCTGGCTAGAGTTCGAGAGATCGGACGCGAGCCTCCCTTACAGAGTAAGCGAGGACTACTGTGGACCGAGTAACCCTATTCTCTTTGGTGCTGGCGGAGACCGTAAGGCCCGATAAAGAGTCGGAGCTTCCTGGAATGCTCCTGATGGCAGAGGCCAAGATCTCCCGCGAGCTGCGCTGCGAAGAGATGAGCGCCACTGATGATATAGCGCTGACTAACTACAGCGGCGCCCTCCCTGCTGACTTCCTTGGCGTCCGTACCGTCTATGATGCGGACGGCCCTTTACAGCAAGTCGGCCTCATGGAGTTCCGGACCAGTACGCGCCAGGAGCGAACCTACGCTCTCGAGCGCGGCCAGATCCTCTCGAGATGCGGCGATAGTCTGACCATCACGTATTTCGCCAGGCCGGCGGCCATGGCTGCGGACGGCGATACAACGGCCGTTCTCGACTCTCATCCAGATCTCTACGTGGCTCTTTTGAGCTTCTACGTGTTCAAACGGACTCAAGACTTGGAGCTTGCCGATGGAGCCTTGCAGACTTACAACGATTCCCGCGACACACTCAACGAAGTGGCGGAGCGCCAGCGCGGAGCGGCGCGCGTCGGCAGAGGTTATAGCTTCGGTGGCTGCCCTTCTTACTAGAGGGAAGAGAATGGTAGATAGGGTCATTGCTCTGGCCGTGAAAGGTGCTGATATCGCTGGCCATCATACGGCCATCACAATGACCGGCTCTATCGCGAGTTCTATCATCTCAATGCTGCAATCCGCGCAAGACGTGGCCTCTACGCTGACAGCTCTTCTAACTTCTTTCACTGGCCTGGTTCTAGCGGCAATGGCGCTCCGTGGCGCGTTCAAGAAAAAGGATTAATCATGGCCCTCGAGATTGCAACCCGCATCCAAGATCTTGTCGCCACCAATCCCGTTGGCGCCACTGATTTTGTCGCGCAAGGCGATGACCATATCCGCACTATCAAGGCCGCCGTACAGGGATCCTTGCCTAGTCTCGGAGCCGGCCAGGTTACGGCCAGCGCGGAAGAGCTGTCGATTTTGGATGGCGCCACGCTGTCAACGGCGGAGCTGAATATCCTGGATGGCGTGACGCTCACGGCCGCGCAGATCAATGATGCAGCCAGGCTCAGCATTGCCAATGTGTTTTCTCATGGCAACGCAATTACGGTTGCTGGCGCCGGCGCTCATTCGATTGCCATTCAGAGTTCAACGTCTGGCGATGCATTCATTAATCTTGACACATTGGGTGTGCAAAATTGGTCGATTGGCAATCGGCGCTCAGATGGCGCGCTAGTCTTTTCGGCGGCTACGGATCTAAGCGCTTCTCGCCTAACTATTACGGCGGCCGGCCGCGCTCATTTCAATGATGGCCTTGTGGGTAGTCCTGCTATAACGTTTGCGCTTGATGCTGATACCGGCCTGTATAGAGTCGGCTCCAACAATCCAGCCATGGCCACGGCGGGCGCCATCAATACGGATTGGGGTCCGGGATTCATGCGCATGGCTGCTGGCCATCAGCTGCTTGCTGCCGATGGAATAGTAGGAACTCCCGGAATGTCATTCGCGAATGATGCGGATACGGGATTATTTCGCGCTAGCGCGGATTTGTTTCGTACCGTAGCAGGTGGAGTAGTTGCTACTACGTGGTTTAAGAATGGAGCCGTTGCGCAAACGCTGGTAGAAGACGGCACAGCAGCAATTCCGGGCTTTGGATTTTCACAAGATACTGACTGCGGTTTATATCGCGCGGCGGCTGATGCAATCGGCATTGCCGCCGGCGGAGTCTTAGGCCTACAGGTTAGCTATGGAGGCCTTGTCTGCCAGGTTTCTTGCTCCAATGGAAACGCCAGTAATCCAGGAATCACATTCCTAGCCGACAACAATAAGGGATTTTACAGCCCTGGCGCCAATCTCATTGGCATGTGCATTGGTGGTCAAGTCATGGCCCAACTGCGGCCGGCCTCAGAGGGCGCGATGCAGGTAACCGACTACGGCGGAACGCTGCAGATCGTGGGCTATAGAAACATTCCTCAGAATAGCCAGAGCGCTAACTATACGGCCGTCTTGGCGGACAGCGGGAAACATCTCTTGCACCCAAGCGGAGGCGGCGCCGGCGATACGTTCACGATTCCGGCCAATGCATCCGTGGCCTATGAACTCGGAACGGCTATCACGTTTGTCAATCGTGACAGCAACGCTCTGTCAATCGCCATTACATCAGACACACTCATCATGGCCGGCGGAACCAGCACCGGAACGCGCCAGCTCGCGCAGAATGGCGTTGCAACGGCCATCAAAGTGGAGTCAACGACATGGGTTATCTCTGGCTCTGGTTTGAGCTGAGATGAGCGCTCCGCAGCAAATGTTATTGGCCGGCGGCGATACTTTGCGCCTGGATGCGGCTACCTACTCGAGAGCGGCGGCCGGCGCCGCTACTACTCGCTTTGTCGTTGACTCTGACGGTTTCGTATATGCGACCAATTCAGGCGGCACGCTGACTCAGCGCTACGCCTGGTGTCTGCCGGCCAGCAGCGCGAACAAATACGATATTCAGTGGAGCGCTGTCACCAATCTGCCGGACGTGTCTCCGGCCGCGCAGAATACCAGCGTTAACCTTGGCACAGACAGAGAGTGGAGTGAGACAAACAATGTGACGTTGGAAACGACTACGTTTCAATGTCGGATCTATCCGGCCGGCCTATCCACTCCGGCGCTTGTGTCGGCCAATATCACGCTCGAGGCGGACGGAACTCCCTGACATGGCCGGCAAGAATCAAAAACAGCTCTTCCGTATGATGCCCACTCGAGGCCTGGTCTCTGACCTTCCGCCCTATGAGCTGACTCCGGATGCCTGGTCGCAAGTCATCAACATGCATCCACGCAACGGCGGAATGCAGCTCGCCAGGCCGTTAGACCAGGCTTACGGAACCTTGTTAGATGCGCCTTACCACATCCAGAACATTCAGGCGCAGGGCCAAAACTTCTGGCTGTATTGGGGCGCCGATTCAGTCTCGGCAGTGGAGACCAGCAACCCGCATGTTGATATCACGCCAGCGCTCGGCCTAACTCCCGTAGAGCCGGAGAGCATCATAAGCACACAGCTCAATGGTCTCTCTGTATTCACCAACGGTTTCGAGGCGCCACAGTGGTGGAGCGGATCAACCACGGATGATTTTGTCGCGCTTCCTGACTGGCCTGTCGGAACCGTGGCGAGAGGAATCGCCGCCTTTGTCTATCATCTCTTTGCGTTCGATATCGACGGACCAGGCGGAGAGTTTTCGAATAAAGTCATGTGGTCAGATGCGGCGCCGCCTGGCGCCATCCCTGGCTCTTGGACACCGGCCGCAGATAACCAGGCCGGAGACACGGAGCTTGCTCAGACTCCTGGCCGTGTGCAATGCGCTGTTCCGTTGCGCGGCTCAATGGCTTTCTACAAGACATCCAGCATGTATATCGCTGACTTCGTAGAGGGAAACGCGATCTTTGTATTTCGTCCGGCGCTGACTCAATGCGGCGCTTTCACGCGCAAGAGTGTTGTGGATCTCGGCGGCTCTCATTTCGTTGTCACGGATGGCGATATTGTCATTACCGATGGCGTGAGCGTTAACAGCATTGCCAATGATCGCGTGAGAAATTATCTCTTCGGGCAGATAGACCAGGAGAACAGCGAGAAGCTCTGTGTTGTCTACCATCAGGCCAGCTCGCAAGTCTGGATATACTTTCCGGAGTCTGGCCAATCGATCTGTACCAAGGCGCTTGTTTGGGACATGGCCAAACTATCGCAGGGAAAGGATGCATGGGGCGCGCGTTCTCTCGTTGGCGTCCGTCACGCTGCCACTGGCTATGTCAATGACACCGGCTCTTCTATGCTATGGGATTCCGTGGCGGAGGCTTGGGATACCGTTGGCTCTCTGTGGAATGCGGCGAACTTTAGCAGCGCAACGCGCGGCCTGTTACATGCGGCCGTCTCTACTCTCGAGCTTGTTGGCCGTGCTGGCGTTACGTCAGAGGGCTATCTAGAGCGCCTGTCTATCTCTTTCGGAGAGCCGGAGCGCTTTAAGTTTGTTCGGCGCGTTCATGTCAGAGGCCAGGGCGGCACAGTCTATGTCCGCGTAGGCTCTCAGGCCGTGAGCGATGGCGCATTCTCCTGGTCCGCAGAGATGCCCTTGGTATTGGGCCAAGATCCGTTTATCAATTGCGCGGTACAAGGCCGACTCATCTCTCTGTCAATCCGCGTTCCGGAAGATTCGCTCATCACTGGCGTGGATCTCGAGGCAGAGCTACGAGGATATGTATGAGATACGAGCCGACAACTGCTCCGTTATCTCTCGGCTCTGCGGCTCGAGCCTGGCTCTCGGATGAGCTGCGGCGCATTGCCAATGCGATTGGCCAGCCTGGATATCTGCAGCTCGACCCCATCGACGTGGAGCCGCAGAGGCCATCAAAGGGAATGATCGTTTGGGCCGTTGGTGTGAATTGGGATCCTGGCGCCGGCCAGGGCCTCTATGTGTACAATGAGGCCGGCGCATGGGATAGGGTGAACTAAATGGGCTTACTAGATAGTCTCTTTGGCGGAAGCAAGACAAGCTCTACTCAGCGCCAGGAATCAGATTCCTTTGGCTATGGGGCCAATAGCGCTAACTCTTCCTCCATTTCCGGCGCCACGTCCACCGGCAGATCCGGCGGCGTTACCGGATCCAGCGGCTCGAGCCGGAGCGGCTCATCCGTTTTCTCTTCGGATCTCTTGCGCCAGCTCTACAGCGGCGCTCTTGGCGCGGCCGACGCCATCAACCCTGGCCTGGCCACGGAACGTGTTAACCAGCTCTTCACCGGCGGAACGTCAATCCTCGACAGGTTAGGCGGCGGCGGCGCCGGCCAAACGTATCTCGAGGGCCGTTTATCCGGAGACAACAGCGATATTCTCGAGGCGCAGATTGGCGCTGTTGGAAAGGATCTCGGAGACTTCTACAGGAATGAGATCAATCCCACTCTTACAGGCAACGCGATTAGCGCCGGCGCTCTTGGCGGCGGCCGTCAAGGTGTTGCGCAGTCGGGTGCGCTGTCCGACATCTTTAAGGAATTCAGCTCGCAGGCCGCGAACTTGCGGGCGCAAGATGTCACCAACCGCGATGCGGCGGCTCTCGGATTGTTAGGCGCGCAGAACGCGAACGCTCAGACCGGAGTCAGCGCCATTGGCCAGCTCTCTGGTCTGACATCCGGCACAGAGTCTCTCGACCCCTATCTACAGCTCTCGCAGATCCTTGGAGGGCCAACCGTTCTCAATGAGAGCGAATCGGAACAATCGGCCTTTGGCCAGGAGTTCAGCGAACAGCAGGCCAATGAATTCGCGCAGAGCATTGCGGAAGAGCTTGGCATCTCGTATGACGAGGCTCATTCGCTCATGACCGGATCCAGCAAGGGCAAGAGCAATAACGGAATCTTTAAGCCTATCGGCCTATCTTTCGGCGGAGGCTAAGACCATGGCGGACGAAGAGATACAAGAGATCGTTTCCACTGGCATCGACAGAACGCCAGGAATCGGAACGCGCGTCAAAAAGGGAAAAGAGCATTTCGCGCCCGGTACATTCCTTCCGCGAGTTCAGGCCATTCTTAACCCTGGTCTCTACCGTGAGCGCGGAGATACTACGCGGCTGGTAGAGGATGTCTTTGCAGAGGGCGGAGCGCTGGCCAGAGTGGCCGCCACCAATCCGACGCTCTACAACGAGATCCGGCAGAAGTCAGAGACTCCGATGAGCGCGGCTGAGCATAAGCAATTTCGCTCCGCAATCCTCGAGATGGTTGGATCCGAAGTGGAGCGCGAAGCTCAGACCGGAATTCAGATCGCAGACAATACGTCTTTTATGAAAGCCTTTGCGCTCATGGATGGCGCCTTGCCTGGCGCTCGAGATCCGGAGCGGGAAACATTCGAAGAGGCGGAGCGCAAGCAAATTGGTGTCATGTATCAGCAGGCGCAGGAGATGGCGCTTATTGATCCGGCGGCCTCCAAAGAGCTGATGACGGAAGTTCGCAAAAAGGCGGACGCTCTAACTAGTAACGTCCGGACCTTTATGGAGAAAGGCCGCAAGCGTGCGATCGATGAGGACACGCAGCTCTTTGCGTCCGCGCAAGAGCAAGTCAATGAGACCAACGATATTGTCGCCAGCCTCGAGCATGATGCTGATGAGCGCGGATTCCTTCGAAGCCCCAACGAGGCGCTGATTGCTCGAGCGTTCAACGCTCTTGGCCGCGCTCAGAATCTTCCGCGCCCTGGCGAAGAGATCGCAGACACCGGCCAAAACATTGGCGGCGCTGTCGGCGGATTGAAAGGAACGCTAGTCGGAGAGGCCATCGCGTTAGGTGGCAAGATCCTCGACAAGACAACCGAGAGCGGAGACGTTAAGGATCTGATTGAGCGGCTCAAGTTCAACGCGGAGCTGGTCAAGAAAGGTTACATCGAAAACCGAAAGACGCTGCAGGATCGATACGCGCCCCTTGGAATCGAGTTCGGCGAAAAGGCCGGCGAAGTTTACGCCACTGTCGCAGACGCCTACAAAAAGGAATCCGACAAGATACCGGCCAAGAGCCAGACACCGGAACAGGCAGAGACGGAGCGAACTACTACGCTTCGCACGATGCTTGGAACGGAGGTAGATAGCGCAGAGGCGGAAGTGGCCAAGGCCAAGCCAGAGGCGGCGGCCAACATGCCTGGCGCTCGAGGCCGCCTGGCTGCGGCCATCGCTCGAGCGCAGAACGCGACAGACGACCGCGATCTATTCGAGGATGACTTGCGCCAGCAAGGCCACGCGGACGCAATACCGCTGCAGGCCGGAGACACCGGCGAAGCTCTTGGCCAGGCTCGAGCGCGGCGCCAGGCGCGCAACACTCGCCAGATGCATTCGCAGATTCGCCAGGGCATCCAGGAAGCTCTAAGGAACTACACCCGATGAACCAGCGGCCGAAAAAGAATCTTGCTGAATCGATATTGGCTCGAGCGGAGCTGTATCGCCGTGGAATGCTCTTCGATGGCATGCCCTCTCTGACTCCGGATCTCGAGATGCCGGCGCCGCCAATGGATCCGGCGGCCGCTGTAGCGCAGCCTCCGGCGCCAGGCGCGGAGCAAACTGAGGGCGCAGCTCCGGCCAACCCTGGCCTGGCCAATCAGCTCGTGGCCGGTGCCGTTAGCGGACAAACCCCTCTGCAATCAATAGTCGCGCCCAAGTGAAAACGATTCTAACCTGGCTCTGGCAGCCTCGAGGCGGCTGGCGAGAGGGAGCCGGATATACTCCGCAGATCGTGGCCGGTGTCGATTACATGCTTAAGAGGGCCATCCCTGATGTCCGTCACGTTTGCATAGCGGACGAAGTTTTCCGGCCGGAGCTTGACTCCCTTGGAATTGAGAGCTTCCCTCTATGGGACATCCACGGTAAAGACCGGCTCAGCTCTCATGGCTTTGATTGTTACATGCGCCTTGGTCTATGGGGCGCACCTGGCGCAGCTCTCGCAGAGAAGTTAGGCGATGACATAGCGCAGTGGACTGACATCGATGTCATGATCCGCCCAACGGCCTGCGCCGCTTTCACGTTCGCATGGCGTGAGCTTCCGGAAGTGTTCTGGATTCCGCGCAATATGGATCTTGATACTCGAGTGACCTTTGGCGAGAACCAGAATACATGGCTTGGAGTCAATGGGAGTTTATGCAGGCTCCGCCTTGGATCTCGGCCGGCCTGGTGGAAAGCCATCAAGAGCGATAAGTGGCGCGCAGAGACGGAGGCCTTTATCTGCGGATCAGATCAGGCCGCAATCACGCGCCTGGCGCTCGAGAGCCGAAAATGGGAATGGCGCCAGCCTAACAAGAAAATCTTTGAGCTTCCGAAGTTCGGGCCAGAGATCCAGGCGCATGGCATGTGGTCAACGGATTGGCAAGTCGCATATTTCCCTTATGACTTGGACACCGATTACACTAAGCCATGGCTGTCAGCAAACGCATTCCTTCGCCGCGAGTTCCGCGTGCTGACTGGCCAAGCTACAGAGGCGGAGATCCGCGCCACGACGCATCCAGGATTGCGCAGATTCATGGGGAAAAAGGTTTGAAATACTTTCACGCTGCAGAGTTCGAATGCCAATGCAAATGTGGCCGCGCTGACATGGAGCCATCATTCCTGGCAGATCTCGAGGCGCTACGGACGGCCTACGGAAAGCCTCTGATTGTCTCGAGCGGATTCCGTTGTGGATCTCATAACCAGAAGGTAAGCACGACAGGCCCAAACGGCCCTCACACAACTGGAAAGGCCGTAGACTTCGCCATCCGTGGCGCGGAGGCCTATCTACTGATGGGCCTGGCGCTTCGAATGGGATTCAGCGGAATCGGTATTCAGCAAAAAGGCGCGGCCAGGTTCCTACATCTCGACAAGCTGACCAATGGTCCTGGCCAGCCGCGTCCGATGGTATGGAGCTATTAAGTGAGGGCCGTTCCTGATTGGGTCCGGCCGGCTCTCACTGTTTTGGGATGCATCGCGCTCATTGCCTTTGGCTGGCGCCTTGGCGCAGATCATCAGATAGCGAACTCCGCCAAGGATGCGGAGCTAGTTAGAATGGCGGCCGACGCTGTAGAAGCTAGAACGGCCAAAAGGATCTCAGCCATTCGCGTCACACATCAGACCATCAACGGCCAGGTGCGAGAGATCATCCGTGAGAATACGAAATATCGGGATTGCCTTATTGATGACGCTACTCGGCGCTTGCTCGACTCTGCCCGAAAGGGCGCCGCGCTCGAGCCAGGCGGAGGCGGCCTGTCCAGAGCTGGCGCCGGCGCCCCATAAGGATGCCGCAGACGTTATCCAGGCCTACGCGGAGCTAATTGGACAATATCTCGAGTGTAGGGCGGCCGCCTTGGCGCTATAAATGTGACGTGATACTGGTATTTATAGGGCGGCGGAGTATACTGGCCACCTGGTTAGGAAGCTAACCACTGTACCAACTACCAGGAGCGCCCAAGTGTCTGCCGATATCCTCTTTAAGCGCCGCGTTGCGCTGTTCCAGAGTCTCAAGTTTATCGATGTCTGCATTGTGTTTCAGCAGCCGCCGACAGAGACGGACGCTACCTACCGGCCGCAGCCTGGCTATGTCCGGATCTCCGAGTGGACGGATGTTGACTTCGCTCCGCTGGCCATCGACGGACAGGAGATGGTTAAGGCCCTGAATACGGAGCGCCGCGCGATTGTCGCGGAGTCGGCCAAAAAGCTCGAGGATATCGATGGCCGCATCATTCAGGCCATGGCGGCGCCGGTGAAGTCATGAGCGAACTACCCTATATCGTGTGCGCGGATCGCGGCGGCCGCCTGGTAGTCGATGACGGCTTTAATGGCCCTCCTACTCTGCCGGTCTTGGGCGGATTCGAGAGCCTCGAGCATGCTCTAGACTACGTGGCGGACCAGCAGGCGCGAATTGACGCCATCAACAAGCAGGCGCAGTCATGAGCGGCCTAATAGGTAGGGCGCTCGAGGCATTGAACGTGCTTATTAAGGATGGCGCAGAGTATCCGGACGCTCATGCCATGGTCGCGACATCCTTTCACCTAACAGACAGGGAGGCGGATCAATTGCAGGATGCATATGATTCGCAGGAGAACAGGCCATGAGTGAAGAGAACCAGAGCCGATATATCATCGTAGGCGTATCCGTCAACAATGATCCGATTGGCACAGTCAATGACGGCATGAGCGCTGTCCAGGGAGCTGTGGAGGCCTTACTACTGCAGGGATATAGGCCGGTAGGTGGCCTGGCCATGTGTTGCGATAACCAAGGCCGGCCGCATCTGGCACAGGCCATGCTCCGCGACCAGGATTACAGCCTCTTTATGAATCCCATTGGAGCGCCCCACTCATGAAAAAGCCAACAGAGGCCGCAGCTCGAGCCGCGAAGTATTACGTTCAGGGAATGATGCGCGCTATCCCTCGAGTAGTAGGCGCGGAGCGCCCCTCATGCCTGGTCACATCCAGGCAAATGGCGGAGCTGCTTAGAGTCGCATTCAGAGCGGGCGCCAGGTTTGAGCGCAGCTAAAGAGCATGGGGATCAAGGCCAGCATGGCGGACGCTTGTCACAGCACGCCTATCAGTCTGGCCCGAAAGGCGGCCCCAACCCTGGCGAGTGTGACAGCTCGCCAGGTTCCTAACTACGCATAATCACGGAGATCAGTTGTAAGTGGGCTCTGAAGCGTACTCGGCATCGGTGCTAGCTATTTGCCGACCAATCGCGGGAGCAATGAGGCCGCCCACTGGCCGCCGGGGTTTCTACCCCGGCGTTTCTACTACGCACAATCGGCATTAGGTGAAAAGCATGGAACCAGTGTCTTTCGTAATGACCAGCCCTCCGCCAAGGGTAGGCGGATACCAAATAGGCGGAGCGCATGGAATCCGAGTCATGTTCGCAGAGCGCCCCACCTGGTTACATAGAACAATGGCCCGATGGTTGTTAGGGTGGAAGTGGATTGATCGTGAAAGCTAAGAGATCCAAGAGGCCGCCGGCCGTCGAATTCCTAGGCCGCTGCGAGAGATGGCCGTCCGCCTTTGGTTGGATGCGCTCTCGTTGCGGCGCCACATGGGATCCGATTGAGGCGCCTGGCGATTGCCCAAACTGTAAGAGACCAATCAGGGAGCTTGATAGTGCTGGCCATTAGAATGGGAAAGGGCCTCGAGGCCATGAGAAAGGCTCGAGGGCTGACACTCCGCGAGATGTCCCAAGAGCTTGGAGTGGCGCCAACTACCGTCTTTCGCATGGAGCTTGGAGAACGGATCAAACCTGATACGATCTCGAGGCTGTTGAGCTGGATTGCAACCAAGGGAGCCAATACCGTGAGCAAAGCAGAAGTTCTCCGCGCCTATGATGCGCTGTACCAGGCTCGAGTTATCGAGGCTCGAGCGTCTCTCGAGCTTGCCAAGGCTCGAGCTGGTCTGTCCGCGCTGACTCTCAACAGAGAGCAGGCAACGGCCGCTGTCAATAGGGCGCAAACGACAGCAGAGGAAATCCTAACCAAGTCTCTCAGTGAGGAGATTGGCGGCGCAGTCATACAGGAGTCAACGCGATGAGCTTAGGCGCAGTAGTTTGGCGTATCTTTAAGATATGCGCTGGTATCTATCTATTCCTTGTTGCCTGCGCATTGCTCAACAACATTTGAACCATGAGCCAGCCAGCTCAGAGATCTGATTGCGAGGGAAAGAGCCGCTTTTATAGCTATAAAAAGGCGGAGAAATCCGCGCATAAGATAGCCAGGAAAGAGGATGTTCCAATGCATGTGTATCCGTGCCGCATCTGCGGCGGATTCCATGTCGGATCCACCAATGCCAAGGCCTAACAACAAGTGGGGTAAGTCAGCGCGGAGACGTAAGAACGCGGCGCTTAAGTGTGAGTGTTTAGGCTGGTGGTTCCCTCATCGTATTGGCTCGAGATCAGCGGACACTACTAACTACGGATGCGCGGTAGTTAGTCCGAGAGATACAGCAGACAAGCGCATAGCACATGGTATACAGTCAAGTCAAGTAATGTGACATCCGTCACGGTTCCGAGATGGGCCTACAATCAAGCCAGGCCAAACGAGAGCCGATTCTAGGGCCTCATCTCTGGCCCTACATCACAGGCCTCGAGCGATTAGATCTCGGCGCCTGAGGCTTCCAGTAAGCCCCCATCCCATTCCCTCCAATAAAACGGACCTTCCTACCCCCATCCCCTCCGGAAATCCGTTGACACCAACTATATAATATATATCTTAA
>Ga0137426_1000094_pt1 | contig 17838 bp, 35 predicted proteins | sample EasRivERMZT660_2_FD_102308 | JGI IMG/M metagenome (GOLD analysis project Ga0137426, IMG submission 102308) | Soil microbial communities from meander-bound floodplain in the East River, Colorado, USA - East River MetaG ERMZT660_2 | ecosystem: Environmental > Terrestrial > Soil > Floodplain ...
ACGGAAATTGGGTATGCAAGAAATTCAATACCGTACTCACGGGGGGAAATCGCGATTTATACTCCCGTACCTCCATTGATGGTAGCGCGTTACCGCTGGTTGGGCTACCACGCACCAATGAATTATATCAGCGTGATGCCGACGGGTATGCGTGGAGTGTTCAATTCTGTGAGCGTGGACTCATTGTCTATGACCCGAAGCACAAGTGGGACAGTCAACCCGGCTGTGGCTCATCCTATTTTGGCAAGTACCAACAATTCATGCACCTTGACCCTGCCTATCAGACTGTGGTCGTCGAGAAGCTGCTAGAGGATGCGAAGACGGATCTCCAGCATATTGCAGAGATTGCCGCCAAGTATCGGCAATCTCTTTGAGGCAAGAAAAGCCACAGGTCGTGATGTTGACCTGGGGCTTTCCTCTCACATCTTATCCAAGAAGCTCATATAAAGCGTCCCTTTTGATCCCTGATACGATCCAGGCGCTTCTTACGCCCTGGTCGGACACCTGTCTCCTGTTCGATTGTGGCTTGTGCAGCATTGCCTATTTTGGACAGGCGTTTTAAAAAATCTGGATTCTGTTGTGCTCGCGCGATACTGGCACACTTGCGCGAGCAGTAGCGTTGCTTACTGTTGTGCTTCAGTCTGTGCAGCGGGATGGATTGCCCGCAAAAAGCACAAGCGGGTGGGGGGTACCCCCCACCCGCTCATTTCCGTCTCCGATATGCGCTATTACTCTTGCATCGCCAACGCAAGATGTAAAATTGCTCAAAACACTCGTTGAGGAATACCTTGTCCTCTTCACTGAAGACATACGTTCGGCATTCCATAATCATGAAGAAGCGCGACCCTGAGGACAGCTCCTTCAAGTAGGGGAAGCGCTCCGTGACATATGCCACGCGCTCAGCCAGCTTTGTCTGATCTCTATCAAAGATCACTTCCAGGTAATATGGATTATCCTCCAAATAGGAGCCATGAATATCTTCCCATTTACGATATAGATCCATCGAAACTATCCTTTCAAATTTTTCACAACATCATTTTCACGGTCGTCCTCGTCACGTAGTATCGGACGACCATAGTCGAGCCTCCTGCTCTCCGTTGCACAGTGGCCTGTGAGAGCGATCAGGGCTATATAATCTTCAGCGGTCGGCTCCCGGAAGGTCTCTCCCGAACCGGCTTTCACTCGCATGCGCCGATATGGATAAACAGGCACTGGCAGTTATAGCGATACTCCTGATTCTCAAGAATCACTGCCTCAAATTCCTGTCTGTTTGCCTCTTTCTCGCTTCCCATCGCCTCCTTCTGGGCATTGCTGCGCTCTTTCTCACGCTCACAATTCACAATGCTCACGCAGATCATCCTCAGGATACACGCCGCTCCCTTTGCGCGGTGTGCGTTCAATGTGTGGCCTCATACCCACACCCCCTTTCGGTTGCCATGGAAACCTTTGGCGCACTGTGTTTTCAGCGTCGGATCAAGCGATTCCCCAAACACGAGATCTCCACACTCAGTGCAAGGGCGACCCATCATGACTTTCTTGCCCTGCTTTCTGGCGGCATCAGCGACTGTCAGCTCATCAACACGATAACAATCAAAATCACCCATTTCACCAAATGATAACGTTCTCATGGTACTTTCCTTTCATCATTAGCGAACGGCCACCCGTCGCGTATCTGTGCCAGGCGCGTGGCTACCCACGCGCCTCGATCAAGTCGCGCATCTTCATGCGACATTTCTGGCATGTCGTCGGCGACATGCACCCAGGAGCCATCAGCAAGTGGGATATAGCCATGATCCCAGAGCATCAGCTCCCACTCAAGCGAGAAATCAAGCGGTGTCATCGTCTATCCCCCCCCCCCTCCCGTTTCGGACGATTCACAAAGTTTCGCCCGCGTTCCTTGCAACAGAAATTAACGATTTCCAGTTTCTTCACACAGCCTCCTCAAACGATAATAGCCGGATCAACCAGGCCGTGGTGCCGCTTGATAAATGCAGACACGGCGCTATCCGCCAAACGCTTCCATTCCTCCTTATATGTCTCATCATCGTCGAGGACATGTCCTGCATAGAGGTCACAGGCGGCTTTGAATGCCTCCCATGTTTCATGAGGCAGGGACATCATCCTTGATGTTCCTGTCTTGCCCTTGCGTGGCGAAGTGTGCCCGACGGCATTTCGATTTCCTTTGGGTGCCCCCTTAGTCAACGAATATCCCCCTTTCCGCTTTGCCACGATTCTCGGCAAGGCGCACGCTCAGTGCGGTTGCCATTTCGCGTAGTCGCACAGGAGATTTCTCAAGCCTCCCACATGTCTGCTCTGCCTGCCCGCGTCCCTCCGCTGTAAAGGGGTATTCCCCAAGGATGCCAGAGACGTAAGGTTGCGACCATTGGTCCTCGCGCCACTCAACCAGGAAGAGTTTTCCGTCTTTATATCGTTCTGCAATCCACTGATCGAGCCTACCCTCTGCACTAGCGTCTGCACGATCATAGAGATCCCTGATCAGTTGGCGGTTGTGCGCTATTTGTTCTTCAGTGAGTCCTTCTTCAATATCCATTTTCTCATTTCCATTTCTTTGTAGCAATCAATTGTTTATATTGTTATTATAAACGATAGTTACAATGCTGTCAACCACAAAAGTTAACCCGAATTTAAGACCTTGCGGGGACAACGAAAACGTGGGACATTGCAGAACGCACTGCAAATGGAGGGCTATACGAAGTCTCGATACGAAGTGGAGCCAGGGCTGTTATCGCCCTGGCTCCAAATAAATTTCCTGCATAATCAACGCACTGCTCTGCGAATGTCGAACGCAGAGGTCGATGAGACGGCTTATCATATGCCAGCGATCGCCACAGCATTTGAATGTCGCAGGCAACAGTGGCAGGACGCCGTGACGTTCAGCCAGGCCACCGAGCCATTCATAAAATATCTCGTTTGATGTCGTCTCCAGGTCGCATCGCGTGCCTGCGATGACGATGGAGTAGCGCGGCGTTGCGCTGGCTACTGCTACTTTGATTGTAGGGTCATCGGTCACGGCGCTTCTCCAGCCGCTGCAGGACGACTTTTTCGACGATACGGTGAACTCCTGTCACGGTGAGACGCTCCATCGCGTCTGTCTCGCCTCCACCCCATAATCGCCTTTCACGTGCCTCCTGCTGTCTCCTGCCCTCTCTCAGAAGCATTTGATGCCGTTTTACGCCTCTACTCAAATTCGCCTCATAAGCCATGCTGACACGATGGCTAAATACGCGATTCGTGCCAACAGAAATAATGCTTAATGCTTCATATAATGAATTCATTATCCTCTCCATATCGTCTCATTGCCTCGTTCATCATTTGTAAATAGCTCGATTTGGGATTGCTCGTTTTCGCTTTCATCTGGATCATGAGCTTTTTCAATTCGCCTTCAGACATCTGCGTTTCCTGCATAATCTGTGCGAAGTTGCAACGCGCTGCAAGAAGCTTCCATACCCGATCCTCGATCGGCACTGGCTTTGATTGTTCCTGTATCACGAGTGCCTCTATACGGGATACGTTGGTAGGTATTTTTTTGGATGATGCAAACTCCATCTGCATTTCAATTCCGTGTATCATTTTCGCCCTTTCTGCAATAATCCCTTACCAGTCATGGGGGTTATCGTCCTCGTGCTCCCATTTCAATGTTGCCAGCCAGGCGTGTATTCCTTCCCAGTGAGAGCAGAGCAGTCCTCCCACGGCCACAATGAGAATGCCTGCAATCCCCATCCAGAGCGCTACGGCAAGTAAATTCAAAATGTCCTCCTCTCAAAATAACCAGATTCCTTCCCAGTAGTATAATAGCGATAAAACGATCATAGCTATACTTACTCCTATTAGCGCTATCAAAATACACCAGAGTAAACAAAATGCGGTAGCTTTGCAAAGTGTTTATAAAGTCTTGCCTCCTACACAGCTATGGCAGGCTGTTGCGCCGTAGCCTCGCCATAGGCTATAGCTTGCTCCATGATCCAGGCGTCCGAGCGCACAATATCCCAGTCGATTCTGTCGCGAAGATATTGAAAATCGTCGTTCGTCGGACCGTACCAGATGATCATGTACAGCGCCCCGCTCTCCGTATGTGGCGTCACATAAAGCGTTGGAAATTCACGCTTTATTTGGGCCTCAAGGTTGGCGTAGGTTGCTTCTGTAAGCGGTTCAGGTCCTAGACCCAGAGCTCCTACGCCTTCATCGGGCCTTTCTTGCTCCTGGAGCCACGCATCCAGCGACGATACGAGGTTGCCAAGATAGAGTGTCGGGTTGTCGCCGCGAATTGCCCCGCGTGCTTTTGCGCAAAGGCTCTGTAGTTCATCCCTGGATTCGATGCAAGGCGTGAGAAGCTCCATTTGCTCAGCGACTTTGGCCTTGTTCGTCGATTTGACCACATGCTCGTCTTTGAGCCATTGGAGCAGTGCAGAGGGCGAAGCGTCGCTACCTGGCGGCTTCGATACACTACCCTTTTTGCCCAGCTCTGCGGAGGGGTGTGCATCCCCGACGCCAGCCGGTGGAACCCCCTCTGCTTCTTGATTTGAAATTGATAAAGGCGAATCTGAAGGAGTGAATGAAGAATCCGTAGCCTGTGACGACGTTGGGGGGTCATCTCCTTCTTCAACTGATATTTCTTTAGAATGATTATACTTTGAGTTCTCTTCTTCTGTTTCACGTGGTGAACGTTTTGATTCACCACGTGAACGGTTTCGGGTTGTTTTGTTCACTGTATGAACGTCATCGCTCACTGTATGAACGTTTTGAGAAGATTGTTCAGAAGATGAAACACTTTGCTCACTTGGTGAACATTTTTTGACAGGATGTTGTTCACCATTTGTCTTCCAAATATTAATAATGGAAATATGCCAGACCTCTTTAGCAGTTGGCCGGTCTGGACGCCGTTTCTTTTCGGCTGTAATCAAGCCAACTCCACGCAGTGCATAGATCGACTCTGAAAGCATGCCGGTAGAGACGCCTATCTCAGTGGCGAGCGTCCGTAATGCTCGGTAGCAGGTCCCATTTTCGCCGCAAAGATCCTTGAGACATACATAGATCCACTTAGTCGTAGCGGAGAGACTTTCGTATCCAGTGCGGATTATACGGGGGACAGAGGCAAAGAAACCTCTGTCAAATTCAGGAGTTTGCGTCATCTCTCCACCTTCCTGTATGCCTGTGTTTCAAGCCAAGTATAGGGGTAATCATGCGGGGGAATAAATTGTTTCGCCTCCCAAAGAGCAAGCAGGAGTTGCGATGCTCTGATAAGATCGTCCTCTTTTCCGGTTTTGTTTCCAGTTATAAGAAAGAGTGCATAGGCGACAACGAGGACAAGCGAGGGACCTGCACCTATGCGCTCTTTGATAATCAGCGGAACGAGATATTCAGCAGCATCTGTGCACTTAGACACAAACAATTGATCCTCGATTGTTTGTATAGACACTTTGGGGAGGTGAAAAGCTTTCTTGTGCTTATTTCTGCTCACAATGTCACCCCCTCTTGGGAAGTGCGAAGTGATGTGAAGCAGGGGAAAGTACGCAGGGGATTGAAATTTTGAGTACACAAAGGTATAGTGTTCATGCGGCAGAACCTCCAATGTTCTATCGTCGGGCCTCCAAAGATGTTTCCAGCATCGATGGGGGCAAAACCGTATTTAATTGCTCCTCCATTATACCACAAACCCGCCTCCAAAGCCACTTTAGATACATTTATACTATGTCTCTTAAGAGAGATTATTGCCTGCCTAGAAGCGCTTTGAGCGACCATTGCCTATAGCCCTCCTCGATTTATATAAAAGCCAAAATGGCTGAATTTTGAATGTAAAATACGATATCCTAAGCGACGTTACGCCCGCGCCGGATCACGTCGAGAATGTCATCCTTTGTGAAGCGCCACGTACGTCCAATTTTTGAGCCGTACATTTTGTGATGCTTCAGCATCTGTCCGAGCTTGGCCGGGCAGATGCGCAAAATCGCGCACACTTCCTGTGTTGTCAGCAGTGGTTCCAAGGCGACCCTCCTTTCGGCAATTTTCTCCTCATTATTCTGCATTCAAAGCCCCCTTGTCTACTCAGTATCTTGCATCGCAATCCTTAATTTTTGTCTTGCCGTGATTCATCGCGTGTCGTGTAACCTCTGCTTTTCAGCAACCAATTTCCCAAAAGTCATTCGTCGCAGATGCCACTTCACGACCTTTTGTGATTTGCCAAGCTGTTGGCTAATTTGTGCGATTGTTTGTGATTGTGAGAGGAGATAGAGAATCTCTGCCTCACGTTCAAGATGGCGATGTCGAAAGTCTCCCATGTCGTCGCCTCACTTTTTATTCGGGGAAGTAACCCCGAATCGCTTTGTTCCCCATCGCCTATAATCGCTTTTATCCTTCCAGGGACACTCTCCTGTTGCCAGAAAATGCTCCCATTGTTGACGCACTGTTTCGTCTTTATTTTGCCTCCCAGCTATTCCTGTTTTCTGCTTTTTGGAAGCGGTCTCACTTTTTTTTTATTCGCCGCAGGGGCATCTTCAAACTCCTCTTCTTCGGGCGAATAATCGGGCGAATCCATTTTATTCGTGCTCAATTCCGAATTTTTATTCGGTTTATTCGCCCGTGGGGGTGGCAATTGTTCGGGTTCCTCCTCGATAATTGCCACCTGTGCGGCCCGTCTGGGTGGCGAATAAACGGGGGCTACTTCGGCAAATAAATACTTCCGTGGGTGACGAATTCGCCACTCTGTCGAGAAGTAAGCCATGAATAAAACCGCGTTATAGACGACCGCAAACGTCACCAGAATATCCATCGTAACGACCAGATTTCGCACTGGAAATCCCGGCTCAAATCGGAGAACATAGGCGATCGTAAAGTAGGCGATCGTGGTGCAGATGGACAAAATCAGATCGACGATCATGCCAGCGGAAATGATCTGGTCGGATGATTTAGAAGCTGGTGTTCCGAACAGGTGCATGCATCCCCAGAAGAACGCAGAGATGTCAAAGAAGATAAGCGTCAGTATCTTCAAGACAAATGCCTCCGGGGGGAATAGCCAGTCCACAAAGAGCCATGTAAACAGAGCCATCGTGCTGACCGCAATTAAGGTGAATCCTGTTAGAATAATAGCCATGACAGGATTGCCTACGTGTTCTTCCACTACAAAATCCTTTCATCATTGGCGGGTGGGTTAACTACTACCCGCCAATTTTCCCAATGCCAGCACCCACCTCTTGCCATCCTGTTGTATAATCATCAGGTATGGACACTGACATTGCGTTACAGAGGCTTTTTTATTGCCCAGGGAAGCACGGGAGAAAGAGCGACACGGTGAATGGGACGGGTGAAATTCTCCCGTGCTTCCGGCTTGGAAGTTAGCCCCATCGCGGCTAATGCTTTCTCCAAACTTTCCTCCCAGTGGATCGTGTACGCAGTATTCGGTAGCCTTATCGGGCCACGATCTCCAATAAGGCGAAGCGCCCCCAGAGCAGAACGTACATCCACTCCCAATCCTTGCCATTTCTCCCATTCATCATCTCGTGGCGCTCGGTCTATGACGACTTGTATTTCTTTTTCAAGTTTTTCAAGCGCTTGAATGCAGCACGTTATGTCGCGAAATTGCAAAATGCCAACAACATTACTTCTTTGCTCAGTCATCTATTTCTCCTGATTCACCATTTCAAACATCATTCCAGCAGTCTCTGCGGCCACACGGTCGGTGTCCATGTCTCCAACGTAGAGACAGTGCTCTGGTTCAATATCGAAGTGCGTGGCAGCCGCCAAAAGCATTCCAGGCTCCGGCTTACGCCAACTGATGACATGGTCAACATGGAATATCCGCTCATTGAGCGTAGAAAGCAACTCCTCTTTAATCTTTTGGAGAGCTGTGTAGTAGTTATCACTGCCTATTTGATCGCGAACTCGCAGCTCTCCAAGTGAAATCCACCACGGCACTCCTTCCAGTTCCAATGCGCCGCTAATCGCCACGATATTCTGGATTAGTCTTTGAGCATCGGGATACTTTTGCTGACCCGTGCGCCACCGCCAAATGGGACCGGCCTGGTTCGTGGCGATGGCAACAGGGATGCCCTGCTTTTTCAGGCTCGCTATGTGTTCCTTCGCCCCTGGTAGTGGCGTCGTCGTGAACGACTTGACTAAGACCCCATCTAAATCAAAAATGACGGCCTTAACTTCTTTTCCTTCATACTGCATTTACCGCATAACCTCCTGTGCTATCCTGTCGAGCTGATGATAATGCTCCTCGGAGACAAACGCACAGATCAGCCCATGCCAGAGGACAATAATCTCTTTGACGCATCTGGGGGTGCATCGGCAATCCAGCGCCTCGGTGGTCAGAATGAACGCTTTAATCGCCGGGATTACGGTGTCGTCAAGCGCTTTGACGACGACACCTGGAAAGGTGTCCTCGAACCCTTTGATGATGGCACGTTTGCCGTCATCTTCCTGGTTCATCATTAAATCCTCCTATGCGTTCGCAACTTTTGCGGTAATTGCCCATGGTAGCGATGCCCACAGGGAAACATCACGACGTATCGGCCCTGTTGCTCTTTGCGCTGGACCGGCTGCTTGCACTGAAAGCAGATGCCAGTCGGCTTGTCGATATTGTCAATGAGATCAGTGAGCATCGCACGCGCAGCCTCTGCCATTGCTGGCGTCATTTCGGTATCCATCGTTCTCCTTTCGCACGGCGTTGATTACCGTGCCGTTTTATTTTCGATGCCGTATTACGTCTTTATAATGATAGGATTTATCGGCGCGTCGATGCGCTATAGTGGAGACGGGTCTACCTCGACTCGACGGGAGTCGATGGCTTTTGGGTCATCGACTCCCAGAGCCTTATGGTTTTCCCGGACGCGGCTCAGGCTCCTTCCTCAATTTTTGACATGGGCAGGCTATGCCGTCTTGCCCATCCGCGTACATCATTCGGGTCAAAAAGGTATTTATTTCCTATTTGCATGCATTGCAACCCTTGCTCACGCACGAATTTCCGTACCGTTCGCTCGGTACACCTAAAAAGCCGTGCCACCTCTTTTAATGTTAGATATTCATTTGGTTGTTCCATCGCCATAGGTGGCGGTGACGTTATACCTGCCATAACAGCCCCCTTCAAGGTTTTTTACATACATTTAAGAAATTACATTATATCATTCCCCGGTTAAGCTATTAAAAGTACACAAGATGTATGAAGATTCCTTCATTTTCCGCGTATCGCTGTTATATTCCGCGATTTGACACGTTTGGAATCATGGATGAGAGTTTACACGTACTCATCTACAATTCTTTATGGAGAAACATTTATGAAACAACGTTTTACTTTCATCGTTGGCTTGCTCGTTCTCGTTGCGGCCCTGCTCGCATGTGGCAACGGTGCCACGACTACCGGCACGACAACAGGGGCGACCAGGACCTGGCAGACCATCAAGAACTTCTCTGGCAATGGAGCCAGAAAGACCGAAACCTTTACCGTCGGCGATAGCTGGAAAATCGGGTGGGAATGCCAGGGCAATGTCGAATTTGACATTGATGTGCCACTTTATTTGATTGCCTATGATGCCACTACCGGATTCCCTGTTGATACTTCTTACGCCGTGTCCTGCAAGGCGACCGAGACTAAAACCATCGGTGAGATCGAGTTTCATAAAGGTGGAACTGTCTATCTCGACATCAATGCCGGGATCGAGTGGAAACTGACCATTCAGGAACTGAAATAGTGCACGCCCATCCCTATGCAGTGCCCATAGTGAGCACTGCATAGCCCTTCACCTAATCAGGCTGTGGCTGTGGATCATCGTCTTCAGGTCCATAAGCCGCTGGAATTGGATCATCATCAGGTCCGTAATTCATTCCCCTTCCCTCCTTTCTCAACTTATTCGGATGTCTAATCACCTGTCATTTTGCGGAAAACCGTGTCATTTTGCGGAAAACTGTGTACTCTTTTTCCGCTGATTATAGTAGAATAGGGAAAGTCAGCTAAGTGGTTTGCGGTGATGTGGGTCTGGGAAACTATACAACACCGCAAACCAGGGGCTGCGTCGCACCGTCATCTGGATTGGGCCTTTCACCTGCTGCCCACGGCTTTTGCTTTATTTCCTGCAACCGCTCAACATCACTGGCCTTCAGATAGGTTTTTCTATTCCTCAGAAACTTGTATTTCTGCATCCCTAGAGCTTTTACCCATTCAAAAACCGTTGCGCGATTCCAGCCAATAATTTGAGCAACTTCGTCAACAGAGAAGTATTCCTGTCCATCTACAAGTTGACCCATGTCTTGCTGACCTCCTTTATTCCCTGACTGTTATGAAGTGATTGTAACATGGATTTTTATAAAAGTAAATAGCGTCAAAATATCGCCTCAGTAAAATATTCATTTCTAAAAGTATTGCCAAAGTGTCGCCTATGTGTTATACTGTCATCGTAGTCAAGAACAACGACAGGAGCAACGACAATGGTAGCACTGGCAAAGCAAAACACAACGACGCAGTGGGACTACGTCTCATCGGCCCTCGACAACATGTACATCGACATGGACGGGCGCGGTCCCTACGCTCGTGTGCCTAGCCAGTCAGGCAGCTTCAAACATCAGGTGCGCTTCGTCGAACCTAAAGGCGAGATTCCCCATGCGACTCATTGCACATGCCAGTCCTTCAAGTATCGGAAAACTTGTCTCCATTGCGATGTGACCAATCTCTATTTTGAGATGATCTACAATCAGGTTCCTGCGATTCATGAGGAAGTTGCCCCTGTCGTTGAAGTCGTCGCCGCCGAAACGCCTACACAACGCCCACAACGCGCCCACAAAAAGCCACGTCGCTCTGCTGTGAATGAGGCGCTGGTTGCAGAGCTGCAGGTGGCAACGAAGGTTGGCGTTGCACAGGTGCGCCGTGCTGGTGTCAAGAAAGTGCCCCCTGTTTGTCCCACAGATGCCCAAAACTGCCCGGTGTCTGCCCCGTCCGTGCCACAGGTGACGATTCCGCGTTGTAAGGCTCTGGGTGCAAAATTTGACGCGACGCAGGGCAATCTGAAGAGAGCGTCATAGCTCAGAAAGGAAATTGAGATGTCTTTAGACGAAACATTACGCATGCGAAAGTGTTGCTATTGCAAGATGCGTATCACTGCTGACACCGACTACAAAGACGATGACACTTTTCAAGCCTTTGAATGCAAGAATGGTCATCAGGTCTATGTACCGTGGCTGTGTCGCGAGAGCCAGATCGTGCGCCTCTACATAGATAGAGGTGACGTGTTGGCTCAAGACGTGCTTATCGGCGGCGACTGGAAACGCATGAGTGAATACGATCAGGCATTTAGTCGTGGCTTTACGTCTGTGTACGACGAACTGCTTCGCTATGGCTACAGGGCCGTGCTCAATCAGGGCTTCTCCAATCCTTATCGCTACTTCCGTAAGGAGCACGATGAGGAAGCAGTGATCGAGTTGCGTCGTGTGCATTGGGAAGAGTGCAGGGCCATTGGGGCGATGATACCGGAGGAAATCTAGAAAGGAGATGACACAGCAACTCATCAACTACTACAATCTCTACACTGTCGCAGAGCTTCGCACATTCGCGTCACGCAAGCTTGGCATCGCACTCGCGTCACGTGCGAAGAAAGCCGAAATTGTGGCGGCGATCGTTGCGGCGCAGGGATATTAGGGGGAAAGCGCCTTGCGTACAAAGGCGCTTTAGTACTGAGCTACCGGATGGGAACGGGGAAGCTCAGAAGGAGATAAACACAGTATGACAGAGGCAACCGCAATGGGTCAAGAGGGCCGCAATGATCTTAATCCGCTGTGTCGCGACGAGTTACAGGAGTACTGGACCGTTGCTCCCAACGGATGCCCCATCAAAATTGAATGGGGCGTGATGAGCCGACGGCAAAAAGAACTCCAACTCGAAGCTGAGCGTCGACAGAGAGAGATTGACGCATTTGGACTTTACAGTTGAATCGTTGACGAGTGGGGCGGGCAACCGTTCCACTCTCTGAAAGGAAGTATCAAATGAACCAATGGCTGAATGAAACGCTCGTCGCGATTGAACAGACGACGAATGGCAAGTATCGCGTGATCGAACTGCCTCCCAGGGCGACGACGCGCATTGTGCGTCGTCGCTGGTTTGCGACTGTTGGACGAGCGGAAACCTATATTGCTGAAGAGTGGTTTGATCGCTGCATCGTTGTGCAGGTCGAGGGCATTACTGAGGAGATTGAGCGACGCAGCCGAGCCTCTGACAAGATTGCATCTGTGCTGGCCGAGCTGCAGGGCATTCTTGAGCAGATCCAAGCGTGCCAGGATTTGCCAGATTGGACAAAGGCACGTGAGGCAGGCATGAGCCACGAGGAGTGGATGGCACTCAGTGAGAAGCTACAGGTACTCAATGGCAAAGCCGACACTGCGGCGCTCTCCACTGTGCCGAACAGCGTGTATGTGATGCTCTTCAAAATCAGAGGGGCATGGATATCCAAGCATGATTGGGGCAAGCCGAAACAGAAGGAGAGCGGCGATGCCACAAACTAGCCAGCGTATCCACAGTGAGACACAAGAGCACTACGTCGAGCTTGCCCTCGACGAATCACGGACGCGTTTTGCCCTGCTCTTTCCCGATGACACGGTTATTGTCCAGATGAGTAATGGTCTCTGCGTCGACTTGAACGCTGTTCAGGCGATGCATTTAGCGAATGCGATTATTGCACGGTCGCACTGTTTGGAATAGTAGTTCGGGGAGGGCGAAAGCTCTCCTTGTTTGGAGATAAAGATTATGGCAGAACAGATTACGGCAATCCAGAAATTTAGCAATGACGATCAGCGTTTGGCATTGCTCGTTTCGTATAATCCAAGCGAGCATCTTTTGAAGTGGCAAGCCTACGACAAAAATCAAAAGAAAAATGTCATCGTAAATTACTATCCAGCCTCCTGGAGACTCTATGAGCTTCGTCTCCGGTATCCCACGGCAAAATTTGATATCAATATCATTCTCATGGATCAGGAGCGTAATTTCTGTATAGTACAAGCCAGGCTCTATGTTGGTCCTACCTATGAAGAGGCTGAGATTCGCTCTATCGCACATAAGCAAGGGTTTTTGACGGAGCTTGACCGGGTAGAGACGAAAGCCAAGGCAAGAGCGGCTCGTGATCTTGGCATCTCAACAGAACTGGCTCTTGATATGGATGATGTGCCTGAAGGTGAGCCTATCCAGGAAACGACGGTTGAGGTTATGCCTCCACAAATTACCAAGCCGGTACTCGCCAATGATATCAAGGCACGACTTAATAATCTCTTTGAGCGTGCGATGGTACTACGATTGCTCAAGGTCGGCAATGCAAAGAATTTTCTGATGTGGGCGTCTTCGCTTCTTGGAAAGGCTATTACGAGTGCAGGCGCTCTCAGTGCAGATGATATGGATCTGATAGAGCAATTCATTAAGTCAGAGGAAGAGGCTCAGCAAAAAGCCTCATAGTATTATCGCCCCTGGGTGGATTGTTGCCACCCAGGGCATATTGAAAGGACAACAACACATGGGCAATTTAGAGGCTCAGAAGCAGCGGATTCAGCAATTTCTTGAGGGTATTATTGTCAATGGGATTACGCATGCGGTCCGTTTCATCGATGAGCCAGAGGAGGGCATGATTGAAATTGAATTAATACCAACCGCCTTCGAGATGCCCTCTTTGCATCTCAGCATCCCTTCCGCTCAGCCATTATTGATCTTAGAGGATGCCGAGCGTGCGGTCATCGCTGACATTTTGAGCAAGACGCCGACACCATCGGAAGTCAATGGTATTGCTTCTGTCAGCGCACTTGGCGCGGACAGGCGCGGTGACTTCCTCTTCTGTAAGTTTCACTGTTTCGCTGATAATGAGGTCTCAAGGTCAGTGTTGTCTGATGAGGGTATGGATCGCCTCTGTGCTGCCTGGATAGCGTGGCGCACAAAGCGTTATGAGCCACCGATGGCACTTGGGGACCTCGACGACCACCCGTTCTAGGCCGCTCATGCCGTACCAGTGCGAGGTACGGCGTTTTGCGTTTTTGGAGATACGATGAAGATACTACGAGCATCTGTAATAAAAAAATCAGAGTGGGGAAAGACTCGTAATCCTGATGAGTGGAAATGCACCCGCCTACAAGTGCTCAGGAGAGACGAGTATACCTGTACGTATTGTCGTCTCGCTTGCCAGAAGTTCATGCAGGTGAATCATATCGGCGCGGAGGATAATCATTCTCTCGATAACCTGGAAACGGTTTGCAGGGCATGTCATTCTGTCTTGCATCTGGGTATTAGTGCAATGAAGGGGGTCCTGACGGTATTTGAGTGCAAGCCAGAAGTGACAAATATGGCTGCAATTGTGTGTATTACGCGGTCCTTGGTCGCAAAGAAGATGTCTTGGAGCGAGATAGCACGGCGAATTGCTGATGAATTCGCCCTCCCTCATGGCAAAATCTACAATGATATACATTCTATCGCTTTTGCAAACCGTATGCTGAAATGCATTAAACCCCCTGAGTTTCGTGGCTATCTTCCACCAGGGCTGGCAATCATGTTCCATGAAACGGAAGACTGGAATGCATATTCTGAGTCAGAATGGCAATGGCAAATTTTGCCAGGGGCACACTACAACAAGACATCATTGAAGGAGAAAACCATTGATTAAACCAATAACAGAGCCATTCATCGACTGGTGTTGTCTGCGCATTGCCTCAGATGACGCCGTGATCGTCGACACGGAGACGACCGGCAAGTACGGGGAAGTCATCGACCTCGCTATTATTGATGCGAAAGGCGAGGAGCTGTACAACAAGTTGCTCAGACCCTCGTGCCTCAAGCCAGGCTCGAAAATTCTGTGCATAGATCCGGACGCCGAGGCTGTGCATCATATCTCAGAGGCCATGCTGGCTTCGGCTCCAACGATCCTTGACGAGTGGTACGAGGTTTGCCAGATTGTCGCTGGCAGAACGATTATCACGTATAATGCCAGGTTTGACTCGGAGCGAATAACCTATTCGCTCCGCAAACATGGCATGCATTTGTGTCCGTCGTGTCGGTGGGAGTACGAGTGTGCCATGCTCGGCTATGCTGAATTCTATGATGCGCCGCCGCGTTGGGAAGGTGCAGGCCCCGCTTGGCAGCCGCTTGGCACTGCCTGCTCTCAGCAAGGGATCAGGCTCAATCCAAAATTTATGCATCGTGCTCTGTCGGATTGCCTGGCAACGCTGGCATTGATTCGACAGATTGCGGCAGCGGGCGAGAACTCGCGAAGGTATCGGCCTTGACAGCAATATCTCGCTATGCGATGATAAGCTTGCACGCATGAAAGAGACCGTTTCCTCCACAAACGCGCCGATCAATAGCGCTCGGCGCGTTTGTGGTTTTGCATCTGCTATAATAGAGCACATACACACCGGCGATTGTAGTGGTCGCCGGTAGGGCCCGAGCGGGATTGAAACAAAACCTTTGGAATAAGCCTATCTGCCTTCCCGAAATGGGTTTTGGGCGACGATCCGTTGAGGATACTGCAAGTGCGGCGAAACGGGCTATACTGTGATCATCTTACAATCCCAAAACGTGTGAAACGGGCTTGCAGCGCCCCGCAAGCCCGTTTTCTGTTGCATGGAAAAGAAGGCAGTATTTATCGTCGCTGCCTCGCTCTTCCGACGCTGAATGGCATAGTGCCAGGTGTTCCTCTGGCATTATATACGCTAGTCACACTCCGCTACCAGTGCGAGGTGAGAGGCATGAGTTCCCTAATGGCTCGCTCACCAGGGTAAAGTGCTCGCATGATGGCAAAGTTGGTCATGGCATTCCTATACTTTTGTTCCCCTCGCAGTACTTTTGCCCCTTCCATGCTTGCGGTCCAGACCCTGATGATTTGCCCCATATCTCGCTCTGGGGATTGGAGTAATATACTTGCCAGGGATAGGAGTGAAGTGATTCGTCGTCCTTCGGATTGAGGAATCCGAGAGACAAGTGTCTCTGGATCTATGATCCTTTCCAGCCATTTCATAGCCTGCCTGGAATTGCCTCTAGAGTTGCAGGTCGTCGCCGCCTCCCACCACTGATCATAAGCGTCAAATTCCATGAGGGCTACAGGCTCATTCAGTGGCTCGCTATCAGCAGCAATACCAAGTGCTGTGTCCGGGTCGATTCCATTGTTGACTTGCGCTAGAGAATAACTGCTGTAGAAATTACCGATTACTCCGACAGGCAGGGGGGGCATATGCTTCTTGCGCTGGTAGCTCTTGAGCGCGTGCTCACCCTCTTGCATCGTTTTTAAGGCCATAATATAGTTCTCGCTTCTGAAATAGGTGAAGCTCAGTTTGGTACTTGCGCTCAATTGGAGCAGTATATTCCTACTCTCTTTGCTTAGATAGAATGCATTCTGTGCGTGGATTATGGTTTCCCTTGCGCCCATGTAATTCCATCCAAGCATCGTTTGCAGGATGGCATACTGCGCAGCCAGGTCAAGCGCCTGTTTGCGGTGGCGACTCGAATCATGGGCGATGGTTTCAAGCAGTGGTACATAGGTGGAGCAGCACTCAAAGGCATGTTTGGTTCCGATGGGGTCGCTGCCCCGGTACAATTGCCAACACGCTTCGAGGGAAGCGGTACAGAATTTCAGCAACTCGTCCTGGTGCCTGGTATCGGGCTGTTGACCAAGGGTAACAAGTGGGAGGGCCGCAAGCTCTACAAGGGCGGAACGTCTGGTGATTTCGTGGTTAGGGTTCATCGTGTCAAATTCCTTGAGGGCACGCTGGATGGTATGGGTCATATCTTCCGGGGTTGGATAGTTGGTGTGGGCAATGTGCTGGAGGCGGCAGCTCAAGCTGGCTGCAATGAACTGTTGAAGGGCGGGTGAGACCGTGACATGGGGAAGTACCAGGGAAGGGGGTTGTTCTCCCATCGTTTCATCCTTTGATTTGGTCAGTATTTCAAGCCCTCTTGTCTGCTCATTCATCGGTGGCGACTGGCTCCGCTCCTCATCAATCTTGAGCAGCGCTATGGGATCGTCACAGTGCAGAATGACACAGAGGCGGTCCACATGGACCGCGTACGGTGTCGTGTGTCCGTTCTCCCAGTTCGAGATCTCGCCTCGACTGACCGGGACGAGATCAGCCAGGCGCTTTTGCGAACCGCAGTATTGCAGGCGCAAAGCGATAAGGTGTTTTCGTTTCATGTCACTCCGTCCGACTACGAGATGACTGGCAAAACAACAGTATTACTTGTGTGGCTATCGTCGCATCTCAAGGTGACACCTGTCAAGAGCACCATGCGACAACGATGTGTCGAGTCTTGCCGGTTTGAGATTGTACCTGTCGAGTCTTGAGGGTGAAAGACTCGACACATCGTATGTACAATCTTGAGGGTGAAGATTGTACATAGCACGTCGCATGTACAATCTTGAGCTGGCTCTCAAGATCGTACACCAGACTCGACAGCATTTCGACCGGGAGGAGGTATACTGTTAGTGGTACCACCGACCGGCGAGCGAGTGAGAAACCATCGAACAACTGATACATTCGGGCCGACTCCCGATATATCAGGGGAATCGTTTGATCTGGCATCTCACTTGCCCACGGGCGTGGGCAAGTCGTCGAGTGGTTTGCAAGCGTCTCTGTGTATATCAGGTTTGCCCTCACTCTTCTTAGAAATCCGAACATGGGGAGGTTCTGCCATTGAGTCATTATGATGAAGTGCTCTGCTAACAAGGAAGCACTTCTTTAGGATTGGTGGCGGTGGAAAACGATTCCACCGCTATAGAAAGGTTCAACCGATGCATACACCACAACCCGCGAAGACGGCTTTTATTGACGTATTCCGACAAAGCCTGATTGGACTCGAGACGCTGATAAACAAAG
>Ga0137426_1000116_pt1 | contig 15422 bp, 20 predicted proteins | sample EasRivERMZT660_2_FD_102308 | JGI IMG/M metagenome (GOLD analysis project Ga0137426, IMG submission 102308) | Soil microbial communities from meander-bound floodplain in the East River, Colorado, USA - East River MetaG ERMZT660_2 | ecosystem: Environmental > Terrestrial > Soil > Floodplain ...
CCGCAGTTTGCCGCCGAGGCGCTAGGAATTGACGCTCGCGCCTACAAGAAGCTGCTCGCGGTCTCGCTTGCCTATGGACCAGAAGCAGCGCTGAAGACGTTCACGCATGAGGAAATCCACGCGCTGCGGGCGATCGGCCTGTTCACCGACGCAGAGTGGGCGATCCTGGAAGGTGCCGCAAAGCGCAAGCCGAAGGCATCGGAGGCACAGCGCATCCTCGATATGATGCTCGCCGACGGCAAGATCAGCGATGCCCGTCATCGTGATCTGTCGAAGAAGGCAGGCAAGATCACCTACCGGGAAATATACGATATCGATCGTCGCTACGCCGGTATGTCGGGCAGCCAGGTCGAGGAGACCGTTGCCCACATCGCCGCGGATTGGGCCGATGGCAATGCCTATGGAACTCGTGTCGAGCGCGTTCTGAACAAGGTCTCGGACTTCCTCGAGAAGGTGAAGAACCTGCTTGCAGGGAAAGGATTTAGGTCGGTCGATAGCGTGTTCAATTCGGTGTGGAGTGGGGAAGTCGCGAAGAAGGCTGGTTCAACCACCAGCACGGCTTCCGGTGAGTCTAGTGCGATCACCCAACCGTCGGAAGATGTTGCGGCAAGTCTGGCCGGCGACGGCCAAGGCTCGCTCAACAAGATCATTGCAGACCTGAAGTCGGCGCTCAAGATCACGCCGCAGCAGGGCTTGAAGGGTCTGCGAGTTACCCAGGACGGCCGCTCGGTCACGCTGCGCCCGCAGAAGAACGTGCGCGGCCAGGTCGACCGCCGCACCGGTGGCATCGGCATTCGCATGTCTCGCGACCTGCAGGCAATCGCGCACGAGGGCGGCCACAACCTCGAGCTCCGCTTCCCTGGCCCGTTTGCCGCGATCAAGCAGGCACACGCTGCCGAGCTCGTCCCCGGCAACGCGGCACCTGATGCCGCGGCTTTGTCGGAAGGCTTCGCCAAGTTCTTCGAATCCTACGTGATGGACCCGGAAGCCGCGAAGCAATCGGCGCCCGGCTTCTTCGATGCCTTCGAGGACATGCTTGACGCCGAGGACGGAACCATCCTCGAGGCGCTGCAGAACGCCCAGGCGGAATACAAGCAGTGGACCGACCGCGCGACGCCGGAGGAATTGTCCAGCGATCTCGTGTCAGTGCACTCCGGCAATCGCTGGGCTGACTTCAGCCAGAATGGCACGTTCGAAAACATCCCCGGCAAGATGGCGACCGCCTATACCGCGGTGGTCGACGATCTCAATCCGGTCAACAAGCTGGTCGGCAAGCTGCTCGAGGTGGCGGATCAGAACGGGCTCCGGGATTCCGCCGGCCGCCCGATATCGCTGCCGGTGCATCAAGACCCGTACAAAATCGCCAGAATGTTCAGGGGCGCCTATTCGACCGGCTATAGCTGGCTGATGAACGGCATCGCCAATCGCGGCGATGAGGCAGTGTCCTACAACGGGCTGTCGAAGGCGCTCGAGACGCTGTTTGGAACCAACCAGCAGCAGAAGTGGGACAAGGCCGTCTACCAGACTGCCGGCATGTATCTGGTGTCGAAGCGGGCGATCGCCGAGTACGATCGCCTGGAGGCAAAGCAGCAGCGCATTGCCGATATCGATGGCTTGCTCGAGCAGGGCGGCGAAGCCTGGCGCCAGCACACTATGGCCGACGCCAAGAACAAGGCGATGATCGAGCGCCGGACGGCTGCTGCTACGCGTTCCGAGACGCTGGCGCGCGATCGTCGTGCTGCCGAGAAGCGGGCACAGAGCGAGCTCGAGACCACCCAGGAGCGGCTGCAGGCCAAGCGCGACGACGTCATTGCCGCGCAGATGGCACGGGCTGATGGGCTGGTGCAGAGCCGGACGCGCCAGTTGCAGGCATTGGAGCGCCAGCAGCAGGTCGCATTGCGCGACCTCGAAGCGATCCGGGAAGAGATCGACATCCTCGAGACCGACATTGCGGTGAAGCGCGCCGAGATTGACCAGCGCCAGCAGCAGTCGGACAACACGCAAGCCACGCTCGCCAGGATCAGCGGCGCCGTCGAGCAGCTGCGCCGGGAGCGGGATCGCACCGAGAAGAACGGCGCCAACCGTCCGCCGACGCGGGAAAGCAAGACCTGGCACGAGGAATTCATTGCCAAGGTCGAAGCCGATCCGAAGTACGAGCGAATCCAGCAGTTCGCGGCGCAGGTGTACGAGTTCAGCCACGGCCTGTTGAGCATTCGCCACCAGGCCGGATTGATCCCGGACGAGCTCTACCAGGAGCTATCGAAGCGCAAGGGCTGGTACGTGCCATTCCAGCGCGACATGTCGGACGCTTCCGCGGAAGAGGCGTTCTTCAGCGGTGGCGGCAAATCGTGGTCGCCGCTGAAGAAGTTCGACGGCTCCGACCGGGCGATCCTGAACCCGCTCGAGGTGCTGTCGAGCCAGGCATATACCACCGCGCAGCACATCGCCTTCAACGACGCAACGGAGGCGCTTGCCAGCCTTGCCGAGCGGGCCGGACCTGGCTCGGCAGCGATTGCCGAAGTGATGACGCGCGAGGAATCGGCGGAAGCCAATGCCGAGACCTTCGAGCGCATCAAGGACATGGCCGTTTCGCTCGGCATCGACGAAGCCGACGCGCATCTGATCGTGCAGCAGATGGAGCAGAATTTCGCCAATGACCAGCTGTCGCTGATCTGGTCGCCGGCCACCAAGGGACCGAAGGCACTGCCGACGATCCCGCTGTGGCGCAACGGCGAGCGCGTGATGCTGCGGCTCACCGACCCTGAATTCGGCGCATCTACGTTCGAAGCGCTGAACGGGCTCGGCAAGGAATGGTCGGACTGGCTGATCAGCTGGCTCGCCAAGCCGTCGCGGATCCTGCAGTTGGGCGTGACGACGCATCCGACATTCATGCCGCGCAACCTAATTCGCGACATCTTCGACGCCTGGATCAAGACCGGGGCGATCCCGGTGTTCTCGCAGATCAAGGGCGCCAAGTTGATGCGGGATGCCGAGTTCATGCGTCAGTACCAGGAAGCCGGCGGCATCTCCGGCGGGCGCAACGTCGCTGCGCTCAGCGAAAAAGAGCAGCGCTCAAACGCGTTCGACCTGACCACCAACCGCGTCGACAAGAAGTCGATCGTGCTCGGTGCGGCGGCCGGCGGCGTGATCGGTGCGCTGATTGCCGGCCCTGCCGGGGCGATGATCGGAACCCAGGTGTCGACTGCCGCGATGGCGGCAGCCGGTGCCGTAACGGCCGGCATTGCCTCCCGCAAAGGCCACCTGCTGCACATGGTGGAAGCGGTCGAGACCATGACTCGCCTTGGCGTTGCGGCGCATGCCTACCAGGTGGCGAAGGAGCACAATCCAGACCTGACCAACGAGCAGGCGATGACGGAAGCAGCGTTCGTCGCCCGTGACCTGTTCGACTGGAACCGTCGCGGATCGAAGATGCTGGCGCTGGTTCGCACCATCACCTTCTTCAATGCCCAAATCCAGGGCATGGACAAGGCGATGCGCTCGCTCGGCGGCGAGACCGCCCGCGGCTCTGCCTTGAAAAAGCACATGGGCATCGTGTTCCGCCGCGAGGAAGGCCAGCAGTTGTCGGCGGACGAGCAGCGGGCATTGGGCGACGCCTATAAGACGTTCGCCCGCATGGCGATCTACACCATGTTTTTGTTGATGCTCTATGCCGCGTACCGGGATGACGACAAGTATCGCGACGTCAAGGAAAAGACCAAGTCGGTCCATTCGTGGATGCCTGATATCTACGGCATCGACGTGCGGCTGCCGAAAGCCTTCGAATGGGCAATGCCGGCTAATGTCATCGAGGCGATCTGGGACAAGGCAGCTGGTCGCGATCCGCGGATGGCCGAGCGGATGTTGGCGGCCGCGCAGGAAGTTTTAGTTCCGCCTGGCGTGCCGCAGGCGCTTGGCTTGCTGGTCGGAATGAAGGCCAATCGTGATCTCGGCAACGGCAACCGAGAGATTGTCAGTAGCGCGCTTACCCGCCTCGATCCAGAGGCGCAGTTCGATGCCTACACCAATCAGATCAGCATCGATATTGCGAAATCGATGGCCGGGCTAGGCATGCCGCGTGACTACGTGCCGAGCCCGAAGATGATCGACTTCGTCATCCGTACCGGCGGCTATTGGGGCCAGGACATGGCCAAGACCTACCAGGCGTTCCGCGGCGGCGTTGGTGGTCATGAGCGCGAGGAGCCACGGTTCAGCGACATGCCGGTGCTCGGCGGCTTTACTGGCGTTGCTGCTCGGCAGTCGAAGTCGATCGAGGAGCATTACAAGCTGATGTCGCCGGATGCCGGCAAATTCGCGACCGCGCACGCGACCTATGCCGACCTGCTGAAGGGCGGACAAGTAGCGGAAGCGCAGACCTATCTTGCCCGCCTCGAGCCGGACGAGCGCGCCTATACCGTACTCAAGTATCACTTCCCGGCCGGCGACGTCCGCCAGCATCCGGCCGAGCGGTTGAACGACGTGCTCAAGGTCGCGAACAGCGTCCGCAGGGATATCATCCTCGATCGCCTGGCACCGATGATCAAGGAAAACCGCAAGACGGTCTACGACATGGAGAACAAGATCACCCTGTCGCCGAAGCACCAGACCGAGATCCACGTCGCGTTGGAAAAGCTAGTCCAGGCGGAAGCCTATAACACGATGATCGCGCTCGATCGCAAGGGCTGGCAGAACGCCAAGGAGATGGACGTCAAGCCGGTGCTCGACATGCTCAAGGCATCGCATCCGAAGGTGTTCGAGATATTCGAGGATCGGATGGACAAGGCCAAGGTGCAGGACTTCGAGGACGTCAAGAAGCAGTGGCCGGAGTGGAAGGCCAAGCTCCTGAAGGACGGGCCGGAAGCCACGCTCTAACGATCGTTTCCAGACAGTTTCGCGACAGTTTCCAACCCTCGCGCGGGCATCCGCGCGGGGATTTTCAGTCTGTTCGTGCGAACTCACCACGTAGCTTGATAGCCGCAGCACACCAGGCTTTGTATGCTTCGTCAGCCGTTTTGAACCTACCAAGATAGAGAGACCGCCCTTTGTGACTGATCTGGGCCATGTATCTGTTCTTGTAATAGCTAACACCTCGATAACCAGTAGCACCCTTCGGATGTTTGCTATTGGCTCCATTATTAGCGGAATTAGCCTCTCGGAGGTTGTCGATGCGGTTGTTCAGACCGTTGCGATCTACATGATCAAGCATAGTGGGCCAATAGCCATACACGTAGAACCAAGCAAGATGGTGTGCCTTGTAATGACGTCGGTCTATTACAATTTGCCAGCGCTTATAGTTGTTGCCATTCTTTTGTTGAACACAGCCAGCGGCTTGGCCAGCGGGCGCTGGGCCACGTTGTACTTTATTTGTGAACAATCCAGTTTCGCGATCGTAGTTCAGCAACTGATGTAGTCGTTCTTGCGTCAGTTCGGTTCTCTTTGATGACACTGCTCGTCTCCATATGATGTGGCTTACACATTCTATCACATATAGCCACTGACTCTAAAATCGCAACCGCGTTTTCATTGAATGGATGAGTTGTCATCTATTCAAATTCACCTACCGGGGAATGAGATGATCCAACTGCGTCGTGACGACTTCGCTAGGTTCGCGCCTAGAGCCAAAAAAGAGTATGTCGAAGCGCTGTTTGCCAACATCGACAAGGTCCGCGATGCCGGGCTACTCGAGAGCAAGCGGCGGCTTTGCCATTTTCTCGGTCAGTGTAGTGCCGAGACAGACGGCTTCGTGATCGTCCGCGAGAGCCTGAACTACCGCACTGTGCGAGCGATCCGCAACGCATGGCGTTCGCGGGCGTCAAATCTGTCTGATGGTTGGATCGAAGCAAATCTGCTCGGCAACCCTGTCGCGCTCGGCGATTGGGCCTACGGCGGCCGGATGGGCAACCGCAAGGGGACGACGGATGGGTTCGCGTACCGCGGAGGCGGCTGGATTCAGACCACGGGAAAAGATGCCGTCGAGGACTACTGCAAGAAGCTAGGCGTGCCGCTTCGCGAGGACACGCTGGACGACATTGGCCTGACGTTGCGGTTCGCTCTGTTTGAGTGGACGGAAGGCAACTGCAACGCGATGGCAGATGCCGACAATGTTGTCGGCATTTCGAAGTACATCAACACCGGATCGGCCAAGAGCGGCGTCCAGCCGAATGGCATGGACCGTCGCCGGCAGGAAGTCGCCAAGGCAATGCGTATCTGGGGCGACGCGTCGGAGACCGAGGCGGAACCAGTGCGACCGTTCCCGGAAGTCGAGCCGGTCAGCAAGCCGAAGGTCGCGGCCAAATCGACGTCTATCCGAGTTCTCATTGCCGGCGCGTTTGCCAAGGTCGCGGCCTGGCTCGAGAGCGTGTTCGACGTGCTCCCGGACGCCTCCGACCAAGTCAGCGGCCTGATGGCTCCGATTCAGACGATCGGCTCCGCGCTCAAGGTCAACATGGCTGAAATCACCGGCTTCGTCGTTGTCGGCTGCCTGGTCGTGGTTGCGATCAGGCACGTCAACGCCAAGGCCGAGCTCAAAGCATTGAAGGGGGAGTAACCGATGGATATCGAACAGATGAAGGACTTCGTGCGCTCTGTGTGGGGCTGGATCGCATGGGCGTTCTCGGCCCTACGTTCGTCGCTGGTGGCGTTCGTCGCTTCGCCGAAGGTCTGGCTCGCCGCTGGATTGTTCGCCTTCCTGGGCTACTACGGCGGGTTTCTGGTTGGGGCACGGCACGTGCCTTACCTCAAGACCGAATTGAAGCTGGCGCATGAGGCGCGTAAGCGGACCACGATGCGCAACATCGAACTCGTCTCGGCGCTTGGCACGATGCGGGAGGAGCTCGAGCAGGCCCGCAAGGCATTGGCGAAGCCGGCACCAGTTGCCAGGAAGAAGGCACCGGCTGCCGTGGCGGTGCGGCCATGATCGACAAGCTCATTGTCTACGGATTGCTTGCTACGCTTGTAGTCAGCTTCATCTGGGGCGTGGCGCACGGCGAGCGCCGGTATGCGGCTGGCGTCAGGCACGAGCGGGCAGAGTGGGAACGGCAGATCGCCGAGACCAATCAGAAGAATGCCGCGGCCGAGATCGTTGCTGCGCAGAAGCGTGCGGCAGACGAAGCGGAATGGGCAAAACTTGCGGACGCTGCTCGATCCGGTGTGATGCCGGCGCTTACGGACGAGCAGGTCGCGGCGTGCTCGACGCCAAATGTCATCCGCCTCGATCTCAGTCGTATTAACGTGCGGGGCAAGCCATGAGAGCAATCGTTCTACTGGCGCTCTTGCTGGCCGGATGTGCCGGAGATCCGCCGACGGCATCGAAGGGCTTGAACCCGCCCGCGGCCTGGATGATGGTGAAGTGCCAGCCGCTGCCGGCTGTGCCTGAGCGTGACGGCGATCCGACGGTCAGGCGAGAGCACACGATCAAGACCAGGACGCTGTACGTCGAATGCTCCAATAGGCAGGCTGGATTGGCAGCCTATGCGAAAAACGTGTCGACCAAGAAATAGCGATCGCGATCCTGGCGGCTGGGCGTGCAGCGGCCGGTGAGCGCGTGTGGCGCCCGCGATCAGTCTTCCCCCTGGACCGGTTGCGGGCGCCGTCTTTTTGCGTTGTTTTCGGCGATGAGCTTTCCCACCCACTGCTCTTGCTTATCCCAGCCTTCCCACCACGCATACCGCGCAATATCGGATTTATACGGGCAACGCCACCTGGGGCATCCGCGCAGATAGGCCATCCCGCCCCGCTTTATCCAAGCCAGTTCACGCGGCGGAATCGGAAACCACTCGCGCTTTTTCGGTTTGGTCATCTGGCTAGTCCCATCTTGGCAGCAACTAGGAGGCACTATGTCAACGCGAGAACTGATCGGCTGGGCTCTGGTAGCCGGTAGCGGCGTGTTTGCCGTAGCGGCGGCCTTCGTCAAGGGCGGGCTATTCGAGGCTCTAACCGCGGCATCTACTGCCTGTGCTGGTGCAGCTGCGATGTGGGGATATACCAACAAGCCACCGGTTAAGTAGGTTGCCTTGTTGTTCACTCAGCTTCGCGCGCTAGGCGCTCTGTCGCCTCTTGCCTAGACGGGTCAGACCAACCCTCCCGATCATACAGGAAGTCTGCCAACCTTTCCGCTAGGCGCGGGAACAGGTCCCGGAACAATTTCTTTCGCATTTCGCGCACTTGAAGAACTTTAACGGTAGCCGCCATCGGATCGGTTGCCCCGATGGCGTAGAGACCTAATTTCACATCTTCGGCGATCCGTGGGCCGCGATACGCGACATCGCGCGTCACCTCCTCGGCTATGACCGCGTGCACCTTGCCGAACCCGTCGCGCAGCTTGATCTCGATCACCAGCTTATTTGGATCGTATGACATAGGCGCGGCCCTTTATGCTGTCTGTTCGTCTTTAGGCAGATACTCAATCACCACCTTGCCGCTAACGACAGCGACGCGATCGTCATCAAGCCGGACAGTTAAATACGTTCCAGGCGGCCGCGGTTCGTCTTCGTCCGAGTCAAACAGATCGCCTGCAGACACAAACTCTGCGGCAACCACAGTGGCGGTCATTGCATTGTTCATCTCTTGGGCCTTTCCTATCCGATTTCGTTCATCAAGCAGATCAGAAGCGCATCAGCCTCGTCTTCCGTCAGCACCAGCGTGTCGTACAGCGGTCGTCCGTTTTTTTTGGCACGGTCCACACGGATCGTTACCTCGCGCCTTCCCGAATTGAATTTCGCGACGACGCGGAATGCGCTGGTGGACTGCTCGTCACCGTCGACTAGGGCGAGCGGTATCGCGGGGAACGCGAGTGTCATCGGTCGGGCCTTTCCTAACGATTGAACTTCACTGCGGACGGCTCGTGTCCAGCCCGCGCCGCACGCTTGCGGAACTCATAGATGGCAGACTGCAGACATTTCCACGCCTCTGTTAATGTTTCGTCTGCGGCCTGGGCAGCGCCGAAGTCTGCAAGCATCTGCGCTGCCGAGACTGCGTTCGTGGCTTCCATGAAGCCCTCAGCAGCCGTCGCGAGATATTCGCCAAACTCAATCGCGTAGTCATTATCGTCGCGCATGTGCCTGGCCTACAGCCAATCGCCGATTTGAACAGGCACCTTGCCGTTGCGCTGCTGACGGAAGCGCGTGGTGCTGGCGAGGTGAGTATACCGCTTGCCATCGACCTCGACGCCAATCCCAACGATCAGCCAAGTATCGCCGTCGCGGGTGATTTTGTCGCCGAGCTTCATGTCCGTCTCTCCCCTGCTGATGATCGATAGATGGCATATGGCTTGACTGTTGTCAATGCCTTGTCTATATTTGTCGTCATGAAATCAGGTGACAACAAAACGCCGCACCGGATCGGCTGGGTTCGCGTATCGCCATATTACCCGGCGAAGCCGCAGATCGAAGCGGTACAGCCGCGCGTTGCCGCACTATATAGCAGCGCCAACGGCGAGACCATTGCCGACGTTCTGCAAGCTGTGCGCAAGGGCAACGAGGTTTACGTGCACGGCCTAGACCGGCTGGGCGAGACGCGCGCCGAAGTGGTGGCCGTGCTCGAAGCGCTGCGCAATGTCGGTGCGTCCGTCTATGACGTGGAGATCGGCACGCCCGTATCTATTGACTGCATCGAGGCGGCAGCGGTGATGATCGGCCGCCTAGCCGGAGAGCGCCGGATGCCATCGAGCGAGATCGCTCGCAAGCGCGGCGCGCTAGGTGGCAGGGCTAGAGCCAAACCGAAACTCAAGAAGGCGGATGCGCTGAAGGTGTGGAAAGACGCGACGCTGTCGGTGGAAGTAGCCGCGCATCGCATCGGCATGCACTGGCGGTCGTGTTATCGTCAGCTAGGCGGCCGTGGCCTGCCTGCTGGCAGGAAACGGAAATAGATCATAGGAGCTCTGGATGTGGCTGCGATTCAGATGCTACACCGGCTGGTGCCGACCAGGGCGGCGGTGCTCGCTATGCAGACATAAGTAATGGAGCGAATACCGGTGATTTTGGGTCATTCGATCGCACTGGACGCCACGGCCGCGCAGCAAGCGCAGTTTCGGCGCGCGTGCGGCGTGGCCAGGTTTGCGTGGAACTGGTCGCTGGCCGAATGGAAGCGGATGCACGAGGCCGGCGAGAAGCCGAGCGCGCAGAAGATCAAGGCCAAGTGGAACGCCGTGCGACGCACTGAATTCCCGTGGTCGCTCGAAGTCACCAAGTGCGCTAGCGGGCAGGCGATCCTCGATCTAGGAACGGCCTTTACCAACTTCTTCCGCGATATCAAGAAGCCGAAAGGCGCGCGTCGAGCGCGGTTTCCACGCTTCAAGAGCAAGCGCCACGACAACGGCTTCGCGCTGTGGAACGACCAGTTCCAGATCGCTGGCGACCGCATTCGCATTCCTCGCGTCGGCTGGGTAAAAATGTTCGAGCCGCTGCGGTTTGCCGGCAAGATCATGGGTGCTCGCGTTGGCAGGATCGGCAACCGCTGGCACGTCTCGGTGCAGGTTGAGGGCACAGATTGTGACATCCAGTCCGTGCCTGATGCGACGGTCGGCGTCGATCTCGGCATCACCGCGCTGATGACGCTATCGCAGCCGCTGCCGGACGGCCGCATTATGATCGCCAATCCGCGTGCCCGTCGCTCGTTGATGCGCCGGCAGACCAAGCTCGCGCGCCGGATCAGCCGTCAGGAATTGCAGCGTCGCAAGACCAACGCCAAGACATCCCGCCGTCAGATGATGCGGCGTGATCGGCTGCGCAAGCTCCACTGCCGCATCGCCAGCATTCGCAAGGACGCAATCCACAAGGCGACGACGGCGATCGCGGCGTCGTTCTCAACGATCGTGCTCGAAGATTTGAATGTCGCCGGCATGGCCAAGAACCAACGCCTTGCCGGCGCAGTGCTCGATGCTTCGTTCCGAGAGGTTCGCAGACAGATCGAGTACAAGGCAGCGATGCGCGGCGGGCGCGTTGTTGTCGTGGACAGGTTCTACCCGTCGTCGAAGACGTGCAGCGAATGCGGAACGGTGATCGACAAGCTGCCGCTGAGTGTGCGCGAATGGACCTGCCAAGACTGCGGGGCCGATCACGATCGCGACGCCAACGCGGCGAAGAATTTAGAATTGGTAGGCTCGGCTAGAGCCGAACCGTCACCGGATAGTCTGGTGACTACGTGCGGGGAGATTGGGGCGCTGGTCGTCGAGCGATCGACGGCGAAACTCCGGTCGACGAACCGCAAATCATGTCTCTGACAAAGAGACAGAAAGGCAGGCTGCAATGGCAGTGGACGTCGAGGCGGAATTGCGCGCCAGGATCGTCGGGCTCGAAGCGACACTTGCCGGGATCACGGCGTGGGACAAGATGCGTGATGATGTGCGGCACCTGCGCCGAATTGAAGAACTCTAGCAGGCCCTGCTGCATGTCGGCATGGCTCTGGTCGCATTGCGGCAGCTGTTCGAGAACCTTAGCGACGGTAACAGCTACCCGACACTAGACGCCGTCCGCCGGTATCATGATCTATGCGAGACCGGCTTGGAGGTGATCGACGAGACCGGGGTCAGAGTCAGTCTGGACGGCCTGCCAAGCGCGCCGGACTAGACACTACACACACGTCTTGCGAATTCGGCGGATGGTCCTGCAACCGTCAGCGGTTTTGTTGTTGCCTTGTGCAACTCGTAGTGTGCGTGGAAGTGTGACTCACTACCGCGGCGTCTTCACTGCATGTTCCCCCTCTGATCCCAGCAGGTAGAACTCGTTCGCAACACGCGAAACGCCTTGTTATATGGGGTTTGTGATGGTGGGCGGTATAGGGATTGAACCTATGACCCCACCCGTGTGAAGGGTGGTGTCTGCCGTGTCCATGCACTCCTAACTCATTGTTTATCAGTGGCAATTCTTAGGGGCGTGACATTGCTGTTGTCCAGTGTGTCGCCTAGTGTGATGTTCTCCATCCTTATGGTTGTGGCTACATTCCTGATCCTTGCATCTACAGCCGACCGCTCGAGGTGTGAGTAGTGTTTAGCCACGACGCCAATGTCGTCCCAGCCACCAGCTTCTTGCAACTCTTTCAGGCTCGCTCCGTCACGCAGCAGGCGAGCAGCAAAAGAGTGTCGTCCCGCCCGGTGCGGTGACAGGTGCTCGACGCCGGCACGTTTGCATGCCCGTCTCAGGATCCGGTTCAAGCTGTAGCGGCTGGCGTAGCCGAATAATGGCTCACTCCGATCGCGGTCTGGCGCAACCAGTTGGCTAAGCGCCGCATTGATCGCTGGCGACAGCGGGATCTGACGCTCCTTGCCGCCTTTGGTGCGGACCACGACGACGGCCTGGTCGTAGCTGTAATCCATAACCCGGATCAGCACGACTTCATGCGCTCGAGCTCCGCTGAAGCTCATGAATGCCAGCGCGCAGCGTTGGTTGAGGTTGGTGCAGGCTTTCAGCACGGCCATCAGCCAGTCGTCGGAGCGGGCATACTTGACCGGCTCGCGCTTGATCTCTGGCTTGGCGAATTCCTTCGGATCGCAGAGCTCGGCCCGCACTGCGGCGTTCCATACCCACTGCATGGGGCCGTATACTTGACGCACCAGCGTCGACGCCTTGGCGCCTGGGTAGTGCGCGGCGCAAAAGGCGGACAGGTCTGTGTCCTTGATCGTCTTCAGCGGCCACTTGGCGAAGTGATCGAACAGCTTGTCCAGGTAGCGCTCCTCGCCGTGCTTGGCGAGGTATTCAGCAACGGCAGCCGCAAAGTTGTGATCGATGCGGTCGCCGTTCTTGGCCTTCTCGCGTAGCTCCTCCTCGAGCTCGTGCAGCTTGTGCTCGGCGACTTTCAGGTCGCGAGTGCGCGTGCCCTTTCGGATAAACTTACCCGTCCATTTGCAGGTGCCCGTGATCTGGTACGCCCAGTCTTTGGTGCCTGCCGCCGTGGCGAACTTCCTTTTGGTGAGGGTAAGCATTTGAACTGTGCCTCTATAAAGTCCTGCAGCCGGTTGGCTGGCAGCACCAGTTGATGCCCATTGCCTACGCAAAGCCCTGAGTCTCGCAAGCGGCGACGGACGACCCGATCGGATACGACAAACGGCATACGCTGCCGTACATCGGCGGGATGCAGGTACAGGATTACAGTGTCGACCGCTTCGCTCATTGCCTGCCACCTTCCTCTATTCTAAATTGGCCGGTGCCGCACTCACTGCATCCTGATCTCGGTTGCGATGGCGAGCGAGGTTGCGATCTCGTCGTTCGACGCATGTCGGCTACGGATGGTCTGCCACCATGTGCCAGCAATGTTGGCGCAACGGCCACGCTCGCGCTTGATCTCGATTGCCAAGTGGATCGCTAGCCAGTGCTGCGCTTCCTCTGGCGTATTGAATTCTTGGCTGACGAATTCGCGCGCAATGTCCGCGGCGCGGTTGTCGATCTGTGCTGTGTGATCGTTCATCGTTCCCTCGTCGAATTGGCCGGTGCCGCACCCACCGCGCAGCACCGGCCGCCCGCACACCTCGCCCTATTGGCCATCTGCCAAGGCGAGGCGATCTTGTTACAGCTTCGACAGATCGAGCCCTTCGATGTCGACGTCGCTATCCGCGAACTGCAGACGCTCGATCGACTTCTTCTGCACGAACATGTTCCATGCCTTTTTCAGCGTCCACAGCGGGGCGTCGCGGTTGCGGCCAGCAGCCTTGGTGTCGGCGTAGTTCTTGATCACGCGCTCGCGGAACTTGTGGATCGGATCACCGTCGTAGTCCTGCTTGCCGGTCTTCAGCACCTCGATCATCCGTTCCGCCTCGTCACGCTGGCCGAGCATGGCGCACGCGACATAGTTGATGTAGGAAACGGCCGCGATTTGGATGCCGCGCGGGAACACACCGCCATTATAAACGTACAGTGGCAGCGACGGATGACGATCGAGCGCATCCATGAGCTCGCTGTGCGAGATCGTGCCTTGACCGCCGATGTTGGTTATGCCGCGCTTCTGGTTTACCAGCAGCTTCAAGGTTGAAGCGACGTGCGGCGCGTTTGGCACTCCGTTCATGGTCAGGATATCACGCGGCGCTCGCGCCCGGCCGGTATCGACGACGTTGCGCACATCGCGATCAAAACCATAGGCGACGACGGTCTCGAAGTTCACTCCAGCCTCGACGCATGCCGCAAGGCGATGCTGGCCATCGATCAGGTTGCGGTCGCGATCGAACTTGATCGAATCCCCTGACAGCTTCCATTCTCCGGCCGCCATGTCGCGAGCGTATTGCGTTTTGAACCGCGTCATCTGCTTACGGTTGCCGACATTGTTCTCGAGCCAGGCCGCGGCGATTTCCGGCGTGACGGTCATGATCTCGAGCTTGATCTTCGGCTCTACCGATCGCGGCACCAGCCGTTGCATGGTGGTGAAATTCCCTTTGGTCGTGGTGGTAGACATGCGTGTTTCCTAGTTTGACGGTTGCTATTTGCTACGCACGACGCTCGCTTACGTTATTCATCTCTCCATGACCCGAAGCGGGGGATGGTGGTCCCGTCGACTTTCTTTTTCCAGCGACTGCCCTTGCCTCCTGGAAATGTCCGCTTTGTCCTGCCGCTGCCTGTGCGCTTCGCATAGATCCGTTTAGTCTTGGCAATCTGCGGAACATCAAGGCGCGCTGTACGGACGCGATGGCACTTTGGGTCCATGACAACACAGTTTTCTAGCGTCGCCTCGCCGCCGATCGCCGCTGGCACCGCGTGATGATATTCTGGCGTGCCAAGGATTTTCCGGCCACAGCCGCACTCGCAGCGGCCGTTGGAGCGCATAAATGCATCGCGCTTCACAAGACTGGAGAATTCAAGCCGCGCCATTACTAACGACCTCCAGCTTACTAGCTGAGGTGGTACGGCGAAATTCTATCGCGCGTTGCTCACCCATGTTGTTTAGGCGTGAGTAGAAGGCGTTTGGCTTAATCCCAAGTTCAATCGCCCACTCAACCGCCGTCATTGTCCGCCCGTCGTGGGTAATGACACGATTACTTCGCCTGTTACGTTGCTGTTGTTGCGGCGTTTCCCACCGCACGTTGTCTGGGCTGTAGCCCTTGTCATTATCAATGCGTCCAAGGGAATGCCTCTGGCTTGGGCGCTCGGGCATATCAGCAAGGAAATTCGCGAAGTCTAGCCAGCGCTCGCATACACAAATCCCGCGGCCACCGTAGCTAGAATAGCTCTTGTCGTCTTTATTGCGGCACCTGCGAAGCATTTTCGCCCATTGCCGATACAGCCTGGTATGGGCCATCCCATGCCTAGTGTTGTGCTCAACTAATATTTCAACGGGAAGGCATCCGCACGATTGTTTTCTACCAGTGACTAGTCGAGTGCCGGAGGCAACCGTCGCTGCTCCACAATCGCATTGGCAAACCCATCGCATGTGGGCGCCGGCTCCGTTCTTTGGCGCCACCCGTAGCACTAACAAACGACCAAATTTTTGTCCTGCTAACTCCATTC
>Ga0137426_1000117_pt1 | contig 15405 bp, 19 predicted proteins | sample EasRivERMZT660_2_FD_102308 | JGI IMG/M metagenome (GOLD analysis project Ga0137426, IMG submission 102308) | Soil microbial communities from meander-bound floodplain in the East River, Colorado, USA - East River MetaG ERMZT660_2 | ecosystem: Environmental > Terrestrial > Soil > Floodplain ...
GGGCGCCGTCACGTCCGCGATGCCGACGGGCGAGGGAGTCGACAAGTCGATCGGCGTAACGGCGCTGGTCCGGGCGTGGGCGCCCTCCTCGATCGGCGGTAGCGGTCAGGCGCAGCGCGGACTAGCGTTGTACGAGGCGAGCTCGTCGGGCGCCAATACGGGCGAGGTATGGCCGGTCGAGCAAGGCGGGACGGCGCGGCCGGAGCTCGTCCTCGTCCTCGAGGTATTCGACTAGGGAGGTCCGACATGGCAGTACCGGCGAGACCGACGAGCGGCGTACCGATAGAAACGGCATGGGGACAGGTCGCCCACGATACGGCCGTCGCACAGGACATACAGGGCGGCTCGTTTACCGCCACGATCCCGACGAGCGGGACGCGCGTTGATACGACCGTGACATTCCCGCGCCCGTTCGCCGCGGCGCCCGCGGTAACGGCGATGGCGCTCGCGGGCGCGGTGCACATCGCGAGCGGCGTCGGCGTCGCGTCGACGACGTCGGTCGTCATCGGCATTTTTCGGCGCGACGGCGGCGTCCTCGCGGGCGGTACCGTCACGGTCTATTGGCAAGCCGTCGGACCGCGGGCGTGATCCCGTGGACACGCTACCCACGATCAAGCGGATACTCGCCGTCGCGGCGCTAATCCTCGCCGTCGCATCGTTCGCCGGGCTCGGCCCGACGCTCCTCGCGCTCGCGATCATCGCGCTTGCGCTCGCCGTGGTGCTATGAGGGTGCTCGGGCTCGTGCTCGCCGGCATCTCGGGAGCAATCGTCGGCTTCCTCTTCGGCTTTGCGCTCGCGAGCTCGTGAAGCTCTATCGGATCCCGTGGCTCCGGCCGCTCTTCCTCGCCTGGTGGATGTGGCGCGAGCGAGACGTGCTCGATGCTCGGAGCACGACGGGAGGCAAGAGCGCTCCGGAGTATGAATTCGGCAAGGTCTCGGGGCTCTCGCCGGATCTCCTCGTGCTCACGGAAACAACGGAGAGCCCCTACGTGTGTTGCGGCTATTGCTCGGCGGCAATGGCGTGCCGCGCAGCTCGTACGGGGCTCGGCGCGACGATGAGCGCGACGGCTCATCCGATCCGTTCGCAGGGAGGCCGGCCGCACGACAACGGGAGCCGTGCCTCCGAGCTCCGTGCCGGCGCGAAGAGCGCGCATGGCGTGACGCTCGAGGCGCTCGCGAAAGCCGAGATCCCCGAATGGCTCCGAGCCGGATATGCCGTCGTGTGCAATCTCGAGTACGCCGATCTACCAGGGTGGCTCAAGGTGCAAGGCGGATCGTTCGGCCATTCCGTGTGTCTCTTCGGATGGCGCGAGGATGGGGATCTCGTCGGCTTCTTCGATCCGCTCTATGCGCAGGGAGCTCGAGCTCCGTGGGCTCCGTGGGCGCAAGTCAAGCCGGCGCTCTGGGGAGACGGAGAGCATTCGGGGACGAAGACGAAGATTCTCCCTCCGGAGCCGGAGCCGGATCCGTCTCCTCCGCCTCCTCCGGCCGAGACGTATACGAGGGCCGAGCTCGAGGCCGCGGCGCGTGACGCGGCCGTATGGGCGATCGTGAGCGACGATGACGGCGAGGTAGGGGAATGGGTGTCATGGCTCAACGCTCCTCGCGTGCTCCCGTCGGATCGATGGGATACCGGCACATGGGAGGATGACGAGCTCGCCGTGGAGATCCTCGAGATCCTCCTCGAGCCGTGCTCGCCTGGTAGGCCGGCACGCTGGGCTCGAGGGCCGATCCCGCATCCCGTAGGGCCCGCGCTCGAGGCGATCCGCCTCCCGGCCGCGTGGGATGATTCGGATTGGCGTGCGGCGCTCTGGCAGAGCGTGTAGCATCCCGGCGAGGCCGGCCGTTGTATCTCGCAATCCGACGGCCGGCCGTTGCTCCCTAGGTTGCGAGGATTGCGAGGCGCGCATGGATCGTCGGCCGTCGTGGACGTACTACCCTCCCGAATTCTCATGGCGTACCAGCTCGTGGAGCGATCGAGCTAGAGCCGCGCTCATCGTGCTCGGCATCTTCGCGATCCTCCTCGCCGGCGCATCGAGGCCGACCTAATGCCTCCGCTCGGGCCGGCAAACTTCCTCGCTCGGGAGGGCCGCGTCTCGGCGAGCGAGGTTGCCGCGCTCATGCCGGAGGGCCATCCGTACCAGGATGCTCGAGACGTATGGGATCGCATCTCCGGCGTGAAGCTCGCCGAAGACGTGCTCCCGTCGCCGGCGATGCGGATCGGCTCGATCCTCGAGCCGGCGATCCTCGAGGCCGCGGCCGATCTCTACTCATGGCGCGTGCGGGCGAACGCTCGAACGCTCATCCATCCAACGTTGCCGCTCGTCGCGACGCCGGATGGCTACGTGCTCAACGCTCGCGAGCTCGTGGAAGTCAAATGGAGCGGCAATCCGACGGGATGGATCAATCTCCCGGCTCACGTGTATTGGCAAGCTCAAGCGCAGCTCATGTGCGCGCCTGGGTACCGTGCCGTTTGGGTAGTCGCGCTCGCCGGCCGCATGAAGCGCTGGCGCGTGGAGAGGAACGCGACGGCATCCCGTCGCATCGCTCGTGCCGTTCGCACGCTCATCGATGCCGTCGCCGACGGCACGCCTCCGGAGCATCTCATCCGAGACCGCTCCACGATCGACACATGGAATCTCGATATCCCTAGGAGCCTGACGGAATGAGCACACTTACGGACAACGGCACGCTCGAGGTCGGGGGAGACGTGACTCCCGGCACGTACCCTTGCACGCTCATCGAGCTCGAGCGATTCGAGATCATCTCCACCGGCGAATTCGATACGCCGGCCGGCGAGGCGATCCCGAAACTTCGTTGGCTATGGGCGACCGAAGACGGCACGACGATCGAGGGCTCTACCAGTCTCGCGACGGGCCCGCGCTCGAAGATGCGCGCATGGATGGCGGCGCTCGACGTCGATCTCGCAAAGCCGGCGACGATCAAGCTCTCCTCGCTCATCGGCCGGGAGGCGCTCGTCAACGTCGCGTTGAATGAGAGCGGATACGCGGCGATCGCCTCGATCGTCGCCGTGCCGGCAAAGCCGAAGACGCGAGCGCAGCGCGGCGATCCCGGTCTAGGGCTCGAAGAGCTCGATAGCTAGCCTCGATGCGAGCCGCGGCCGAGCGCTACGGGATCCCTCCCGAGCTCCGGCCGCGGCTCGATCGTTGCATCGTGTGCGGGAGGGAGGATGATCTCGAGGCGCAGTACGCCGACGGAATGCGTGTGCCGGCATGCTCACTACACCGGGAGCCGGCGATCGTAGTCGCATGGGTTCGCGCCTGGTGCGATCACACTCGATGGAGGATCAACCGATGACGCTCCGAGAGATGCTCGGCGATGAGCTCGTGCAACGGATGGCGGAGGGAGGAGCTCGGATCGCGCATCGAGGCCGGTGCGTCGAGTGCGGGCATATCGGGAGGCTCGGAGCGTTCCGCTACGTGGACGGCACGCCGGCATCGCTCCGATGGTGCCCATCGTGCGGGAGCGCGGTACCGATGACGCTCGCGACGATCGTCGATCGGCCATGAGCACGTCTCCGAGCACGATTCCCGGCATGGGACAGGTTGACGGCAGGGGCCGAGCGACGATGCTCGGCACGAGCCGCAAGGGCTATCACGTCTCGCACGTGATCACGCCATACGTGCGCGAGATGAGCACGATCGAGAGCCGGCGTGCGTTCGAGCTCTGGCGTCGATACAACCCGTATGAGCCGATCGTATGGCGTCGATCGGGCCGAGGGCTCTACTGGACAACGCTCAAAGCCGCATCCCTCGAGGATGAGCTCCTCAAGATGGCCAGGCGACGCGAGCGTGGGATCCGGCAATCGATCGCGACGCTCGCACGCTGGACGGGAGCAACGGCGGATCTCGTCTCCCGCGTGCTCCGGAGCCTCGCAAAGCGCGGCATCGGGAGCCTGGTAACGGAGCGCGGGAGGCACGCTCGAGCGACGTTCCGCCTCTTCGCGAATTCAATCCCGCAACCAATAAGGCATAGGGATGCGGCATTGAATGAGGAGCGGCTCATCGCGAGCTATCGCAAGCGCTACTCCGACGAGGAATGGGCCGAGCTCATGCGTCTCGGCGAGCTATGGCGCGAGGGGCTCAAGCGCTCGCTCGCCGCGGTAGGGTTCGAGGGGCCCGACGCCGAGCCTCGATATCTCGCCTATATGGCCGAGCTCTACCGTTGATCGCGTTTGCGGTGTACGCAAAGCCGATCCCGCAGGGCTCCCTCGTGCCGATGCTCGTCAAGGGCCGGCCGGGAGTGCGCTATCTCAAAGCCGACGAGCTCTATGAATGGCGCGCAAGCGTGGCTCGAGCGTGTCCGATCGATGCTCCCGAGCCTGGTGCGTACCGCGTCTCGATCACGTTTCATATCGAGCGACCGAAGAGCGTCAAGCGCTCCATGCCGACGGTCTATCCCGATCTCGATAAGCTCGTGCGAGGCGTGCTCGATGCGCTCACGGGTCGCGTATGGGCCGACGATGCGCAAGTGTGCGAGCTCGTCGCGAGCAAGCGCTATGCGATAGGGCATGCCGGCGCAGAGATCGAGATCGAGCGTCTCGAGCCGTCGCTCGTGGGCATATGGGCATGAGCATTCGCACATCGCAAGCGCAGCGCGTACGCATGCGCGCTCATCTCCTCGAGCGCGACGGCCGCACGTGTATGCGATGCGGAGATCCCATCGATACCAGGGAGACGCCGAGCATCGGCCATATCAGGGCTCGAGCTCGAGGAGGATCCGACGAGCCGCGCAATCTCCGGATCGAGCATCTCCGATGCAATCAACGTGCCGGCGTCGATCGTGAGCCGATCGTGAGAGCGAGGCCGGTTTTTCACGTGCCGGAGATCTCCACGACAGAGCCCAACGTTGCGTCGAATGGTGCGCGATCTCGGGCGATCCGGCCGAGTCTCGTGCGATACGCCGAGATGCCCGCTAGGGGCCCTAGGATCGACGGAGACGGCCGATGACGATCGGCGAGGGTACGCGGCCGCAAGACGTAGGGAGGCGACGTACGCGGCGAATGCCGGCGCCGGAGCCGGCGACGCTCGAGCTCCTCGATCGATACCGCGCCTCGATGCGTCGCGAGCTCGCTCGCGTGCTCGATGCGATCGAGCGGCTCCCTCCGGAGGATGCGAGCGATCGTGCAAAGCGATGGGATCTCGCGATCAAGCTCGGCAGGGAGCTCGGCGCTCGGGATCACATGACGGCCGAGGAGCTCGAGCCGCTCACCAGGCACACGCCGGCACGAGCTCCTCGTTTCACGGCACGGGAGCGGCGCGATCTCGCGAGCGACTAGGCTCCCTCCGCCTCGATGGGAGACGCCTCTCCCGGCGACGGCCGTCGGCTCATGGGGCCCGTACGTCATCGCGTTCGCCGAGCGCGAGCTCGGGATCAAGCTCGATCGATGGCAGAGCCGAGCGATCAAGAGAGCGCTCGCGTTCGATCGCGATCAACGCTTATGCCATCGGGAGTATCTCGTCTCTACCGGCCGGCAATGCGGGAAAAGTGCTCTCGTGCGAGCGCTCGTCGGATGGGCGCTCACGACGTACCAGGGGCCCGCGTGGACGTTGATGTATGGGCTCGCGTACAACCGGGCTCAAGCGAAGATTCCGTACGATGCCGTGCGAGCGGATCTCGAGCCGATCGCACGCCGGCTCGGCGGCGAGTCTCGAGGAGGCCTCGCGATCACGCGCTATCTCGGGATCCGCTCGAACGTGGGCGGATGGCGCCGGGAATACCACACGACGAGCCGGGAGGCTCGAGACGCGCTCCGAGGCTTCTCGATCGATCTCGGGCTCTTCGATGAGATCCGTACGCAACGGGATGACGAGACGTACGCGGCGCTCAAGCCGACAACGGCCGCACGGGCGGAACCGTTGATCTTCGAGACGAGCTCGGCCGGCGACGAGCGGAGCGTGCTCCTCCGAGCGCTCTTCGAGCGCGGGATCCGGATCATCGAGCGAGCCGAGCCGGCCGAGGGATTCGGAATGTCCTGGTACGCGGCCGATGACGGCGACGCTCCCGACGATCCGAGGGCATGGCGCAAGAGCTCGCCGGCGTACGCCGAGGGCCGGCTCTCCGAGGCGTCGATCCGAGACGAGCTCCGAGCGCTCACGCCGAGCACGTTCCGTCGGGAGAGGCTCAATCTCTGGGCCGACGCGAGCGATGAATGGCTCCCTCCCGGCGTATGGGCCCGTCAAGCCGGGAGGCTCGAGGGAGATCGCCGACGCGTCGTGCTCGCGATCGACGCGACGCCGGGATGGGAGCGAGCCTCGATCGCCGTCGCCGTGGAGCCGACGAGCGACGATGCTCCCGTCTTCGTCGGCATCGCCGCGGATCTCGCCGCGGTACCAGGCTCGAGCGTCTCTCCCGGCGAGCTCCTCGAGGCGCTCGATCGCGTCGCCGGCGAATGGGCTCCCTCGCTCGCCGTATGGAGCCGCTCGAGCTCCGTCGCGCTCGCGCTCCGAGGATGGGCGATCGAGGCCGATCTCCCGACGCTCGAGCTCACGGGAGGAGACTTGCGGAGCGCATCGGAGATCTTTCGGAGCGAGCTCGTCGGGGCTCGCCTGGTGCACGCCGATGATCCGCTCCTCTCGATACAGGCGCGACGAGCTCGGCCGTCGGGCCCGATCGATGCGGGATCCTGGTACTTCTCCGTACGCGAAAGCGAGGGAGCGATCGATGCGATCCGCTCCCTCGCGTTTGCCGTATGGGCGTCGCTCTCGCCGGATGCCGAGCCGGCGCAAGCAACAATCTTCTAGCGCTCCGCTCGCCGGCGAGCCTCGAGCTCGGCAAGCTTTGCGGCCGGCGATGGGCCCTCATGTACGCGGGCCCCGCGTGCTCCCGTGACAATCCTCCGGCCGCACGTATCGCAATGATCGCCGTGCGCGAGCCATCGCCAGCAATAGCTCGTCGGCGTTGCCGGCCGGCCGCATTCGGGAGCGCTCATCGCTTCGCAATCCTCTCGCTTCTCGGCTTACGTTGCCGTGAGCTAATGGTAGTCGATCGACGGAGATAGCGCTAACGGCACGTTTGGCACATTCGAGGGCCGAGCCGTTGCCGGCATCGTGCAAGATGCGTTCCGATGAGCGTGCTCGGCAATCTTCGATCGTGGCTCATGGGCCCGAGCGAGAGCGATCTCGGGGGACAGATCGAGCACGCGGTAGCGATGCGCGAGCTCGGGCTCACGGACTATCTCGGGATCCCGGCCGTCGCTCGTGCGAGGCAGCTCCTCGTCTCGCTCTTCGCCGAGCTCGAGCCGGAGGCGCTCCGAGACGGCTATCCGATGCTCGATCAACCGGCCGTGCTCCGTCGGCCGGCTCCGGAGATCACGCGGCAGGAATGGCTCACGCAGCTCGGCGGATCCCTCTTCGATCACGGTAACGCGGCGCTATGGCTCCCGAAGAGCGGCCGCAACGCGGCAGGGTATCCCGAGCTCGCTCCCGTGATCCCGTGGGATGAGCTCTCCGTCCGATGGGCCGACGCCTCGAAGATGACGCGGCTCGTCTCGTGGGCCGGCCGGGAGCTCGTGCCTGGTAGAGATGTGCTCCTCGTCTCGCTCGGGAGGAAAGCCGGCGAGCTCGTCGGCGTCTCGCCGCTCGAGAGCATCGCTCCCGCGCTCGCTCGGATCATCGCCGCGGAGATGTACGCCGGCGATTGGTTCGAGAATGGAGCCGTGCCATCCGTGACGCTCAAGTTTGATGGCGTGCTCACGGATGAAGCCGCGGCCGGCGTGAAGTCAAAGTACGTCGCCGCGCATCGGGATCATTCGCCGGCCGTGCTCCCGAAAGGATGGGATCTCCGAGAGGCGACGAGCGATCCGGAGAGCTCGCAGCTCCTCGAGACGCGCAAGCATGGAGCGCTCGAGGTTGCTCGAGGGCTCGGCATCTTTCCCGCGGAGCTCCTCCTCGCCGAGCTCGGCGGCTCCTCGCTCACGTATCAGAATGTCGCCGATGCGCTCATGACGCTTTGCCGCGTGACGCTGCAACCGGTCTATCTCGCTCCCGTCGAGGAGGCGCTCTCGGATCTCGTACCAGGCACGCAAGCCGTACGCATGAATACGAGCGAGCTCGAGCGGCTCGGCACGAGCGCTCGATGGAGCGCGTACGCGACAGGCATTGCGGCCGGCTTTGTCACGACGGATCAAGTTGATCGATGGGAGGGATGGAATCGAGCGGCTCCTCTCCCGATCCCTCCGAGCGCATCGCCGACGCCGGCCGCACCGGCCGCTATCGAGGTACCAGGATGAGCGAAGAGCTCGTAACGGGAGCCGCGTTCGATGCTCCCCTATCCGTGCGCTCCGAGAGCGAGCGGCTCATCGATCTCCGCATCCTCCCGTGGAATGAGATCGGCCAGACGCTCGAGGGCCGGGAGCGCGTCAAGCGCGGCGCGTTCCGAGGCGTGAAGCCGGAGGAGGTCTCGCTCGAGGCGATCGGGCCGCACGGCAATGATCCCGGCGTGCGTCTCGCCGGCCGTGCGATCTCGCTCGAGGATCGCGAAGACGGACAGTACGGCACGTTTCGAGTCTCGAAGACGGCCGCGGGAGACGAGCTCCTCGAGCTCGCACGGGATGGGGTCTATCGAGGAGCGTCGGCCGTCTTCGCTCCGATCACGAGCCGGATGGCTCCCGATGGAGTAACGGAAAGGATCGCCGCTCGCCTGGTGCGGGTGGGGATCGTGGAGCGCGGAGCCTATTCGGGAGCCGCGGTATTGGCCGTGAGATCGGCCGCGGAGGGCAATGGAATGACCGAAGAGCCGATCCCGACGCCGGATCCCGAGCCGGATCCCGTTCCGACGCCGGAGGCGCGCATCTCGCTCCTCTCGAGCATGGATGATCTCCGGCGAGATCTCGTGGGCCGGATGGCCGTGCTCGAGGCCGGAGGCTCGTCGCGCTCCTCGAGCTCCCCGGCGAGCAAGTACCGCACGTTCGGGGAGTACGTCGAGGCCGCGTACGTCGATCCCTCGCTCGCTCCGCTCATGGCTCGCGTGCTCGTGGATCAGATCACGAGCGAGAATCCCGGCGTCGTGCCTCCGGCATGGGTGCAAGAGATCGCCGGGATCCTCGCATTCCCGCGGCCGGCGATCACGGCATTCGGAGGGCCGAAGAGTCTCGGCGACTCGGGCATGGAGCTCGATTGGCCGTATCTCGATCCCGCGCTCGATCTCGATACCGTCGTGGCTCTGCAAGCGGCAGAGAAGACGGATATCGCCTCCGTCAAGGTGAAGATTCTCAAGGGCTCCGAACCGATCGCGACATACGCGGGCGGCTCGGACGTGAGCTATCAATTGATCCGCAGGAGCCGGCCGGCGTACAGGGAGGCGTATCTCCGGATCCTCGCGATCGCGTATGCGCGAGTGACGGAGGCCGCGTTCGAGGCCGCGCTCGAGGCCGGCGCAGGGGGCTCCGGCGTGCTCACGGCAACGGCCGATGCCGCGGCCGTGCGAGCGTTCCTCTTCTCCGCCTCGAGCAAGGTCGCCGCGGCGACGGGATCCCCGGCGACGTTCGATCTCGTGAGCTCGGCCGAATTCGCTCGGCTCGGCGGGTTGCCGGATCTCATGGCTCCGCAGTACGGCACGAACAACGTGCCAGGCACGACGAGCGCGGCAACGCTCGCGATCTCCGTCTCGGGGCTCCCGATCATCGAGGCTCCATTCCTCACAGGGAACACGCATCTCGTGAGCAACAGCTCCGCGGCCGGCTGGCACGAAGACGGGCCGTTTCCGATCTCGGCCGAGGACATCAGCAAGCTCGGCCAGAATGTGGCGCTCTGGGGGATGGGGACAACGGCGATCACGGTGCCGGCCGGGATCGTCAAGAGCACGCTCCTCATGGCGGATGACGCCTCGCGCAGCAAGCGCTAGAGCTCGTGGAATGGGTGACGGGAGCGGCGATCCTCGCGCAAGCCGGGAATGCCGCTCCTAGCGTCGGAGATGCCGATTGGGCCGATGCTTGCGCGTCGGCCGTCTCGGCCGGCTTCGATATGCGGCTCGTCGGGATCGTGCTCCTCGAGCCGCTCCCGGCGGAGCTCACGTGGGCGGCTCTCACGGCCGGCGTGGAGGCGTATAAGCGACGCGAGGCGACGTTTGGGCTCACGGGATACGTCGATCTACAGGGAGCGGCGATCCGGATCGCTCGCGACTATCTCGAGGCCGTCGCTCCGATCATCGCCCGGTATGCGACGGTAGGGATCGCGTGAGCACGCTCCTCGTCTCGAGGGGCGAGATCATCTCGGCTCTCGAGGCCGGAGGCGTGCGCGTTGCCGTGACGGGCCGGCTCACGGCTCCATGCGTGCTCATCGAGCCGGGAGATCCGTGGAGCGAATGGGGCCGCATGCCTGGTAGAAACGGCCGATGGCGGCTCTCGGCGATTGCCGGCAAGGCGGATAGCGAGGCCGCGCTTGCTGCGCTCGCCGATCTCATCGATGCGATTGATCTCGCGCTCAAAGCGCTCTATGGGATCCAGCTCCCGCAATGGAGCCGGCCGCTCGATCTCGAGCTCGGCGGCACGATCTACGCAGCAACGTTCGCGAACGTGACGTACGCGAGCTCATAGGAGGATCGATCGATGCCGTCGCCGCTCTATATGCGAGACGTAACGCTCAAGCTCAAGCTCTCGGCCGCGGGAACGTACGCCGAATTCAATTGCGACGTGAGCACGGCCGAGATCGTGCCGGCTCCCGGCGACGAGGTGACGTATTCCACGCTTTGCGCGGAGGGCTCGTATTCCTCGATCGGGAAGACAACGTACGCGCTCCATATCGTCGCCGCGCAACGCTGGGCGATCGATGGGCTCGCCGCGTTCCTCTGGGACAATGACGGCGAGCTCGCGACGTTCCAGTACCAGGCTCACGGCGACGGAGTGACGCCGACGGCCGATCTCCCTGGTATGAGCGGCGAGGTGCGGCTTATCGCCGGCACGTACGGAGGCGCGGTCGATTCATTCGCCGAGCTCGATGTCACGCTCCCGTGCTCGAGCAAGCCGACGAAGATTGTCGCCGCATTCCCGGCAACGGCGATGCTCGATGAGAGCAAGCTCTCGCGAGCCGATCGGGCGAATCTCGAGGCGGCAAAAGCCGCGGCGAGCTAGCAGGGTGGCGGCGAGCAAGGGCCGCGTGAAAGTCGAGGGAGTACGCGAGCTCCAGAAAGCGTTGCGGGATCTCTCGAGCGACGCGGCCGATCTCAAGCCGGCGCATCTCGCCGTGAGCTCGATGCTCGTGCCTGGTATCGGGATCCGATCGCCGAGACGCTCCGGCGATCTCGCCGCGGGATGGCTACCGGGAGCGACTAAGGGCCGAGCGAGGATCACGAGCAAGGTCGCCTATGCCGGCGTGATCGAGTACGGGCATCCTAAGCGCGGCATCGCCGCGGCTCGCATGGTGCGCGATACCGTTGATGCATCGGGGCCCGAGATCCTCGCGACGTACGAAGACGAGCTCGAGAAGCTCGCGCAGCGGATCGGATTCGATACGAAGTGACGGCATATCCCGAGGCTCGCCGCGTCGTGCTCACGCTCGCCGATCTCCGTCGGCTCACGGTCCTCGAGCGAGCTCGTGCGAGCGCGATCGTCGGGATCGCCGAGAGCGAGATCGCCGAGCTCCTCCGTACGATCGGGAGGCGCGACGGCTCTCCCGACGAGCTCGAGCGAGGCGTGCTCTTGCTCTATGCGCTCGCGTACCAGCTCGAGCGGCGCATCGATCCGGCGCTCTCGTGGGAGGATGCGCAAGCGTTCGATCTCGCGCTCGATCTCGATGCGAATGCGAGCGATGCGATCGCCGAGGCCGAGGCGCTCGCGAGTGTCGAGACGGCAATCGCTACGGGGCTCTCGCCGGCCGACGCCGGAGAGCTCACGCTCGCGCAGCTCGATGCGTATCGCACGGTACGAGCCGAGCAAGCGGCACGCGTTCCTCGAGCTCGGCGAGCGAGGGTACGCCGATGAGCATCGCGCTCGTTGTCGAGATCCTGGGGGATGCGAGCAAGCTCGCGAGCTCCGTCGATGGCGCGACGAAGAGCACGAATGGGCTCATGGGCTCGCTCGGCGGAACGGCGATCAAAGCCGCGGCATTCGCCGGCGCGGCAGGGATCGCGATCGGCGCAATCGCCGGCATGACGCAAGCCGCGGCCGAGGATCGCGACGAGCAAGCAAAGCTCGAGCAAGCAATCCTCGCCGCGGGAGCGGCGACGGCGACGAGCAATGCGGAGATCGAAGAGGCGATCGCGCTCGGCCAGGCAAAGGCTTTCTCGGATAGCGAGAGCCGGGAGGCTCTGCAATCGCTCGTGACGGCAACGGGAGACGTGACGAGCGCGACGGGGCTCCTCGCGCAAGCGCAAGATATCGCTCGCCTCGCGAACGTCGATCTAGCGACGGCCGCGGATGCCGTCGCGAAAGCGCAAGCCGGACAGGCTGGACCGCTCGAGAAGCTCATCCCTGGTATGACGAAAGGGGCGAGCGCGACGGATGCGCTCGCCGAGGCGACGGCGCTCGCCGCGGGTCAAGCCGATCTATACGCGAAGAGCTCCGAGGGAATGCAGAAGAGGGCCGGCGACTCGCTCGGCGAGCTCTCGGAGACGATCGGATCCGTCTTCCTCCCGATCCTCGATGCGATCATCCCGGCTCTCCTCCCGATCCTCGAGGCATTCGGAACGCTCGTGAAAGCGCTCCTCCCGATCCTTATTCCGTTGATCCAGCTCCTCGCGAAATACATCGGCTTTCTCGCCGGCGTGCTCTCAACCGTTGTCGGATGGCTCGCAAAGCTCGTCGGGTGGGTCGCCGACGCGATCGGCTCCGTCGGGCGATTCCTCGATGCGCTCAATCCGCTTAAAGACTTCAAGATGCCGAGCCTCCCGTTCCTCTCGAGCTCGAGCTCGAGCGCGAGCGGCACGCCGACGGCGAGCACGCGTGCCGGCGAGGGAGTCTCGAGCGCGTTCGCGCCGACGATCAACGTGTATACGACGGGCGACGGCATCGAGGCAGAGCAAGCCGTTGTACGCGCTCTCCGTCGCGTTACCAGGATCAACGGAGGCGTGATCCCGGCTCGGGGGTGGACGGGAGCCGGATGATCTCGATCGGGCCGGGAGCCGAGAGCGTTCGCATCCTGCTATGGGCGGCGAATGCCTCCGGCGGCCGATGGGATGAGGCGACGTGGGACGGGAGCACGTGGAGCTCGCCGGGATGGCAGAGCGTCGGATGCGACGTTGCCGCGGCGACGTACAAATGGGGAGCCTCGCAAGAGAGCGGGATCCTCTCCGTCGCCGAGGCCGGCGAGCTCGATCTCGAGACGATCGATCCGGCACGCAATCTCGATCCGCTCAATGCCTCCTCTCCGTACTACGGAGCCGTCAAGCCTGGTACGCCGATCCGGATCGTCGGCGACGTACCGGGCGAGGTAGTCGCCGCAACGGCATACATCGATGTAGCGAGCTACTCGCTCGGAGCCGGCCGCGGGAGGATCCGTGCCGTCGATGGGATCGCGTACGCATCGCAAGCGCAAGTACCGGAGGGAACGTCGCTCCCGAATACGCTCCGAGCTCGCACGCGTGCCGTGATCGCCGCGGCCGGCCTAGGCTCCCTGGTGCCGGTAGAGCCGGAGGCCGCGGAGGATCCGGACGTGGATCCTCCCGTGGCTCCGTTCGATGGCAAAGCCGCTCCGGCGTGGGCGATCATCTCGGCCGCGGCGCAAGACGCGCTCGTGTACGTATGGGCCGATCCCGAGGGCATGCTCCGTTTCCGCTCATGGGGAGCGTTTCCCGATGCTCCGCTCTCGATCGGCTGTCCTCCTCCCGACGCCGATCCCGAAGACGTTTGGCTCGAGGGCATCGCGAGCCTCGAGCATCTCGCCGCGGCGGATGCAATTCGGAATAGCGTTCGAGCGGAGAGCTCCGTTGGCGTATGGGCTCCGGCGATCACGGATGCCGTGAGCGTCGCGAGGTACGGGCCGCGGCCGTTTGACGTGCAACGCGTCGTGCCGGATCGAGCAACGTGGGCCGGGAGGATCCTCGCCGATCGAGGCGATGCGGGGCTCGAGATCGTCGCCGGCGAGGTTCGCCCGTACGATCAAGCGCAGCTCGCCGCGCTCCTCGATATGCGGCATCGGGGCCCGTCGATCGTGCGCGTACGGGATGACGAGCACGGCGAGCTCATCGATCTCGATCTCGGCACGATCGGGAGCACGGTCGGGATCACGCCGGCCGGCTGGCGTTGGCGCATGGTAACGATGCTCTCCCGCGTGGAATGGGATGCCATCGATCCCGAGCCTCCCGAGCCTCCGATCCCTCCTCCGGATCCGTTCCATACGGAGACGCGAACCTATATCGCGACGAGCGATGCGCTTCTCGCGCTCACGAGCGGAGGCGCGAAGTACGGAGCCGGCGCAGCAACGTCGCTCCCGTTCGGCACGTGGAGTGGCTGGACGTATCGGAGCCTGGTGCAATTCCCGTCGATCCCGTGGACGAACGTGCGAGCCGTGAAGAGCGCGACGCTCAAGCTCACGACGAGCACGCAAGTACGGATCGGGTTCGGGAGCTCGCCGAAGAGCCAGCTCCGGAGGATCACGGGATCGTGGAGCGCGGGATCCTCGAGCTCTCCCTCGAGCGGCAATGCCGTTGTGTGGCCAGGGCCGACAACAACAACAACGGGAGCCGTAACGGGATCATTCGGCACGGCGCAGAGCGCGAGCAAGAGCGTTCGCGTGGATGCGATCGCTCGAGCATGGGCTCCGGCGTCGATCGGCGGCTCGGGAGCCGCGCAACGTGGGATCGCGCTCTATGAGTATTCGAGCTCGGGAGGCAATACCGGCGAGGTATGGCCAGTCGAGCAAGGCGGAGCCGCACGGCCGACGCTCGAGCTCGTGCTCGAGGTCTACGATTGATCGAGGAGGCGAGATGACAGTACCGGCGAGGCCGACGAGCGGCGTACCGATCGAGACGGCATGGGGACAGGTCGCGCATGACGCCGCGGTCGCGATGGACATACAAGCCGGATACGTGGACATCACGGTTTCTAGCGCGACGATCGCCGCCGCCGCGGTCACGTTCGCCCGCCCGTTCGCGACGATCCCGACGATCGTCGTCGCCGTTGGCGGCGCGACGGCGGGCACGACCGGCGGCAACCCATGGAACGCGGGATTCACGCAACCGACCGCGGCCGGATTCAACATGCGCATGCATAACGCGGTCGCCGCGAGTGTCACGAATCTCCGATGCCATTGGATCGCCTACGGGCCGAGAGCGTGATCCCGTGGACACGCTACCCACGATCAAGCGGATACTCGCCGTCGCGGCGCTAATCCTCGCCGTCGCATCGTTCGCCGGCCTAGGGCCGACGCTCCTCGCGCTCGCGATCATCGCGCTTGCGCTCGCCGTGGTGCTATGAGGGTGCTCGGGCTCGTGCTCGCCGGCATCTCGGGA
>Ga0137426_1000118_pt1 | contig 15361 bp, 22 predicted proteins | sample EasRivERMZT660_2_FD_102308 | JGI IMG/M metagenome (GOLD analysis project Ga0137426, IMG submission 102308) | Soil microbial communities from meander-bound floodplain in the East River, Colorado, USA - East River MetaG ERMZT660_2 | ecosystem: Environmental > Terrestrial > Soil > Floodplain ...
ATTTCTTAATATTGCTACATTAATATGAGCCGTTCCGACTCGAATTCGGCTCGTCATATAAATATAAGGGTATTCAGGAAAGTGAGTTAGTTCATCAAAGCTACCATAATTATACTGTGCTGAGTCATACATTGTAATATCACCTGGATTTTTAACATGGCCAAAGTCCATATAAGAACCATATTCAGGCCATTCCCAGGAGTGCTTTTGTTCATTATACTTGCCACCAGTTTTAGGATACCACTCTTTACTAAGCCTGATAATTTCCCTCTCAAGGTCAGGGAATTTTCGTCGTAGTATAATCCCTTTGAAGCCTCTATGTTTGTAGAAGCCACGAAATAGCGGTAGCATAGTAAGAATCCAACTCTTACCACCATAAGCCGCTCCGCCATAAAGAGCCTCAAATATTTCATCTGGTAATGCTAAAAAGTCTTCTTGTCTAGGATGTGGCTTAATGTGAATATCTTCTAAGAAATCAGCTTTCAGGCGTTCGCCTGCTTGCTTAATATATTCTGACTGAACCTCAGACATTAGACTCTAAAACTAGTCGGACTTAGGAGTCTTCTTAGCCGTTGTTGGTTCTTTAGTGCTTTCGACTCCAGCTCGAAGTGTAGCCAACCCTAAGCCTGAAAGTAATGCCAGTATTGCCTGATAGGTTCCTTCATCAATAAGACCTAACGCCCGAACGGCTGATAAGGCTGCCATTAAAATGGCTACGATATAAGTCTTTTTGCCCTTTAACAAAATCCTAACCTCCTCAACTTTCCATGCCCTAGTAAAGAGCCCTGACCAATAACCTGAGTCTTTTAACAGCTGTGGATCCTTTATTCCTTTACTAATCCAATCCCAGAGCTGTTTAACTCTTAGAGTATTGATCAGGCCCAGTGTTTTGCTCCAGTTTAACTTTTAACTAATCTAGCCTTTAAGTCTCTGGCACCACATTAGATAGATCAGATACCTGAGTAGCCATAGTCTCTACTCGACCGGCAACATCTTCAAGTGCTGCCTTATCTTCAGGACTAAGACCAGTCGCACCTGCAAGAATACGCTGAATATCAGCACTAATATTTGCTAGTCCTTCACCTACTTTACCTAGTGCCGAATCTACTCGCTCACGAAATGCCGTAACTTCTGCTGACTCTGCCACTTTGAAACCCTCTTTCTGCAGCCGTTTGAGTATAGATAGTATTTCCTTAGTCTCACTATTATCATCATTGTGAATATAGAGATGAATGTCAATCTTCATAGGCTACACCTAACTAAACACCCAAACATGATTCGCTCCTGTAATCGTATCTGTAATAGTAGTTAGACTAGCAAGAGCAATATCAAGAGTTCGCGACAACTGGCTATCATTAGGAGTATAAGTAATCTTTACAATACTAGCAACGTAATCAAACTCAATGTTAGTGATATTAGGTAATGCTATAGCTGTTACTGCTTGTTCTGGTCCAGTAACACCTGTAACTGTTGCACTTACACTCATTATGAATCTCCAGTGCTACTTAAAGCACTCTTGTCTTCGCCGTTCTGGTGTTAGACTGAAACATATTTGCTGTAAGAACTTATTAGATCTTTCTACTTCATTAGCCGTTCGCCTAGCTTCATCTGCTTGAGCTATCATAGTATTATTATGTGATTTTAATAGTTCATAAATATCATCTTGCTTAGTGCTTACACTCTGAACAATAAACCAGATTAGATAACATGCAATAGCTGCAGGAATACCTATCTTATAAATTGAGCTAACCCACCAAGGCTGATCGCTATCGCCCATTCTTTTATTAACTATATGAGAGTGCATTATCGTCCGAATCCTACAGTTGAGCGACTTCTAGGATTATGAGAGCTTGCTGAAGGAGGTATTAGGGAAACTGCTATACATGAATAAGCTGAAAATACACTAGTCATTGTTCCATCAATAGTAACAGGAGTTCCTGCTGTGCTTCTATCCCCTATCCATAAAGCTGTATTTGCAGATACTTGTTCACTTCGTTCAGTTCCATTAGTAAAGCTTACACTTCCCATTGTTAGCTCATTATCAGAACAAGCAGCCAATAGAAGATTTCCTGATGAATTATCTGCACTTACTGTCCATGCTGTTCCTCCTCCAGTAGTACTTCCTGGAGTTCCTAAGCTATCAACATTATCATAACCAAAAGCAAAACAAGAAGATAAACTGGTAGAAGCAGCAGTTGTAACTACTGCATCATGAGTTCCAGAAGTTCCTCCTGCTAATCTATAGAGTGATACTGTACGAAAAGAAGTATTAACCACCATAGATCCAATAATCGTAAGATTCTCAGACCCATTCCAGGTAACAGAATTAATAGTGGGAGTAGTAGCTGCTCCTACTTCAGTAATAACAAATAAATCATCTCCTGATGTTAGTGTATAACTACAAGTAACAGTTGTGGAACTAGTAGTTTGAGCAATAGTTCCGGCTGAAGTAAAAGTAGGCTGAGCCTTAGTTGAAGCAGCTAGAGAAAGAATGAAGATAAAGACTAAAGCTATAATCTTTTTCATAATTTAACTTCCTGCTACCTCAAAAACAAAGAACCGAGAGTAAAATGAAGGCATTGAGGTTCCACCAGATCGCCATTGAATATAAAGCCTATTAGTAGCAGGATCAAATGCGGCCCCTACTATTCTAGCTGAATTTGGATTATTACCACCAGTATAAATTCCATTTGCAACTAAAATATCTCTAATTGAAAAAGCTGAAGTGGGTCTTAATTTATAACCGGGTATAGTTCCATCTAAGACTAAAGCTACTTGTGCCGGATCAAAAATTTGAATTTCATAATCTGTATCATCTTGTGTCAGAGAGCTACTTGAGTAATAAGCATAGTCCTTAGCAAGTGATGCTATTGCAATTATACCATGTCTTGTTCTAGTCCCAGCATCATTATCAACCCAATCCCATGCTGAATTAAAACTGTCCCCCCAAACAAATCTGGCATAACCGTCTGGGTCATTGGGAGCCGCACCACCATTTTCTCCGGTCCACCATTCATCAGTTCCAGATCTATCTGTAGGATATGTAGGACGAGTTGTAGGATTAGAGCGACTATCGTTACCATCATACCAGTTAACAACATTAGTAGTTACCCTAGCTCCCCTATCAAATGTCCTACCGTTATAATCAGTAAACCAATCTACAGAAGATGTTCCTGAGCGATAATCTCCACCAATCTTGAATTGATCAGTAGCTAATCCTCCTGTTGTAGCCCCATAAGATATAGTAGAGTAAACGCCATGAAGAACAGGAAAGAATAATAAGAATGGTCCATATGAAGGACCGAGTCCCATATTAGAAAGACTAGCATATCCTCCAAATCCTACTGCATATGGACCCGTAGTATTTGCAGATGAGAACCAACTAGGAACATGCCTAACAGCACCAAATGAAGATCTTTGACCAACTCCAGTAAATCCCCAATATCCCTGAAAATTAGACTCAACATCTGAATCATTAACATCTAGTGTATAAATAGAAGATATTTCATTGCCTGTAAATGGTGCTTGTGGATAATCAACTGAGTGCGAAACCCAAAGTCTTCCTGCTGACTGCTCATACCAAATGCCAATATGATCATCATTTTGCATTAAAACATTAGTTGTTATAATAGTTCTCCAAGTAATGTTTTGGCTAAATGAAGCAGGAAGAGTAAATTCTCTAAGATAGAAGTTAGTATTAAGGAATGCAGTCATTCCTCTAAATGTTCCACTTACATACCTAAAAGAGAATCCTTCTGACCAAGCAGAATCAGTCTCAGCATCTCCATAGTAACCTAAAAAACTAAAATCTGATTCTTGTAAGAGTTCTCTATCTTCTTCAGCAGACGAGGAAGTAGTTGCAATGCGATGACGGACTTGTCCCGTAGCTATAATAGTAGTAGCTAATAGAACTGTGAGTATTCTAAAACTACTCTTTAACATAAGTGAAGTTAATATCTATTTGAACAGCAGCACTATTTTCGATACAGAGTGCATTAGAAGCTGCTGTCTTAGTAAGTTGAAAACCTCCACCAGATTTAACAATACCAATTGTATCTGTTGTGCTAACTACAAATCTATGAGTAAACAAATCAGTTTCTCCTGTTGCACAAGCAGTTCCAGTTCCGTAAATAATCTGAATTACAGTATCATCTACTACATCAATATCATAGTCACAAAGATAGATTACTTGGCTAGATGTTAATGCTACTAGTTCTGTATTACCGCTACTTGATGTAGAGATAGTTCCACTAAGCCTCTTGCTGCTATCATCACATTTAGTAGATGCCGGAGCTACTCCGCCAATTTGGCTAATGTTGACACCGGCTCCTGAGACAATATTATCAAGAACGGCTAATGATGCTTTAATTGCATCAATATCAGTAGTAAGTAATCTTAATTTAGCATTAACACTTCCGGTAGAACCTACTGTTGCAGCGGCATCCGATGTTGCTCCTACTCCAAGTGTTAAAATTGAATCGCTTGCCTCTGTAACTCTAGGACTTCCAGTTCCAGTATTACCTGCTCCCATTAAGGGAGTTACACCATTAATCTGTGCTACGTTAATAGGTTCGTTGTCTGGGAATGTTGAGACTGTAACGGCTTGAGCACTTGGAAAGATAGTATATAAATATCTATCCGTGCTCATTCTAGGTAGACCAACATTACCATCAGTAATAGCAGGAGGTGTAGTATCGAATAAAGCTCCTATACCAGTAATATCTGTAACAGCAGTATTATCTCCTTGAGATACTCCACCACTTCCACCACAGCCAGAAGTGCAAGTAACAGGTAAAGATACTCCACCTGCAATACCTTGAACTGATCTAACTTGAGCATCAGCCGTTCCAGCCGTTCCAAAAGCTGCATCGTGAGCCGTTGTAGTAAGAAGTGCTGATGTATTTAAATTAGTTCCGGCATTCGCAGTTACTGTTCCAGTAATAGCCGGTAATGTTGCAATATCAAGAGGAACACTACTAACAACATCTACGTTACTAGTAGGACCACCACCGCCTCCACTAGCACCTCCACCACCTGTTACTGATGCACCAAGAGAAACAATAGCATTACCAGCTCCAGATACTCCACAAACCTTAGCCCATCTAAAGCCACCAGTATTAACCTGATATTTACCGTCTGCTGTAATGTTTGCTGCAAGGGCAGGTGAGGTATCTGTGGAATCTATTACTGGAATTGCAGTATAGATGCTATCAACGGCTAGTTGAACATTAAGTGTAAAGGTTCCAGTTACATTTACTTCTGCTTCAAGTGTTCCAAATCCCCTTACTGCAAAGGGACTAGAACAACTAGTTCCAGAAATAGTAAATGGTCCCTGAGAATTGTAGTTCTGTGCTCTAGCTTCACTAGAAAAGAAAGCTAGTGAAATGGCTAAGACTACTCCAATTAAGATTCTTCTCACTGTAATTCCTTTCAAACTAGTCAAGCCGGGACCTCTTTGTAGTCAGACAATTCACGACGTTGTGGTGCGTAGAAATGTAAGTGAACTGGTTTATCTTCAGTCTTATCTTTACGTTCTCTAATATCAGATACAACCCGGCTCATTTTAGCCGCAACGTCCGCCAGCTTCTCGGATTTAATATTAGGAATATCCTGCTTAAGTTGAGAAATTGCAGAGTGCAAACAACCCAACGCATCTCTAGCTACTGTTTCCAGTTTAATCTTATCATCTGCATTATTTAGTAGTTGATCAATGTTAGGGTTATTTTCACTAGCTTCTAATATCTGCGGTACTAATACTTCCTGCTTTGCAGGTTCATTGAATACTGGTATGTTAAACTTTACTTCCTGCTCAGGCTTAGTATTACCCCCAGTAAACAAGCTCATAGCCTTTGAGCGTGATTCAGACTTATTCAAGCCAGCCCGAAGTTTATTAATGAGATTACCACTCGACTCTAATCTCTCCTGTGCCTTACTTGAATTGATTAGCATAGTTCTTATTTCACCCTACACTTCCGTCTTAGACGAGTAGTATAGTCCTAGTGCTCAAACTTGTCAACCCAGGCAAACCCTAGAAATAATACGTAATCCTATGCAAATTTTGCATGAAGTTAATTTTGGCATTTTCCATTTTTATTATTTCGTTTTTATTAAATTTGTTACGGTTACGCTGTTCATATTTCAACTTGATTAGTTAAGTTGTTTAGTGTAAGATTAACACTCCGCACCCAAAGCAACGGGACTCCAATTCTAATTTGGGCGGGTATGGGGGTATTAGAGTTAATACTGTAATAGGCTGGCACTGTATTAATTCAAGGCGAAATGATTTAACAACTATTTAACAAATGATTAGTTGGCAGTGTGTTAGTATGCGTGTATTGGAGGATTGTTGAATGAAGCTGTTAGTGCCTGTAGTGAGTTTGGGCGTATTCGCGTTAATCACTTGGCTAGCTACATCAGCCGTTCAAGGCTGGAGCTTTAGATTACTGGAGGTATTACCGTGACTAAGTGGGTTGTGATTGTATGGGATATAAGAGACTGGGAAGCTACTGAGCCATCATCGGAGGTAGGAACCTACTACACACAGATAGAAGCAGAGTTTGCCCTTGCAGAGTATTTCAGAACTCTACATGGACCCTATATTTACAAGTCAGAAATACGAGAGGTAGAATTGTGAACATCTACATTTGTGACATCTGCCGAACGGCTAATAGTGCCGTAAGACTTCAGTGTCAGTCATGCGGAACGACGCCGGCGGCCTATTCAGTTCTAGGGGTTAACTCTAGGGTGATAGAGACTGAGCTAGGACCGCATGATATTCAAGTTGTGCGAGCTCATGGATGCGATAGACAGGAGAATCATAGGACAGTGCGAGTCTACCTCAGGACTGTTCCGATGGATTATTACGCCAGCTAGCCTAAACACACAAATAGCCCAGTAAGCCTATTGTAGACCTACTGGGCTATTTTCTTGCCAGCTTAAACCTGCCCACTAAAACACAAATAGCCAGACTAGAAGTAATTAGTTCCTAGCTGGCTATCTATGCCCTAGTTTTTATTATAAGAGAATTGCCACTAACTAGTAAACCTGCAATTCAATAAGGACTCGTATTTAAGCCTAAGCACTAACCTTATACCAATTCGGTTAGCCACTACCCGACTAGTTGGTTTCTAGTCGAATCCTCTTTACGAATCTCAGTTTAAGACTCCGCACTATGCCTAAAACCTATTTATACTCGCATAGTCGAGTTATTCAATCAACCTTACCAGAACATTGTAGCATGAACTGGTAAGGTTGTCAAGCACTAAATCAAACTATTTACTTAGTAGCTGACGCCGCTGCCATCCTAGCGTCAAAACCCTTCTGAATAGCCGGCTTCATGAGGCTAACTGCATCTTCAACTGAAACGCCTGAGGCTGCAATGTAGCCATTAACAGCCTGCTTGAAGGACTTGACCAAGCTATCGGGCCAATTCGGTTCAGTGTATTCCGACAGGACATCGGATGCCGCTGCATACTGAGAACTATTGAAACCGTCTACCAGATAAGAGACAAGCAAGCTTTGACCCTGCTGAGTTTCGGGAGTCTTTGTCAGACTCATAAACTCCTGAATAGACACCGGCAAAGTCTCCGGCTGGTCAGTATCGAATGCTTCCCAATCAACTACCTTTGGGTTTCTCCCTCTAGTCTGACCGAAACGAACTCGAAGGCCCTTGCCGGTTCGGTCTTTATTAGCTGCTGTTTCCTTCGCGGTCAATTCCTGCTGAAACTGCTTCTGGAGTTCCTTAGCGTTTGCTGCTTCTTGTGCCATTTTGGTTTGTCCTAACTTTAGGTCAATGGGGTTGATTCCCTCACTTGACAACCACATTATAGCATAGAGTAACTACTTTGTCAACTGTAGTTAAAAGTGGACACTCGCAACGGCTCGTAAAGAAAACCGTAATCTAAAAAGGACACTTTCCAATTCGCTAACTCTATCATAAGCCAGGAATTAATTCAACCTTAATCATTCCCTCAACATGATACTGAAAGAATCTGGGACAATCTGGGATTTTCTGGGAGAAACTGAGAGAATCTGAGGCAATCTGAGACGCCGACGGAGGCGAAAGTTGGCCGAAACGCTAGGAAATTTGCATGTTTTGGGGCGAAAACGCTAAGCTACCACCCCTCCCCCCATCGCTACCGTCGCAGTAAGTTGTCCTAAAGTTGTGACGTTTTATTCTTTCTTTTTATATATCTATATATATTATATATTATTATTATATATATTATATTAAGAGACTGACACCAGAATAGGACACTTGACAGGTTGGGTATAGTATGGTATAGTGGTGGCTGTGAAGGGTATTGTGTGGGCTGAACACGCTCTAAGTGCTTGCTTCGCAAGAGGTTACAGCCGTTCCACGGTCGCACCGTCGCGTGCAAGCAGGCTCAGATTCTCTCAGATTCTCTCAGATAGTCACAGAAAGTCTCAGATTCTCTCAGAAAGTAGTATAAAAGCCTTAAAGAAAGGATTGAGGGGCACAAAAAGTTATTGCTTCAAGTAGAAGCAGAGATTAACAAGATTTCACGTAAACTGGAGTAGCAACGTAAACACAGTCCTATTTAGGACTAAGGAGTAAAAACAATGTCAAACTTCACTAACAATCCAAACATGAACAAAGGTGGCGAATCGAGCATTAAACGATTCGTTCATCAGCCGTTGACCGTTAATCATGGCGGATTCAAGTTCAGTATACAGGCTAATGGTAAAACGGTCATTAGTGGTCCTAGTAAGCCAGACAAGGATAATCCCGGAGAATATATCTTTGATGAGATTGAAGTTCCTGCGAGTCTAATATTCAAGATTAGTCAGGCACTTCAGATGACTAGGGAGGTAAAGTTTTTAACCATGAGCGAGGTTAAGGCTAATCCTAGTCTTAGTTCTGCGCCGGAAGAAGTCTAGTAGTTCAGGCTAAAACAAGTGCCAACGTCGGAAGGCTTGAGAATTAAGCAAGGCTAAGAATTGACTCATAGCGGTTATCACTTATTTAGCATCGAGTTAGAAGGTGATAACCGTTTTAGTGAGTTCTTACTAAGATTAGTTAAAGGTTTTGAGAGTCGAAAACGAAGCTGTTTAGAATTTGGATTAAGGATTAAAATGACTCCACAAGAAGAATTATTTGCTAAGTTCTTCTCAGAAGAAGCTATACTAGTATCTGAACTAGATGATATTAGCCTTATGGCCCGTAGAGAAGAAATGAGTAAGATAGCATTTCAGGCTAGAGCCTGCTTACATGCGATAGACGAAGATGTTAGAAAGAGAACTAAAAGTAAGAAGTTCTCTATTGAGACTGATGGTAATGGTGAGGATATTACTAGCGATCAGCTTAACGTAATTAAAGATCGCCAGAAGAGAATGTCTAAGATGGATAAAGTTAGGCAGTCTCTAATAAACATGGGCGTTGACCCTAGTGAAGCGGATAAAATCGTCAGCGCACGTAATATTAGAGATAACTCGCCTAGCAGGCTTAATCAAGCTACACCAGCCGTTAATCCGTTCAATAAGTCAGACTCTAATAATGAACCAGGCACCACAGGTGCGGCTAAAGAGACATCCAGTCCAAGTAATCTAACGCCTAATGCTGGTTCAAGTCTAACACTGCCACAGTTTAACTCCCCCAAAATTAAACCTAAGCACAAGCCTGGTGAAATAGACTGGGATGAAGTAGTTAAAGAAGCAAAGGCTAAGGCTGAATTAGAAATTAGTTCTGTTACATTTGAATTGCCTAAGTTTGAGGATTAATTAAAATGTCTGACAAAGCATACCTAGATGATAATGGGAACATTATTAAGTGTAGTGATTTAATTTATTGGGCTGTAACTATGGAAAATAATAATAGAAGAATTGGATTAGATATAATCAAGGTTGATAATGAAGAAATAAAAGTGTCTACAGTATTTTTAGGGTTAAATCATAATTTTGGAGATGGGCCAGATTTATGGTTTGAAACTATGATATTTGGTGGAATTAATGATGGCTGGCAAGATAGATACTCTACTAGAGAACAGGCTTTAATAGGGCATCAAAAAGCTATTGAAATAGCTAAGTCCGATAAGGTAGTTGAATAAAATGAAACTACTCAACTACCTAATAGTAATAGCCTGGAGTTTGTTCATGGCTTTAGTGCTAGCATTTAACCTCTTCTATTAAGGTCAATTCCAATGGCCCTAAGCACAATAATAAAAGAAGAATGCCCTAAGTGTGGTAAGACAGCTATAGAAGTCTCGTCTAGCACTATATTCGGAGTAAAGGAAATAAAGCTCCAATGTGGTCATAACCTATTAAAAACTAGCCTAGCAGATTCTACACTAGCCGTTAGTGATTATGAACTAATCAAGTCCAACGATGGCAAATCGTTGAGACCATACCAAATAGACGGTATTAAGTTTTGGGAAGCTAATGATTGCTTAGGAATACTAGCCGACGAACAAGGCTTAGGTAAGATGGTGCAAGGTATTTGCACTTTGCGTCTACACCATACTAAACTGCTTCCAGCAATAATAGCCTGCCCAACTACCATTAAGCAACAATGGATGTATGAGATTCTACGCTGGCAAGGTGAGCATAAGTTCAAGATTCAAGTCTTGAATGATGGAAAGACTGTAGCTTTACCAGGGTTTGACATTTACATCATCACCTATGATATATTGAAGAAAGCCTCGGTGTTTGACTATGTAGGTGATATTAGCACGATAGTGCTGGATGAATGCCAGAGAATTAAGAATCACCTAGCTGACAGGGCTAAGGCAGTTCAGGCAATAGTTAAAGACCGTAATATCAAGCACATAATGCCAATGTCTGGAACTCCTATTAAGAACAATGCCGGAGAATACTTTACTGTTCTTAACCTAGTAGCTCCTAGAATATTCCCAAGCTACGAAAGGTTTATTAGCGGCTACTGCAATAGTTACTCTGACTCATGGAATACTAAAGTTGGTGGATTGTTAGATGTAAAGGGTTTTCATGAGATTACTAGGGGTATTGTTCTAAGGCGAACTAAGCCCGAAGTTCTACCAGACCTTCCTAAGCTAGATAGAAGATTTCACCATGTAGAGTTAGACAGAAAGTTGAATAAAGCATATGCTAAGGCTCTTGACGATCTTGATAACGCTTTGTATGACGATACTGTTAGCGAATTTGAGCGTTCGTCTAATACACTCGCTATTATGGCGCGTCTTAGACATATTACAGGTATCAGTAAAGTAACAGAAGCAATTGAATTCACAACTGAATTCTTATTAAGCTGCGATCGAAAGATTACTATTTTCGTCCATCATCAAGATGTAGGCAGTTTATTACAGGACCAGCTTAATAAGTGGTGCAAAGATGGTGGATTTAGTCCTATTCTAATGATGCACTCTGGACTTGATGGTAATGCTAGGGCTGAGTTAGCCAGGAAATTTAAGGACGAGGCCTCAAGCCGAGTAATGATAGCTTCTACACTAGCCGCTGGTGAAGGTCTTAATTTGCAGTTCTGTTCCGATGCAATCATTCTCGAACGTCAATGGAATCCAGCTAATGAATCCCAAGCAGAAGCAAGATTTCATAGATTTGGGCAGGAAAACGCAGTTTCAATTACTTATATGATAGCATCAGCTACGATAGATGAATACTTTACTGAGCTAGTTGAGCAAAAAAGGTCTATAATTGATGCTGCTATGGATGGGATAGAATCTAATTGGCAAGAAAATGACCTAATGAAGAATTTAGCCCAAACCTTAGTTACTAAAGGAAGGAATAGATGGAGTCTAATATAGATTCATTACCAGAATATATTAGAAATAAGTTAAAAGTGATAGATGATCATTGGATATGGATTGGTGCAATAACAGATAAGAATAGAAAAGATCCTAAAGGAAGAATAAGATTTCAAGGTAGAATAGAATATCCTCACAGAGTAGTTTTATTTTTATTAAAAGGATTCAATCTTGATGGAGGACTACAAGCTAATCATATAAGAGACTGTAATGAATCATTGTGCTGTAATCCAGAGCATTTATATGAAGGAACACAACAGGATAATATTCATGATTCAATTGCTATAGGGCATAATAAAGAACTGAATAAAGAGAGGCATTCTTGTGGTAGAGTATACAGTATTAGTCCAACAACAGGACATAGATATTGTCAATATTGTAAGAATATAAGAAGAATGACATGGAGAGCAGCTAAAAGGAGGCAATAATGCACCTAGAAATAGTAATCAATCACAATAGTAATACTCTACGCATAGACTGTGTTGAAGGTAAAAAGACCATTAAAGGAGAAACTATAACATGTGACAGGCCAACTAATACTATTAGAATACTACATGAAGTGTTTAACAAGTTTCAGCCGTACGGTATATTAAATGAAAGCGATTCAATTTCAATCACTGAAATAAACGAAGATTCAATTAATAATGCTGGAGAATGGTAGAGTGAATAAAATAGTGCGAAGCACTAGAGTAAATCAAGAATCAATGCTACAGGTTCCATGTAGAGTATGGAATAATGCCAAGAGAACTAAGCTACTAGGAAAAGGCTACATTTATTACAATATCAATGGTCAACATGATATTCAAGTATATGGTGAAATAATGCCACCAGACTTCTATTATCTTGAGCCGTTAGATGATCAGGCTGTAATGGTTGTTAGGGCTAGAAGGAAACAATGAAATTATTTAGGCTAGAGGATGAGCAGATTATTAATCTATATCATATAGTAGCAATGTATAAACGTGAGAAGCTTTTTAGCATGAAGTTAGATTATATATTAGAAATGTCAAATGATTCTATCATAATAGTAACCAAAGATGAATATGATTGGATTCTTGATTTTGGTACCAACTAATGACAGCCACCCAACCAATAACTATCGACCATCCAATAGGAGCTAAAGCAACTATATTAATAGATATGTCTAGCTTTGATCTATTCGAACTATGTGCATGTAGGTATAATTACTCAATAAACCTACGCAGAAAACCACCAGCATTTAATAAGAATAAAGCACTCGACCTTGGTGGAGTATTTCATGAAGGCTTAGAGGCTTATTATAATGGTCTAAAGCTAGGTATAGACTTTAATGATCGCCTTAACAGTGCAATAAAAAGAATTCAGCTTATTACTTCAGATCCAGAACTCTCAAGCCTTGAACCAGAAGAAGCAACAGGTCTTATATCAGTGATAAGTGAGAACCTAACCTTCTGGCGTCAAGAGGATGAGAGTTTAGTAATACACGCAGTAGAAGAACCTTTTGTATATCAACTCTACTCTGACGATGAAGTGCGAATCTTAATCTCAGGTAAAATAGACCTACTCGTAGATAAACCTGGCATAGGCGTCAATACAGCCTCATATACAAACCTTCCGATAGATCATAAGACTTACTCCAGAGACTTTCCAGTAAAACGTCTAACCAATCAATTCCAAAATTACGCTTTAGCCTGTAGCAGTCCATTCTTAGTAGTTAATAGAGTAGGACTCCAAAAGACTCTAAAGCCGCACGAGAAATATAAGAGAGTTCCATTATCCTATGACGAAGGTATATTGGAACAGTGGAAGAACAATACCATTAATATAATACTCAATAACTATCTAACCTGTGTTGCAACAGGAGTTTGGCCGATGAATTTCACATCATGTGACAAATTTAATCGATTGTGTGAGTATTTCGAAGTCTGCGACACCAGCGGTGAAGAAAATAAGCAATGGAAACTTGAGAATAACTACGTAATTGGCGATGTTTGGGATGTTACTAAGAAGTTGGAGAAACTTAAATGAAACTTTTTCTTAGTGTAATGCTAACAACTTCGATCCTAACTAATTTTGGGCTAGGAACTATTAATGCTAAATTGACTAATACTATGAAAGAACAAACTACTATTATAAATACTCAAACTGAGCAGTTAAAAAGGGCAGCTAAAATAATGAATTTTAGTAGGGAAGCTAGTAATAGATTAATTGCAGAGAGTCAGAAATCAATTAAGATTATGAATGATCAAAGAGAACTCCTAAATCATTGTAGTTCGTGGAGGCGTTAAAGTAATGGCCACTATAGATAACAAGAAAATCATTGATGAAATAATTGCAGGTGATGGACATTATCAAGGAGATGAAAGAGTATATATGATTGTTGAGTATGAAAATGCTTGGGGTAATACTACATGGGGAGTAACTTGGGAATATGAAATGAACTTTATGAAGCTAAGATACATGGAAGAAAGTGAATATGTTAGAAATCCTAGAGTATTATGGAGTCAAACTCAACAATGATAAGACTAGCCGTTATCAGCGGCCCAGGAATATATGAAGCTATTAACTGGACACTTAACTATGCTAAAGAGCATGGACAGGTAATTGAGTCCACTAACATAGCTAAATGCTTAGTAGTTACCAATACAACTGAGTATAGCCTAATTCAACGTAAAGATCAGATTAACGGTAACGAGTTTAACGGCTATATAGTTTGTCCGACTTATGAGGATTTGATTAAGTTAGTTAAAGATAGAATAAGGTTGAATGGGGCAGTATGATGCCTGAATTTGAGAACGATTCCAAACTATTTAAGGTAATTGAACAACCTAGTAAAGATAAGCAAATGGTAGTTACTAGAAAGAAGCATCTAATAGTAGAAGATAGACGAAAACAGTTAGGTAAACCAGATAGAAAAACTCAAGCTACTGGTGAGAAAGACTAAAATAAACATTCAATTTGACCAACAATCCTAGAACCTGATGTGGTAGGAGAGTAACTAATTAGGCTCTCTGAAGCTGAAGTTCAAAGCGGAAACTTGGTCGAATGAGCCGTTGGTTGGTAATTGTAACTTGTTTGAAAGCAGAACAATAGCAACTCTGACCAACGGCTGTCTAGTCTGGAGTTAGAATGACAATAGAAGAATTGAAGCTGATAAAACGAGCTTTATGGATAATTAACCCATGCCAAATAAAAACAGAAGCAGATAAAATATTAACTAGAGAAATTGAACTACAAGAAAACGCTCTAATTATAGGTACAAAACAATGACCTTAGTAGTATTCGATAAGACGACGAATAGGAAATTTACACTTTATATGGTTAATAAAATTGTAGATAATAATGATTACTTCATAAACATATACTTTTCTGATAACCCTAAAGTAATACAACTAAGCAAGAAAGACAATGAAGCAAGAGTTCTTCTTTGGTAGGTTAATGAAATGAGAGTTCAGCAACACACGCATAAGCTCAAGCGTCATAGGTATAAATCTACTGGCAGCAAGGTATTCTTCTGCGTATTAGACTGTGGATTCAAAGTAGATGTCGGCCTTGCGCTAGGTAAGAAAACAATATGCTGGCGTTGTGGTAATGAGACGCCTATTAATGAATATAGTATCAGATTG
>Ga0137426_1000129_pt1 | contig 14633 bp, 23 predicted proteins | sample EasRivERMZT660_2_FD_102308 | JGI IMG/M metagenome (GOLD analysis project Ga0137426, IMG submission 102308) | Soil microbial communities from meander-bound floodplain in the East River, Colorado, USA - East River MetaG ERMZT660_2 | ecosystem: Environmental > Terrestrial > Soil > Floodplain ...
GCGACGCCGGCGTCCGCGTGGACCTCCGGGCAGCACGTCGTCCTGGGCGACGGGAGCACGGCGCACTGGAACGGCACGGCCTGGGCGGCCGGCGTCGCGACGTAACCCGCGATGGCGGTCACCGGCGCGCGGCATCGCTTCGTCATCGAAGGCGTCGCGGCCACGGTGCGCCTCGGCTACCAGCAGGCCGCCACGCTCGGCGCCTGGCGGGTCGAGGGCGACGCCTTCACCGCCGCGGTCACGGCCGTCGACGGCTTTCGCATCACACAGACGCCGCTCACGCTCGAGATCCCGAATGCGGACGGCATCCCGACCCGCCGCCCGCTCGGGGACGTCACCGTCGTCGGCCGCCAGTTGTATGCCCGGTTGTTACCGAAACGTCAGGAGCCCTAATGGGATCGCGCTATCGCAAGCAGGAAGAAGTCCGGCTCGAGCTCGCCGAGGGCGACTGGCTGCTGGTCCGTAAACACCTGACGGCCGGCGAGGAGCGGGACGCCCACGCGCGGGTCATCAAGTCGGGCACGTTCAAGCCGGGCGAGCAGCCGGAGCTCGACCTCGAGCATCTCGGCATCGCCCAGGCGGTGTGCTACCTCATCGACTGGTCGATCACCGACGCCGACGAGAAGCCGATTCGTATCCGCGACCAGCCGTATGCGTTCGTCGCTGCGGCCTTGCGGAACCAGACGCCGGAGAGCCTGCGCGAGATCCTCGAGGCGATCCAGGCGCACGACGCGGCGATGAGCGCGGCGCGGGAGCACGAAAAAAAAGTACCGGCTGGCACGAACGGACGATCTCCGACCTCCACATCTGTCGCGTGATGGGCTGGACCTACGACGAGCTGCTCGATCTGCCCGTCGACGTCTACCGCGTGCTCGTCGAGCAGTTAAACCAGGAAGCCGCTCGCAGCCGGAAGTAACCCGATGGCCCTGTCCGCAACCTTTACCGCGAACTTCGCCAGCTTCTACGACGCCGTCGACAAGGCGGACGCGAAGCTGAAGGACTTCGGGTCGGGCGCCGACAAGGTCGGCGGCCGGCTCAACACCCTCGCGAATCAGTTCTCCGGGCAGAAGATCGTGCAGGAAGCGACGATCATGGCGAAGGCCGTCGAGGAGATCGGCGGCGTCTCGAAGCTCACCGAAAAGGAACTGGCGCGGCTCGGCGCGACGACCAACGAAGCCGTCGCGAAGATGAAGCTGCTCGGGATGGACGTCCCGAAAAACCTCCAGGCGATCGCCGACCAGACCAAGGACGCCAACAAGGCCACGACCGACTGGATGGGCACGTTCGCCAAGATGGCGGCCGTGGTCGCCGCCACGTTCTCGGTCGGCGCGATCGTCAATTTCGTCGGCCGCATCTTCGACGCCGCGAGCGCCGTGAAGGACCTCTCCGATCAGTGGGGCGTCTCGACGACCGCGGTCCAGCAATGGACGGGCGCCGCGAAGGCGAGCGGCGTCGCGACCGAGACGGTCGGGAAGTCGGTGCAGTTCCTCACCGAGAAACTCGGCGAAGGCTCCGACGCCTATAAAGCGCTCCTGGCCAACGTCGGGCTCTCCTACGACAAGCTGCGCCAGATGCCGCTTGAGGACGCCTACAAGGAAGTCGTCAAGGCCATCGGGGGCATCAAAGACGAAACGCTGCAGCTCGACGTCGCCCAGGGGCTCCTCGGCGCGAGCTCGAAAAAGATGGTCGGCGCCATCCGCGATGGGTTCCTCGCCGCCGCCGACGCGCAGAAGGTGATGAGCGAGGAGACGATCAAGCGGCTCGAAGCGGCACAGGGGGCCTGGGAGCAATTCAAAAACAAGGTCGTCATCTATTCCGGCGAAATGCTCGCCTCCGTGATGGACGTCCCGAAAGCGATGAAGACCTCCTGGACGAACGAGTTTGGGCTCGTCGGCCACTTCTACAAGCAGGAGATCGGGCGGTTTTTGGGCGTGCGCGAGGAGGTGCTCCAGGAATCGGACAAAGCCTTCAAACACTACGTGGAGACCGTGAAGGCCGCGGCGTCGGCCTCCGCGGCGGCGTGGAAGCCGTGGCTGGAGAGCCTGCGCACCGCGGAGCTCGCCGAGGCCTGGAAGCCCTGGCTGGAGAGCCTCAAGGCCACGGTGCCGGCGGTCAAGACGACGAGCCAGGTGATGGAGGAGCTGCGGCAGAAAGAAGAGGCCCTGAAGGCGGCGCAGGCGGCCCGCGCGAAAGCCCAGGAGGAGACGAAGAAAAAGCAGGACGAGTACAACAAAGCGCTCGCCAACCACCAACAAGGGCTCGTCGACCTGATGAACACCTTCAGCGGGCGCGACGTGATCGGCAAAGCCAACCAGTACATCGAGGCGCTCAAGATTTCGATCCCGCTCGAGCAGATGACGGCCACGCAGCAGGCGGCCATCAACAAAGTCATGGGCGACGCGATTGCGGTCTATAACGCCTTGGGGGAGCGCGCGCCGCAGGCGATGTATGACGTCTGGGTCTGGACGCGGAAGGCAGAGGAGGCTACGGAGACGTTCAAGGCGAGCATGAGCGACCTCTGGGTGGGTTTGTTGCCGCCCGTCCCGCTCGACCAGGTCCTCGGCCCGCTCGTCGACCTGAAGCCGCCTCCGCCCCCGAAGAGCATCTTTGAGGAATGGCAGGGCTCCATCAACCAGCTCGCCGCGGCGTTCGCCGACCTGGGGGCGGTGACCGGCGGCGTCTTCGGCGAGATCACCGCGCAGATCGCGATCACGGTCGAGGCGATGAATGCCGCGCATCAATCCGCGGGGACGTTTGGCACCGGCCTGACACAACTCGGCAAAGGGAATACCGCCGGCGGGCTGGCGAACATGGCCGCGGGCGCGGTGGGGGTGGCCACGGCCTTTCAGAGTGCCACGAAGGGCACGGGCGTGATGTCGAGCGCGCTGAGCGGCATGGCGATCGGCCTATCGGTGGGCGGCCCGTGGGGGGCGGCCATCGGGGCGGCGGCCGGGGCGATCAAGGGCCTCTTCAATCGGGCGAAGGAGCTGAAGGAAGTCAAGAACCTGCGCAACGATTTCATCGAGGCGGCGGGCGGGCTGGCGGCCTTGAGAGAGCAGGCGGAGGCGGCCGGCGTCAGTCTGACGGCGCTCCTCAACGCGAAGAAGATGAAAGACCTGGAAGCCGCCCTGAACAGTGTCACGGAGGCGTTCCAGTTTCAGCAGGAGGCCCTCAACCTCGTCGTCGAGACGGCCGAGAAGTACGGGTTCACGCTCGAGGAGCTCGGGCCGGCGCTCGCCCGCCAGGAGCTCGATAAGCAGGCGCAGCAGCTCTACCAGGACTTCCAAGTCCTCAATAGCGCCGGCATCGAGTCGGTCGCCATCACCGAGCGGATGGCCGAGTCGGTCAATGCGTACGTCAACCAGGCGCTCGCGATGGGCGTGGAGATTCCCTCCGCGATGCGCCCGATGCTCGAATCGTTCGCGAAGGCCGGCACGCTCGTCGACGCCAACGGCGAGGCGATCTCCGACCTCGAGGCCGCCGGGATCTCGTTCAGCCTGACGATGTCGGACGGCTTCAAGGCGCTGATCGGGGAAGTCAAGACCTTGACCGATGTCATTGCGCGCTCGCTCGGCGTGGCGATTCAGAACATCCCGTCGCCCAAGGTCACCGGCCAGGTGACCTGGAACGTGGCGCCGATCCCGTCGCAGCCGTCGGGCGGCCAGCCGCTGGAGAGCTATCAGAGCGGGACGGGCGGGTTCAAGAACTTCGGCGCGGGGACGCCGGTGATGCTCCACGGCTGGGAGGCGGTCGTGCCGCGCGAGGAGTCGGGCGCCTTCGCGACCGTGAGCGGGGCCGGGGGCGGGACGGCGGCGTCGGCGCTGGCGCCGTCGATTGTCATCAATGCCCAGGGCGCGTTCTTCGATACGCCGGGCGACCTGCAGCGGCTTGCCGATCGCGTCAATGACGCGCTCACGGCGAAGTACGGGTTGCGGAATGCCATGCGGGCCGGCTGATGGCGCTCTCCGGATCGCAGAAGGCGTATACGTTCGCGCGGTCGGGGATCGCGCGGTCGGGCGCGACCCGGTCGAACTATGTCCTCCCGTGGTCGACCGTCGATCTCATCGTCCGCGACGCGGCCGGCAACATCGTCTCGCGCACGGACATCACGTCGTACACTCGCTTCGGGTCGTTGTCCGTCACGCAGGCGCTGAACGACGAGCCCGATACGTGCAGCTTTCAGATCGTCCCGACCGCCCCCCCGACCGCCGTCCCGCAGGTCGGGCAGGAGATTGCGGTCGCGTGGGCGCCGGGCGCGGTGGAGTTTCGGGGCTACGCCCTGGTCGTGCAGTTCGATCGCCGCGTGCGGAACGAGTCGCCGTGGGTGTCGGTGCAGTGCCAGGATGCGATGTGGCGCTTCGATGCGCGGCTGGTCACGTATCGCTTTCCGGCGCAGTCGGTGACGGCGTCGATCGCGTTCCTGGTGCAGTGGTTCTGTAACGACCCGGAGCTGCCGAGCGCCGCCGACTTCCGCACGGCGTTTGTCCAGCCCGGCATGCCGTCGATCCCCGCCTTCGATGTGGTGAACCAACGGCCATCGACGGTGATGCGCACGCTGACGGCCGCCGTGCAGGGCGCCTTCTACGTCGACGGCTTCGACGTCCACGCCTGGGCGGCGACGCTCAACGAGCCCGCGCAGACGGTGCCGCAACCCCTCACCAACACGCTCGCGAGCCTGAAGGCCTTCCGCCTGACCGAGGACGCGACGCAGCTCCGGAAGCGCGTGCTCGTCGAGGGGCGCCGCGCGTCGACCCTGATTCCGTATCCGGCCCTGCCCGACAACAGCCAGAGCAATTTCTTGGGGCTACCGCTGACTGATGCGACGCTCTTCGCGCCGACGACCGGCCCGGACGCGCGGTATGTCGCCCGCGTCGGGACGCAGTGGATGTTCGTCAATCATCCGATCGTGGTGACGCCGCAGGGCGCCAATCCGCCGCAAACGCAGACGGCGGTGGACTTCACGCCCGGCGGGGGCCTGATCCTGGAACCGATGCCGATGCTGCCGCCGCCGCAGGGCTGGGTCCAGGTCGCGGGACAATTCACGCGGTACTCGGCCTACTTCGGCGATCCCCTGACGGAAACCTGGTCGCTGCAGCTGCCGGCGGCGAGTTTCCCCTATGGCGTGCTGACTGTGCCGATCCCCGCCGGCGAGACGGTCTACTGGGTCGATGCCGTGATGGCGTTCGAGCCGCATGGCCTGCTCTGGACGCACGGCGAGGGCTTCGCGACGCCCGGGGATCTCGCCATTCGGGCGCAACCGCCCGATACGCCGGTCGTCACCCTGGCCGAAGCCGACCGGCCGCTCGGGGGCTGGCCGCCGCTCGAGGGGTTCGTCCAGGACGGCCGCTACAGCTACACGGGCGCGCTCGCCCGGGCGGAGGCCGATCTCGACGCCTTCGCCGAGCCGCTCGTGACGGCCGACTGGGAAACCGAGGATCTCAACGCCGTGCCTGGCCGCCTCCAGGCGATCGAACTGACCGGCGGGTCGGTGCTGGAACCGCGGGCGCCGACGACGCTGACGATCACGCGCGTCGAGCTCTCGTTTCCGCTCCGGACCGAGCTGCCGCGCCGGCGCTGCACGGGCGGCGACATCAAACCGAGCACGTTTCTGGATCTGGTCCTGACCGACGAGTCGTAAAGGAGTCTTGCGATGCCGATTACCCGCACGCTGATGGTGGACGATGACGGCTCCGGCACGACCGGGACGATCCTCAACAACGCCTGGAAGCAGGAGTTCTACAACCAGATCGACGCCCTGGGCGGCCCGTCGGCGGGGGCCTGGACGGCCATCCCGTTCAATGCGGCCAACTTCACCGCCAGCTCGGGCGTCTGGACGGTAACGGCGGGCAACGTGGCGATCCTACAGTGGACGATCCTCGGGGGGAAGACGTTGGCGGTCTGCTTCAAGATCGCCGGCAACGCGAGCCTCAGTCTGCCGACGACCGCGCTCGTGATCACGCTGCCGGCGCCCGTGCCGGCGGTCACGCTGGTCGTGACCAATCCCGTCACGTATTACGTCAACGGCACGTCGCTGGTCTTCGGCACGGGGTTTGTGGAGGTGCAGGCGGGGACACTGCGGATCTACCGCGATCTCACGAACGCCCAGTTTCCCGCGGTCACGGCCGGCGGCATCTTTCTGTACGGGCAGATTCTGATTCCGCTCTAAGGGGGTCCGTGATGGCCGCGCCATTTCCGCCGCAAGGCAATCAGCAGCAACGCACCGAACGCCCGCTGAAGATTTACGCGGAGCAGTACACGGCCGCCGGGCCGCTCCCGGTCGGCGTGTCGGTCGAGCCGGCCGCGCCGATCTATCCGAACGGCGAACCGCGCGTCTATGCCACGACCGGGACGTACGATGTCCACGAGGGCGACTGGATCATCTCGAGCCGCTACACCGGGCAGCCGGTCGAGGTCATCTCGGCGGAGGAGTTTACGGAGCGGTTTGGGCCGTCAGAGCTCACCTAAGGATCATCGCGTCACGCCCATCATTGCGCCCGCCAGGAATGCGCTCACGAAGAACCACACGACCGCGACGACGATGGCCGCAGGCACGGCGGCGAGACCGCACTTAATGAAGAAGCCGACGAGCTCGCCGAAGGGCAGGTCGATGGCCGTGACGACGACGCGCTGCAACGGTGCCGCCACAGGCAGGCTCGGCGCAGGCAGGTCCGCCGCCTGCTGGAGCAGCGTACCGCAGCGCGGGCAGGGCTGCCCAGCCGCCTGGCGCGGCACTTCCACGCCGCACTTCCCGCAGGCGAAGTAGTCGGGCGCGTCGATGGCTCGGCCGCACTGGCCGCAGACCTTCGCGCCGGGCGCGAGCGCATAGCGACAATAGGGGCACTTCATGGGGAAGTCTCCGATGCTGAGCGTCGGTGGGAACCTGCTGAGACACTACCGGCTGTGCGCCGCAAAGAGCGTGAATGTAGCGTGAATGAAAGGTGCAGAAAGGCGGCGAATGATGGCGTTTGGTGACGGTGCGACCGTTGCCGGATGACATCGCCCGACTCTCGATTGAGGCCCGGATTCATTGATTGTTTGAGGGGTTTGACTGGTGGACGGCGCGAGGCTCGAACTCGCGGCCTCCGCGTTGCGAACGGGTAGCAAATCGCGTTTTCCCTAACGTTTTGAGCGTTTTTTCGCGCCCGTGAACGGTGAGGGAATGGAATCGGGCCTTTTAGGCCCGTTTCCGCAGCCGCGGCGCGCCGACCATCGCGAGCTGATCATCACGTCTGGCCTCTGCGTAAATCCGGAGCAGCATCTCGGGGTGTTTCCAGTTCCCCTGTTTCTGCACGGCGCTGATCGGCGCGCCCTTCTCGAGCAGGTACCGCGTCGCGCCCGTGCGTCGCGTCGCCCAGTGGAACGTGAGCCCGCCCTGTGCCCGGCCGTAGCGGAGCCCGGCCTTCTTGCAGAGGTACTCAAAGCGCGAGCGCACCGAGCCCAACCAATCCCGTGGCGCCAGGGCGCGGCGGAACTTCGCGAAGTAGTACCGCTCATCCGTCCGCTCGATCTCCTTCAGGACGGCCACGGCGCGGGCCGAGAGGGCCGTCTCGTAGGCCTCCCCGCTCTTCGCGTGCTTCACGTACAGCCAGTGCCCGTCGTGTTCGCTCCGCTCGAGGTCGAGCAGATCGCCCAGGCGGATCATCGTGTCGATGCCCAGGATGATCAGGGCGCGATCCTGCGCATCCTCGCCGGCCTCGAGCAGCGCCCGTTCTTCAGCCGGCTGGAGCAGGCGCCGCTTGATGGGCGGCGCCTTCAACCGCTTGAGGCCGGCAATCGGGGACGCCTCCAGATACTTGCCGACCGCGTCGCGGAGCATGCCCTTCAGCAGATCGACCTCTCGGTTGACCGTCCGCGGCTGGACCTGGCGCGAGGCCATGTAGGCGCGGACCCGGTCGGCATCAATCGCCGACAGTAAATCGGCGCCGAGAAACTTCAGGAGCGGCTTGAGCATCTCGTGCTCGCGGCGGGCGCCGCGCCGGAGCGCGATCACATGCTCGGCGTAGGTCTTGGCGTACTCGGCGAAGCGGATCATCGGCGGGCCATGGGGCAGCCGCCGCACTTTCCGCTCGGCGAGCTCGTGCATCCGGAGCTGGTAGGCGTCTTTCGCGAGGCGCTTGGCATCGGCGCGCTGGGTCGCGGTCTCGCCGACAAGGATCGGCGTCCGCTCCCGCTGCTTCGTCGTCTCGAGGTACAGCCACCAGTACTGCGAGTCCGGTCGTTTGAAGACGCCCATTTATCGCGCCGGCTGGACCAGACGCTTGCCACACTGCTGGGCCGCCGCCTTCGTGGCGTCGAGAATGCGTTGCATGAGCTCGGGCTTCTCTTTAGCGAGGATGTATAGGTCGTCGAGATGCGTGCGGAAGGCCGTCACCAGGGGGACGCCTCTGATCGTCGCGGGCGTGGGATGGGGAATAAGGACCGCGCGCTGCGTGTTGGGCAGGACGAGATACAAACGCCGATCACGCAGTTTCGCCATAGACGACCTCGCCGCCGCTCGGACGGATCAACCATTCTTTTTGGCATGTGGCGCGACGACGGGGAGGATCGGCGCAGTGGTCGCTGGGGATGGGCCTTCTTTATTCACCGGGGTGAGGATCGTTTCCACGAAGGCGATCTGTGCTTCATCGAGGCGGACCATGGCCGCCAACATGAGCGCGATGCGTTCCCGCTGGTCTTCCGACAAAGGGGCCATGAGAAAGGCCTTCACGGCGTGCTTCACTTCCGCCCCCCGCATGATGAAAGCGTTGCGCGAGCCGCAAATCCTCCTGTAGGAGATTGTCCAAGAGCGGATTCGGCGTCTCTACCCCATCATCGTCCGCCGTGAGTTGATCGAGCGTCAGGCCCATCGCCGCGGCGATTCGAGCGATTTGCTTCTCACGGGTGGAGCGCCGGCCCGTCTCGAAGCTTTGGAGACAACCCACCGACACGCCCGCGCGGGCGGCGAACTTGACTTGACTCATGTCGCCGTGGTCCCGGCGCCATCTGATGACCCGGGCGGCGGCGTGGCGATATGACACCGCCTCATTGTCGGGGCCGTTTGCGAAGCGGTCAACGGTCAGCGTGGCGCCGGTCGCGATCACGAGAGACAGCGTAAATTAACCGATTGACACAAGTCAACTTAGTTGTATAGTGTGTCGCAAAGTTAACTATGCTGCTCAAATTGGCGCGCAAAGTCGCCGGGCTCACCCAAGCCGAACTGGCCGAAGCGGCGGGCGTCACCAAGTCGTTCATCTCCCTGCTGGAGAGCGGCCATCGCGACCTCCGGTCTGTTGGGTATGAGACGGTGGCGCGGATTGCCGACACCCTCGGCGTGAGCCCCGAGGATCTGTTTCCCCTCGCCGCCAGAAAAGCCCAGCGCAGGAAGAGGCCGGCATGATGCCGCCGTCCCCGTATCTGACCGCCCGCGAGGCGATGGCCTATTTACGGGTTGGCTCGCAGTCCGCGCTGTACCGACTGGTGAAGCAGCACCGCCTACCGGTCTGTCGCCGCGGCCGGTTGTACCTCTTCGACACGCGCGAGCTCGACGCCTGGGCGCACGGCCACGGCTCGGCGCTCGAGATGTACCGGGCCGAGCGGCGGCGGGCGTGATGGACGGGCTCGCGCTCATCATCGCGTTCGTCGCGCTGGCTGTGGCCGGGTGGGCGGCGTACCTCGCCTTCCTGGCGCTCGTCGCCGCCGGCGGCGCCGCGGCCGAGCTCAAGGCTCACCGGCTCGAGCACGCCACCGGCGTGGAGGAGAAGCAGACGACCGGCCTCCGGCAGCAGGGCGAAGAGCTGGCCCAGCAGACCGCGGCGATCCGGGCGGCGACGGCGCGGATCGAGGCGTTCAAGCGGCGACGGTTGCACTAGGGACGTTTATGCAATGCGGGCACGCCTACTGAGACCTGGCTTCTTTATGAATGAAGATCTCGCCCGTCTTCCCGTGCGCGCGCGGCTGCTGTTCGCGGGCCTCTGGTGTCTCGCGGATCGGGACGGCCGCCTCGAGAACCGTCCGGAGCGCATCCGGGCGGCCATCTTTCCCTACGAGCGGGTCCAGGTAAGGTCCCTCCTTCAGACGTTGGAGAGGGCAGGTTTCGTAAAAAGTTATCAGTCCGTGGCTGGACCTTGCTTGTCCGTGGTGACGTTTGCCACGCATCAGCACCCACATCCTCACGAACCCCCGAGTTTACTGGGGCCGTCGACACCCCTGCCGTGTCATGTCACGGCAGGGTTTGACAATGTCGAACCACGCCCGGTTGATCCGGTGTACAGATCCGGTAGAGATCAAGATCAAGAACTAACCGCTCCGCGGGCCGTGCCCTTTCGCGTCTACGCCGCGATCGCCGCCCGCGTCCTCCGGCAGACCGCGGATCTCGATCTCACCCCAGGCGACCAGGCGGAAGAGGTCAAGCGCGCCTGCGCGAAACAGGCGCTGCCCTATGACGCCACCGTGATTCGAAAGGCACTCGACGCGGCCAGTGCGGCGCGAGCTCGGAGGCGGGCATGAAACGGCCAGCGATCGTACAAAGCACCTTCGATTTCGCGATTCGTGAGATCAACGCCCTCGAGGAGCGCATCGTCCACGCCGAGGACGACGCTGATGCGATGCTGTGGGATCAAGCGCAGCAAGTCGTCGATCAGGTTAACGGTGGACTGTCACAAGTGAAACTGGCGTCGCAATGGAAGAACGTCCGGAACGACAATAAGCCGTACTCAAACGTCCATGTACATCGTGTTGTCAAAACTGTCGAGCTTTACTTTAAAGTAAAGCCCCGCCCACGATTCCGCGACGCCTACAACGAGATCGCGAACGCCTCCGGGCCAGTGAACCGGATCAACTTCAATAGCGGCGACAACGAGTGGTATACGCCGCCGGCGATCATCGAGGCCGCGACGGAGATCCTGGGGCCAATCGATCTCGATCCGTCCTCCTGCGCGCTGGCGAATACCGTCGTCAAGGCCAGGCAGTACTACGACGTCACCGCCAATGGCCTGCTGTTTCCGTGGCGCGGAACCGTCTGGATGAACCCGCCCTACGACCAGCCCGCGATTACGAACTTCTCGCTGAAATTTGCCTCGCATGTCCGTGCCGGCGACATCACGGCCGGCATGGTGTTCGTCAACAACGGGACCGAAACGAAGTGGTTTCAGACCGTCGCTGAGGTCTCTGGCGCGATCTGCTTTCCGTCCTCGCGGGTGCCGCGCTGGTCTCCCGATGGGGAGTCGACCTCGCCGCTGCAGGGTTGTGCGCTGCTCTATACCGGGCCGGCCGTGGAGGCCTTCTGCCGCCGGTTCGCCGATCTGGGCCTGGTGCTGGTGCGTCCGTGAGAATTACGCCGCAAAACTCGATCGGGCATCGTGACCTCGAGGCAGAAGTCGCCGGCGTGTTTGAGGCGCACGACTTTCTCACGGCCAAAGCGCCCTATCACGACACGATGGCGCCTGAGATCATCGACCGACTATCGCAGTGCAACAGCCCGACCGCGCGCTATTTGCGGGGACGATCCGATCGCGTGGCGATTCACCGTCGCCGCGATCAAGTGATTCCGTGGGAGGTCAAGACGACGCCCGGGCTGCATCCTCGCATCCCTGTCGAGGCCATCCCGATCATGCATCACGTGCAGGCCCGCATTCCGGTGCTGTATGTCTGCCGGCACCTTCGCCATCAGTGGGACGCGGCGTTTTGGACGCATCGACTGCCGAAATTTGATGTGATTTTCATTTCACCCAAGTGCGACGCCTATGAATCGGGCGTCGTGCAGCGCTTCTTCGGCGCCCCTGAGTTCTGGAAATGGAAACCGACCTTTGAACCCTGCCAGGTCAATGGTAGCGGCGACGCCTTCGCGCTGATTAGTCGCGAGTCCCTTGAGGCGGTCGGGCTGGATTGGCGCGCGGAAATCGCGCGGCGGGCGGCGATGGATGAGCTCGACGATTTCGATCGACTCTCCAGTGAGCCGGAACGCTGTCTTATCTGCGGGGACTTTGTGCCGGCGCGCATGCCGCACCGTTGTTTCAATGTGGGCGTCTGGCATGCGGAAGGCGGCGACTTGTGAGAGTCACGGTCACGTTCTCGCGCGATCTCGACGTCCCGATTCTTTCCGAGATCATGACCGCGACCGGCACGACGGCCGCGGACGCGATTCGCGTCGCGCTCTGGTCGCTCGCGCATCACGTCAACATCGATGTCCCGCATACCGCGTTCCGCTTAACTGGAGGTCGCTCATGTCGCTCTATTTCCCGGTCGCGTGTTACCTCGCCGCGCTCATCGTCGTCGGCGTCGACCTCGCCCGGACGCGCGGGCAGTCGCTGACGAGCTGGGCGGTCGCCCTCGTCGCCCTCGGGCTCACCGTCGCCGCGCTGGTCCGGTGACGCGATGACGCGCTCCGACGACATCGCCGCCCTGGCCGCCGCGATGGCGAAAGCCCAGGCCGAGATCACCGGCGCGTCGAAGTCGTCGGAGAACCCGCACTTTCGGTCGAAGTACGCGGATCTGGCGTCCGTCTGGGACGCCTGCCGCGGCCCCTTGACGAAGCACGGCCTCGCGATCATCCAGTGGCCGCGCCTGGCGCATCTCGGCGGGGAAGCCTGGGCGCTCGAGCTCGAGACGGTGCTCACGCACACGTCGGGGCAATGGATGGCCGACACGCTCGCCGTCGTCCTGGCGCGGCTCGATGCGCAGTCGATCGGGTCGGCGATCACCTATGCGCGGCGCTTCTCGCTCGGCGCCGTCGCCGGCGTCGCGCCCGAAGACGACGACGGCGAGGGGGCCACGGCGGGCGCGCCGCTGGCGCGGCAAGGGAAGTCGGCGCCGGCGACCACGGCCTCCGCCCCCCCTGCGGGGGACCCGCCGGCGCCGGCCCCCGTGCACGCCCTCGAGGTGGAGCGCGCGACCGGGCACGTCCTCGGCATCGTCGCCCGCAAGGTCGCCAACGGCGAGCGGTTCGTGATCACGCTCTCGAACCAGCACACCTACGCGACGTTCCAGCGGCGCCTGGCCGAGACGGCGAAGCTCGCCCGGGAGGCCGGCACGGAGATCGAAGTGCAATACAAGGCGACGCGCTACGGCAACGAGGCGGTCGCCGTCGTGGATCTCTCTCAACCGGAGCCCGAACTATGACCGCCCGTGGACCCGAGGCGTATCGGGCAGCCATGCGGCGCTACGGGATTCCGGAGTCCGCGCAGGACGGCCTCCTCCGGTACTTCGTGGGTCGGATTCAACCTGGGCATTTCCTTATGGCGGTGTTGAGCAACGATCTGGCGGAAGCGTGCGGGCGCGGGGACGAGGAGAATGTCGCGGCGTTACGGGCGTACGTGATGTTCCTCGTCAACGCGGCCCCGGGCCATGCGTGGGGATCCCGCGCCCTCGTGGAGGAGTGGTTAACCACAGCGGACGCGGAGCCCGAACGATGAAGACCGCCCTCCAGCACGTGCGGGCTCGGATGGGCACGACGACGACCTCGCGCGGCGTCACGTTCCCGCGGCCGACCGCCGACGAGAAGCACGAGCAGGCCCAGATCCTCAACCTCGTCGCCCAGCTCGGCGGCCAGGCCTACGTGCTCGGCACCCGTCGCGCCCGGTACTGCGGCGTCTGCGGCTCGCGCACCACGGATCACGGCACCCGGCAGACCGAAGGCCTCGGCGACGTGCTGGTCTATCTGCCCCCGCCCCCGCCGAAGCGCGTCGGCACGGCCGCCTGGGTGCCGCTCTGGATCGAAGTCAAAGGCAAAGGCGGGACGCTCTCCGCGGAGCAGGTCCAGTTCCGCGAGATCAATCTCCGCGCCCAGGTGGCGCACATCGTCGGCGGGGTCGAGGCCGTGGTGGCCTGGCTCGAAGCGGGTGGCTGGCTACGAGGGAGTCCATGACGAGAACCATCAGACCGCTGCTGCTCGTGCTGCTGGTCGCGGGGTGTACGGATCGGATTACCGTCAACAACATCCCGCCCACGCCCACGCCGCCCACGGTGGCCACGCACACGATCGAGATGCGCGTGGTCGGCAATGCCACCAGCGTGCGCATCCGCCATATCAACCCGGTCGACGGCTTATCCCAGGTAACGACGGTGCTGCCGTACCTCGTCACGCTGAAGACGGATCAGGTGGTGATGTTCCTCAGCCTCGAGGTCACCCCGCTCGCGTATCCGCCCGCGACCATGACCCCGTTTCTCTCGGCGCAGATCTTCGTGAATGGCGTCCTGTTCCGAGAAGGCTCGTCGGCGGATTTCCTCTTCGCGCCGGTCACCGTGTCCGGCACCTGGAGAAAGTGATGTTTGGCTACGAGCACAACCCCTGGACGGAGTGCAGCTACTGCGGCGGGCCGCACCCGTGCCCCTGCACGCCCGTCAACCCCGAAGGAGACCGCGACCATGAGCGACGAGACGATCGACGTACAAACTACCCTCGACGAATGGCTGTCCGACAACCCGGAGGCGCAGCCGTACGTCTCGAAGATCTACTACCTGCCCGACGGCGTGGAGATCCCGCGTGACGTCACGCACATGAACCGGCTGACGTCGGTGGACCATCCCGATCTCGATCTGCGCCTCGGGGTCGTGGCGACGCGCAAGACGGCCGTCCTCGCCGACATCATCCTCGGCCTGATCGAACGCGCGGCCGGCGACCCGAAGCGGGACGACGTGTGACGCACCCGCCAGACGAC
>Ga0137426_1000130_pt1 | contig 14510 bp, 12 predicted proteins | sample EasRivERMZT660_2_FD_102308 | JGI IMG/M metagenome (GOLD analysis project Ga0137426, IMG submission 102308) | Soil microbial communities from meander-bound floodplain in the East River, Colorado, USA - East River MetaG ERMZT660_2 | ecosystem: Environmental > Terrestrial > Soil > Floodplain ...
AAGTTGTCCACCGAATCGCGATAAGAAAAACTCTCAGGCGTGGCGCCGGGCTCGTCGCCGCGCGTCGTTGGCGGCAAGTCCGCGCTGGTGATCGCTAGGCTCTGACCGAGCACGACAGCGTGCTCCATCACATTTGCCAGTTCGCGCACGTTTCCTGGCCAGTTGTAGTCTGCGAGTTTTTCCAAGGCTTCGTCGGTGATCCCGGTGAAGTGCTTTTTGGCCTCCAGAGAAAATCGCCTGAGATAGAAGTGACAGAGCTCGGGAATATCCTCTTTTCTTTCCCTCAACGGCGGCAGTGTAATTGGAATCACATTGAGGCGATGGTAAAGGTCTTCCCGGAATCGCCCCTCTCGAACATAGGCCGCGATATCACGGTTGGTTGCCGCCACGATACGCACATCCACTCTGATAAGCTTTGTGCCGCCGACCCGCTCGAACTCCCGCTCTTGAAGAAAGCGCAGCAGCTTGGCCTGTACCTCCGGCGAAATATCGCCCACTTCGTCAAGAAAGACCGTGCCCCCGTGGGCCAGCTCCATCTTGCCTTTTTTTAGTTGGTGCGCGCCGGTGAAGGCTCCTCTTTCGTGGCCGAAGAGTTCGCTCTCCAAAAGTTCTTTTGAAAGACCGACGCAGTTGATGGCGACGAATGGCCCGTCTTTGCGCTCGCTCCAGTTATGAATGGCCCGTGCGAAAAGCTCTTTGCCGGTGCCGCTCTCACCTAGAAGCAGTAAGGTCGCCTTGGCGCTTGCTGCCCTCCTCGCCGCTTCCACGGCTTGATTGAGCTTGGCGCTCTTGCCAATCAGGAGTTGGTGGCGCTTGTCCGTTTCTTCGGAGAGGAGATCTACCTTTCTCCTAAGTTTTTGCTGCTCAATCGCCTTCTGAACGACCAGCGCAACATGATCAGGCTTGAAAGGTTTGGCGATAAAATCATAGGCGCCCTCGCGCATCGCCTCGACGGCGAGATCGATGGAGCCGTAGGCGGTGATCATCACCACCGGAAAGTCTCGCCCTCTGCGACGAATCTCTTTGAGAACATCGATGCCGGTGATATCCGGCATGGCGATGTCGAGAAGCGCCAGCTGCGGATCATGGCACTCGAGTATTTCCAATACCGTCTTCCCACTGGCCGCGAGCAAGACGCGATAGCCGAGGGATTGCAGTCGGTCGGTTAAAATCTTGCCGATGTAAGGATCGTCATCGGCTACCAGAATCGTTTCGCCGGAAAGTTCCACGGCTGCGCTCCTTAATGGCCGGGAAGATTCGCCTCAGGTTGGGTTGGAAGAGTAAAGTGAAACTTACTGCCCTTGCCGCTTTCGCTTTCAACCCAGATCCTGCCGCCATGCATTTCGACAAGTTTCCGAGAAATCGCCAGACCGAGGCCGACTCCTTGAGACTTGTTTTGACCTGGCCGGGTGACTTGGTAAAACTCGTCGAAAATTTTCTCCGTCTCTTCGGCGGCAATGCCTGGCCCCGTATCAGCAACCGTCACCCGCGCCCACGCGCCACCGTTCATCTCTGCCGACACAGTCACTTTCCCCTTGGAAGGCGTAAACTTGAAGGCGTTGCCGATGAGGTTGGTAAGGACCTGGGCGACCTTATCGCGGTCCGCCCATACATTCAGCCCTGGCGCCATTGGCCTTAGCTCAAGAATCGTTAGCTTGTTCCTCGCTATAGTACTCAAACCAACGGTCACCTCGTGCAACAAAGCCGTCAGCGAAATCGTCGCGGGCTTCAGCTCCGCTCCCCCCGCGGCAATGATGGAAAGATCCAAGAGGTCCGCGATAAGTCTCGCAAGTCGGTCGCCGCTAGCCCTAATGTCAGTGAGGTATTCAATCTGCTTCGCATTAAGCGACCCGGTGAGGCCGTCAAGCATATTAGCGGCCAGCCCTTCGATTGCGGTGAGCGGCGTTTTCAACTCGTGCGATACGCTGGCCAAAAACGCCGACTTGTGACGATTCGCTTCGTCGAGCTTTAGATTAGTGTCACCGAGTTCGAGATTACGGGCTTCGAGTTGTTGGTTAGAGTCGTCCTAATTCCTCGCTCATCCGATTCAGATTCGCCGCCAGATCACCAAACTCATCCCGGTTCTGCACGGCAATTTCCTGCGAGAAATCGCCCGCAGCGATCTGGCGGAATCGCGCCGCCATCTGCCGAACCGGACCGATCAAGGACCAGGAAATCGCGTATCCCAAAACCAGAGCGAGTGCAATGCTCCCGACGACAAATCCGCCAACCATCCATTGGGATGCCAAATAAGCCTCATGACTCGCGTCTACACTGGCCACCATCTTTGCTTCGGCGTTATTTGCTAGCTCGTTAGTCAATCGCTCGATCTCGTTTGCTAACGGAGCGATTTCAGTTCGCTGAAGTTCTCGTGCATCGGCAGCCCTGCCGGCGCGAATCAATTCGATTGCCCTTGTCCCTCCGCTGATGAACCGTTCATAGAGCTCGCGAACTCGGTCGAACAGTTCTTTTTCATCCTTGGTCACGAACTGCAGCCGGGCCAGGTCATAGCCGAACTGATTTATCTGTCGAATGGTGACTTCGAGGATGCGCTCATCGGGTACGAGTAACGCCGATGCGACATTGTAGAGCTGGCCGGTGGTATCGTGCTGGAGCTGGCGGAAGGCAGCGACTTGTCTCTGGAGCTCGAGTACCGTTTGGGCGTGCTTGTTGGATTGGCGCAGCACTAAAAGACCGATAGCCCCGACCATGATGAGCAATAGAACGATTGCCAAAAAGGCCGCCAGGAGCTTTCTTTGAACGGTTGCTGGAGCCCGCGCAACGAGCCGAGGCAGCAATTCTGTCAACCGACCGATCATCACACTCGCTCCCTTAGGAGATCGCGGAAATCGTATTATGCTTGCGCGCCTCTGTGGTCAATCCCGCTGATTTTATACAATCGCAACTCGCTCCCGGGGGCGCATTCAGGCCTTCAACTCCTTTTTGAGTTCTCGGAGAAAGCGCCAGTCGGCAGCTTTTGCGATAAGGGTGTTTGGATTGGTCTTGATCAATCCCAAGTCGCGGAAGCGCAATGAGTAAAAGCGCAGCGTATCCTCGGGATTATAGGTACGCCACACTTTGTAGGGCAGTTCCCGCAGCGTCTGGAGCGTGTACTCATAGTTTGGGATGTACCCCTTATTCACAACGTATCGGGCGGCTTGAACTGGGTCTTGGGCGCACAGATCCGCGGCTTTCAGCAGTGCGCGGAGCGCCCGTTTAGTAGCGACCGGATACTGGCGGACAAAGCCGCGGTTGGCAATCGCCATGCAACAGAAATATTGTGACCAGGGCTTATCAGTCGTTGTATTGACTACGACATGGCCGATCTTCTTCGCGCGGAGTTCCTGCGCCAAGGGAGCGAACGCCAGATACGCGTCAACCTTGCCGTTCCCCAATAACTGCACGGAGACGGCGGGTTCGTGGGTGGTCCACTGAACATCGCGACGGGGATCCAGTCCGACATATGCCAACATGGAAGACAAAAACAGATGGTCACCAGTGCCGAAAGAATCCACCGCGACCGTTTTGCCTTTGAGGTCCCGGATGGTTCGCACGCGCTCGGAGCCAAAAAGCTCCCAGCAGCCGGCATGGACGCCGGCCAACGCCACGACGGGGGCGCCGCGGTCGATGAGTCCAAGAAACGCCACAGGAGTATCCTGAGTAACATCGGCCTCGCCGGAAATAAGCTTATCGAATTGATTGGTGCCGCTGGCTTTGACGTATTGTACATCGGTAAAACCTTCCCCACGGAGAAACTCTTGGGCGAGAAAACTGGGCGTGAGGCATGCATAAGTATCGTCGATGATTCGGATTCTTTTCGTCTCAGGCGGAGGCTCCGCATTGGCCGGCTCGGCATTCAACCCCAAGCACACGCCGGCCCCCACTGCACCGAACTTGATGAGAAACTCCCGCCTGCTCCAACCGACTTTTTCTAGATGGCTCATGATCATCTCCCGCCCATTGTGTTCATGATGGAGAAAGCAACAACTTGCACGTGATTTTAAGTATTGTTTGCGGCCCGCTCTTCAGGCTTCAAAATCGGCGCGAAAAGCTGACAATGACTTGGAAATCCGCGAACGTTGCAATTCCCCCGATCGGACTATGCGTGCGCCTGTCGGCGAGGCTCTTGCTCGCATGACGGTAGACGGCAGCAGGCACAGCCAACTCGAAAAAATTCTTGCCCAGCGCAATCGACAAGCCCGGTTCCACCGATACCGCATGACCGGGGAGCCGGTAGCCCTGACTGTCGCCGATGAGATCACGCCGCGGGACGCCCTCGGCGCGCGCCCCCAAAGTGATCGACAGCCCGATCTCGGACCAAATGGTGTGCGAAAGCCCGAGTCGCGCCAAATATTGGTCCGGCACAGAATTGATGCGGTAGCCGACGTCGCCGCCGGTAAGCTCCGGGATATCGCCGAAGGGCGTTTCCGTGCCGTTCATTTCACGCGGGTTGCTCAAGTAAGTGCCTTGAAAATAAATCGAGGTATCGGTGAAAACCTTTTGAAACGCTTGAGCGCTCAAAAAAATCCCCCAGCCCCCATCTCCTGACTGAATCGCCGGATCCACCGGTCGCAACACCCGTCCAGTCGCACGGTAGGAATAATCCTTAGCGCGGTATTCGCCGGTGGGAGCCTTCACGCCCAGCCCTAGCTGAATGTTTTGGTCAGGGTGTGTGTCCGGGTCGAGTAACCAAAAGTGGCCTGTCAATCGTAGATCGCCCACGCCGCCGTTCCGCATAGTATGGCGAGTCACTCCGTCATGCTCCAAGTAAGTTGACCGAGTCCCATACCCAAAGGGCAATCCCAAGGTCAAACTTAGTCGCTTGGTCAGCGCGTGGGTGACGCTGACATCCCAGGTGTTGATATAATTTTTAGCGTAGATTTCCGGCGGTGATGGGAAAGGAATGTTATTGCTACCCTTGAAATCGCGGAAAGCTTTGAAGAAACGATACGACCCCGTGACTAGCCAATCCTCCGGCGCCAAATACGCTCCACCATCGGCGCTGATGCTACCCCCGGCACACAAACTGGGTGCCATAAGCCGTGCCGGTACTCAGCCTTGCGAGAAAGCTTCCGGTGGAGCAACCAACAGCGCGATAACAACCGCCAAACCACCGATCCAAGACTGCGCCTTTGTCGAGCGTGCAGCATAGTGCATACAAAATCTCCCCTGCTACAGTCAGCTAATTTAAAACCCTCTTAGCGCACTCGGGAGGCACCTGTCCAACCACTGACCGATTTGTAGTTCAGGACAAATCTTTGCCGTACTCCTCTCCCCGCCCGTTCTCGCTTCAGCCACTTGGAGTTTTTCATCGGGTCCAAAATTCAAAGCCCGGCGCGGATTCCACCGGCCGGGCTTTGACTGTCACGCTAATACCGCACCGAGTTATGACCGGCGCTAATGAGACTGCCATTCTCTATTCCTCAGGCTTCGCTCTGTCAACGCATGATCGTGGTCATGGGCACAAAGCATCGTGTCACCGGCAACTATCGAAGAACGCCCGGCTGATGGAATTCAATTGCGTCCGTTCTAAAGCGCATCTGGATCTAAACACAGACCGCTACACTCACCCGGAAATACCACTATCTGTTCGTCAACGCAGGGAGAACCGCCTCCGGGGCAGAAGTCAGCGGAGTGGTAAGTGAGCTGCTGCGGGATTATACCGGGTATCGCTGGGCCGTGGTAACGGACGACGAGTGTTATCAGAGCGCCTTCTGGATTCGTTAGGCCGTTATTGGGGTTCCCAAATACAACCTCTCCAGAATAGGGGCCTCCCGAGCCCAGCCAGGCCCCGAAATTTGCGACACCTCTTGGGGAAATGAATTTACCAGTCGCGTTGACAGCAAGGTCAGGTTCATCAAACGTGCAAAGGTAGAACACGCAGGATGCGGGATCGTTAAAGATGATCCACCAAAGTGTGTATGGGCCCGGCCCAGATGTGACAGATGTGTGGACGTTTGTTGTAAGGCCGTTTTTGTTTCTCATCAGGGTCGCGTACGCACCCGGCACGGGGTCGCCAAGCAAAAAACCATCCGGGGTCGTGTAGACCGTCTCGACCTCATGAGTCGCGCCTTGTGCGGCCGCGCTCCTGACGCCGCCTTGCGGGGTGAAACTGAATGCGATTGAAAACAGCGCGGCAAGCGCAACGGTAAGCAGTTTTCCCATTGCTGGATCCTCCTCTTGATTAGGCCGTAATGATCGTGCCATCAAATTTCGTGAGACATATTTCCTAAATCTCTTCATTGTCTTTTCTCCTTTCATTTCTTACGCCCGTCAATTTTTTGTTACCTATTCCTCTTCTTTTCACACTGTCTCCTTGGAGCCGTCGAACTTGGTGAACGTGAAGCCGTGAAATTCTTCGTTGTAACAAGCCCGTTGGTCACGCAGAATATTAATCGCCACGGCTTCGCCGAGCTTGAGCGACTCGGTCGCGTCGGAGCGCCAGTGGATGCCGGCGAAGTTGCGACCGAGAGCCACATTGGCGGCAACTTTGTTGAGCTCGCCGCCGACGGTCAAAGCTGGTCCGACGTAAGGAACAAGCGCCGAGCCGTCGGCATTGGGCACCACCGGATGTGGAATCTCGAAGGCTTCGTCAAACAGCGCCTTGAGTATCGTCACGCAGGCGCCAGCGACCGTGGCGTGCCCTGCGCCGTAGGACGGATGCAGCGGTGAACCTTCGGGAAAAGCCTGCGGTAAGAGATAAGTCGCCGTGCCGCCGTTGAGCACGGTGTTGTGATCAGCGATCAACGGCAGCACCGAAGAGTTAAACAAGTCTGGATGGATCGGGTCGTGAGCTGCTCGCGTGAGCGTCAGGTGCACACGTCCCGCAAAGGCTTCAGGACGGAACCGGCGATGGACAAACCATTTTTGAAACCACTGCGCTTTGAGCGCTCGCGTCGCCACCTCACAAAGCAGCGTGGCAAAATACGGTCCGCCAAACGTGCCAAATCCTTCTTGCGTCGCCGAGTGCAGATAGGGATTCCCCGGATTGGGCGGCACCCCCAACTTGACCATGCACAGGAAAGCGACGAAGTACGCCTGAAACAACACGTCGATATGAACCCATTGCCCGAGGTCGCGACCGTTAATGATGTAACGACGCGTCGGTTCGAATCGGTCAACTTCTTCAGGCTGAAATCCGTTTTGCACCTCCAGCCAGTCATCGAACGCTGTCATGTAGTCGAGACCGGCGATGGTGGTTTGCAGTTTCTGTTCGACAAAGTTCGCCCCGTAGGGAGCGGGCAGCCAAAAAAATTGCGACAGGTACGGTCCAGGTAAGTCCCCTGGCGTCAAGCCGCGAAACAAGGTGCGAGTACTGACTCGTCCGCCCGACCTCGGTCCCCGAAAGTCCGAGAGCCGGTTGAGATCCGCGGCAGCCGCTTGCGCCAAGGGGTCCAATTCGAAGTCCTGAAACGGCAAGTCGCGGAGCAGCGCCATCCAATAATTCTCGACGATCTCACTGGCCTGCTCGGCGCTGGAAAAGCTGGGCGCCGGCAGAATCGCCAGCTCATGGCCGTCCGCGCCTTCCAATTCGAACGCCAATCCGGCCTGGGGATTGACAAGCCGTCGCCGGCGCGCTGGGTCCGCGTAACCCATCGGGATCAGTTCGAAATCCGCCGGCGCGCCGTTCGCCAACGCGCGGGTCATGGCATTGAATGCATTGAGATCGACCTCGCCGCGCGGATTGTGTGGCAACCCTTTTGAATAACTGCCGATCTTGTTTCGGTACAACGCCTCATCGCCGTTGCTACGCTGCGTTGGAGTGGGAACCTTCAGATGATAAAGCGCGGCTTCGTGGCGAATCTCGTAGGCTTGGTTTCGGCGTTGACTGGGTGTCGTGTAATTGCTGCGCAATGAATTCGGTCCGGCCGCTCTTGCCGTTGAAAGGAGCGGCACGCCCGCCATACTTGTCCCAATCGTAATCGCGGTCGCCTGACCAAGCTTGCTGAGAAAATCGCGCCGGTTCAATGAGGACGCTGGAGGCAAGCCAGCTTTGAGTTTGGCTGATTCAGCTTCGGCTTGATCGCAAAACGGGTCGATTTTCGTTGTAGAAATCATTTTGGACTCCAAGTATTTTTGATCGAGCCGTGCGATGCACCGCTTGCGATTGCTTTGCGCAAGCGGCGTGCCAGTCGGTAAGAAAAACAGGGACGTAGCTAACGATCGGATTTCTTAGCGATGCTGCGGGCAACTAAGCCAATCTCAATTGAGCTAACTTCACTCAGAGTAACTCCTGTGTTACCCGCGGTAGCGAAGCGGTTACCGGCGCGGGCGTTGTCCAACGCGATAACCCAGATCGCGACGAGAGCGAAAAGTGGCGCGTGGGCGAAAGTTTTGGTTATCGAGCCTATTTAAAAAACGGTACTAAACGAGGGTTCTTGACCAGAGCCTTTGAGCACCTCTCCATAGGCAAAACTTTTGCTTGACCGCCCTTACCAATTATCCTGATTGCTAGTCCAACAACCTCGCGGGCCTTCGTGTGTAAGGAAGCAACCTCGTCAAACTTCGCCTAAAGTTCCGGGGTGGATTGCGCAAACAATTGTCGGAATGAAACAGCAACGAGACATGATGCTACCAAGGCAGATGAGGCTCAGTCTGCCCACAACGCTGATCATTTGCATTTGGCTGGATACGTGAACCTTCTTGCTTCTGTTGGGTAATTCACATTTGGATCGAAACAAGGGATTACAAATGGTCCAATATCGAGGCCTTTTTCCAGATTCTCCTTGTACTGGTCAATTCCAAACCAGTAATCGATGGCGTTTAACGCGATAAACTTTCTGAGGCCTGCCATTTTTACTACCACGTAATGATAATGGGGAAGACTGGTGTTTTTTCCCTCCCCGATCAAACCTATATTCTGTCCTCTTCTTACCTTATCCCCCTCCTTAAGCAATCGTCCTTGCACGTGGAAATGTTCGGTATACATGTCTTGTTTATTTGAATCCAGACCGTGATGAATTCTGATATGATAATCCCTACTGAAGACAACGACCCCTTCTGCCGGAGCGACAATTTCATGACCAGAATAACCACGACCGCCTATGCTCATGCCTTGATGTACAGGTGCATCGTCTGGTGGCATCTGATACGAAATGTCCGGCGGTGCGTTCGATGGAGTTACGGTTCGTAAACCGGATGCGGCACAACTTGAAATAGCGTAGCCAGCGATCATGAACCGTAGAAGCAATGCCGGCAATTTGTCTGTGAGCACCTTACCAACCATCATGGCCAGTTCCTTTTCTGCGCTACGACGCCAGCCCACATTTTCCTAACTGACAGACGGGCTTCTCCCAAACGCAATCGGCAATAACAGCGGCGAATCGCATAGCATGCCCTAAAAAGATTTGAGTGACGAAATTTTTTAACTCTCTCTTCCCTCAAGTTTGATTGGTGGGGGCGACCGTTCGTCGAGTCACTCAGCAACCGCGATGCCAGCGCCAACAAAAAAACAGCGACCAAAGATAACAGATCAAATTGGTTAGAAATCCTGCGAGGAGCAGGGGCATATTAAAGTCGGTAAGCGTCAATCAAAGTAGCTCGTCGGTTACCCGAGGTAGCGAAGCGGTTACCTCCCAGAGTATCGTCCCAACGCCGCGCTTGCAGCTTGTCGCCCGGCCGATTACTTTGATGGGATGGATCAGCTAGCACGAATTTTTCGCTCGCCGTCAGAGCGGAAGATATTCAAGAAGCTCATTGACGAGAGCCCATCGCCGTCTCTCGCGGAAAACCATCTGCGGCGGCTGCTCGACAACGGCAGCACCGGCGCGGTCAAAAAAATCCCGGCCATTTACCTCTCAGCGCTCATCAATCTGCTCGGCAGCAGTGCTTTTCTCAGCGATGTTCTGGTGCGCCAGGGAAAAAATTGGCCCGAATTATTTTGCCGCCAGATCAAAATTAAGCAGAGGACTGTCGCCGATCAATTGCGGGAACTGTCGGTCGACATAAAAGAGTCAAAATCTTTGGACGACTTCTGCGCCGCCCTGCGCCGCCACAAGCAGCGCGAGTACCTGCGCATCGGCGCACACGATCTGACGGCGTCGGTGACCATGGAAGCGACCGTGCGTGAACTAACGGCATTGGCCGATGCCTCGCTGGAAGCTGCCTACCGCTTCTGCCGCGCCGAAGTGGAAAAGGATTACGGCTTGCTGAATTTGCCGGCTACGGACAAGACCAATCGCTTCGTCGTGCTCGGCATGGGCAAGCTCGGCGGCGGCGAGCTTAACTTCAGTTCCGATGTCGACGTGATCTATCTCTATGAAGATGACGAAGGCGAAAGCGCCGGCGGACGAAAAGGCAAAGTCGGAGCACGCCAATTTTTCAGCGCCATCGGCCAAAAAATCATTCACGCCATGGGCGACGTTACCGAGGACGGCTTCGTGTTCCGCATCGACCTGCGCCTGCGCCCGCTCGGCGCCAACGGCCCGCTAGTGCAGTCGGTGAGTTCGGCGATGCTCTATTACGAATCTTGGGGGCAATGCTGGGAGCGCGCGGCGTTGATCAAGGCCCGGCCCGTCGCCGGAGATCTCGAACTGGGCACAAGTTTTTTAAAAGAAATAGAACCCTTCATCTATCGGCGTTATCTCGATTACACTACGGTTGACGAGCTGCGCCACATGAAGGCGCGCATCGAAAACGAACTGCTCATGGGCGACGAAAAAGCGCGCAACCTCAAACTCGGTTACGGCGGCATCCGCGAGATCGAGTTTTTTACCCAGGCATTGCAGTTGGTCAACGGCGGTTACGAACCGAAACTCAGAGGACCGAGCACGTTACCGGCGTTGGTCGCGCTCGCCCGGCATGATTTTATTTCGGCCGAAGAACGCGACAAACTCACCGAGGCCTACCGTTTCTTGCGCCAGTCGGAACACAAAGTGCAGATCGTCCAAGAAGCCCACGCGCACTCGATCCCCGAAGGCAAAGATGAAGAACAAGCCTACGCGCGCCGCTTGGGTTACCAACGCAAAGGGAAGCAAAGCGAGCGTGAGCTTTTCTGGCGCGATCATCGCCACTACACCAATAACGTGCGCAGCATCTTCGACCGGCTGTTCTACGGAGCGCAGAAAGAGATCGAGAATGGCGGCGCCGCCGGTTCGATCTGGAACGACCTCGACAACCAAGAGCTGATCACTCGAGAACTGGCCGAGGCCGGTTTCGCCATTCCAGAGAGAGCCTACGAGAATCTGCTCGCCGTGCGCGACGGCGAAGTGTTCTCACCGCCGAGTCCGAAGCGATTGAAGGTGCTCCGCACCCTCGGTCCCGCTCTGATCGCCGAGATTACCAAATCAGGCGCGCCGGACCAGGCGCTGTTTAACCTCGCGCAGTTTAGCCACCGGATCGGCGGGCGCACTGGTTTTTTGACCCTCCTGGCGGAGAACCCGCGAACCATGCGGCTATTGATCACACTCTTCACCGACAGCCAATTTCTTACCGATCTATTTTTGCAGCGGCCGGAGCTGATCGACACTTTGATCCGGGTCGATCTGACCCGTGTCGAGAAAAGCAAAACCGAGATGTTGCGCGAACTGCGCACGGCGCTCGGCGCCTGTGACAACGATCTTGAAGCCAAGCTCAACGCCATTCGCCGCTACAAGACCGAGGAATTCATCCGCATCGGCCTGCACGACTTGGGAGGAAGCATCGAATTAGTGCCTGCGCTACAGCAGCTTTCCGACTTAGCCGACGCATGTTTGCAGGCGGCGCTAGACTTGACGCTCGCCGAGCTCAGTGAAAAATATGGCGCCGTGCCCAATGGAAAATTCGCCGTCATCGGCGGCGGCAAGTTGGGCGCAAGAGAAATTGACTACAACTCCGACCTCGACTTGGTTTTTATTTACCAAGCGGCGGAAGATGGCCAAAGCGCCGGCGGCACCCAGGGCAAGCTGCCGGCCCACGAATTTTACGTCCGCGTCGGCCAAAAGCTGCCGACCTATCTTTCGGCTCCCACCGAAGAAGGCATCGCGTATAAAATCGACATGCAGCTGCGTCCTTCGGGCAAGTCCGGGCCCGTGGTTTGCTCCTTGGACGCCTTTCGAGATTATCACCAGAGCGCCGCGCAGTTGTGGGAACGTCAAGCGCTGATCAAGACCCGTTTCATCGCCGGCGATCCTCGGTTGGGAAAAGCGGTTGAGAAAATCATCGAACGGTTTGCTTACGGCACCGGTCTCCCCGCCGGCGGCGTCAGCGAAATTCATCATCTGCGCGTGCGCATGGAGCGCGAGCTCGCCGGCGAAGATGACAGCCGGTTCAATCTCAAGAAGGGCCGAGGCGGCCTAGTCGACATCGAGTTTCTGACCCAGATGTTGCAGCTAGCCAATGGCCATCGCATGCCCAAGCTGCGTCGGCGCGCGACTCTCGACGCGCTCAAGGCGTTAGGGGACGCCAGAATTCTCCCGGCGCGGCAGTCCCGACTGCTCGCCGAGGGTTATCTTTTCTTGCGCGGCCTCGATCATCGCCTGCGCTTGGAGCGCGACCAATCGATCGACGCCTTCGACGCCGAGCCTGGCCGTGTCGACAGCATCGCCAAAGCGTTGGGATATGGTGACGGGAAGAGAGCCGGTGGAGCGCGAGCGGCGAAGTCGGGGCAAAAACTCTTGCTGGACTATCAGGCCCGCCGCGAAAAAATCCGTGCCTGCTATGAGCACTACTTCCTAACCAATTCGGTCTAGTACGGCGACGCCGCAACCCAACTGCGGAATATCCAGCATAAAGAACGCAAAGGTTACATTAAAAAATAAAATTAGTTTATTGACTGTAGCACAACTCTACGTTATCTTCGGCGTATGAAAACACAAATGCTGAAGGGCATTGCCCTGGCGTCTTTAGTTGCCGTAATGTCGAGTCCTTTGTACGCGCAGACAGCGGACACGAGCAGTCAGTCCGCTGAACCTGTCGGTCAAGAGGCTGGTTACGGTGTCGGAGCGGCTTTGGCCAGCGTCTTTTATATCCCGGCCAAGGTTACCTACGCGGGATTTGGTCTGCTGGCGGGCGGGCTCGGTTACCTGTTTTCCGGCGGCCGAGCCGACGTGGCGAATAACATCATCTATCCGGCGGTGCGTGGCAACTATGTTGTTACCCCGAACCACCTGAAGGGCACGGACCCGATCTACTTCGTCGGCCCCGCGCCGGATGCGCCTCAGCCGGAGACCATCGCCGCGGCGCCGACTACCACGCCGCAACGTTAATCGGCGCCGAAGCAAACTCCGCGCTTCGAAGCTTTGATAAAATCCAAGAGGGCCGCGACATCGTCGTTCGCCCTCGTGGATTGTTCTAGCTCTTTCAGGGCAATCGCTAGATTCCGCCCAGGTCGAAAAAGGACGCGAAACGCGGTACGGATCGCGCGAATCCTTTTTTCATCGAACCCAGCGCGCTTTAAACCGACCACGTTGACCCCACGAACGGTGTGCTGCCAGTCGATGATCGCGTAAGGCGGTACATCGCGGCTGGTGCCGCTTAAACCGCGCATCAAGGCATAATCGCCGATGCGCACGAACTGGTGCACCACGCAGTTGCCGGAAAGAAACACGCTGTTGCCGACCTCGACGTGGCCGCCGAGCAAAGCGCCATTGGCAAGTATAACAGCGTCGCCGATTTGACAATTGTGGCCGACGTGCGCAGTCGCCATCAAAAAATTATCGTTGCCGATCACCGTCGCCGATCTCGGCGTAGTGCCGCGATGCACTTGCACATGCTCGCGAAAAATGTTGCGGTGGCCGACGCGCAAATAGCTTTCCTGCCCCTGATAAGCCTTGTCCTGTGGCGCCGTGCCTAGCACTGCGCCAGGATAAATCTCGTTATCCTCGCCGATCTCGGTCCAGCCGGTCAGATAAGCGTGCGCCATCACGCGCGTACCGCGCTTGATTGTAACCGCGCCGTCGATCACCACGTACGGGCCGATCTCGACTTCAGAATCGATCTGGGCTTTAGGATCGATGATAGCTGTGGGGTGGATGTTCATGGCTGAGGCTAAATTCCATTCAAATTATTACCTCGCGCCAAGACCGCCAAGCTCGCAAAGTGACGGGCCGAGGCCCGTCATCCCGAGTCAATGCGAGGGATCTCAGAAAGATTTCTCCTTCCGGTCGAAATGACATGTTTCCCTCACCTTCGCGTTCTTTGCGCCTTGGCGCGAGATATATTTTTCCGCATTCTATTTTCTAAAATTACTTGGCGTCTTCGCACGAGCCTCGTGCTAGCGAGCGTCATCATCATCGTCATCATCCTGATCGTTGGCAAGCGCGTCCAAATCTTCGCTGGGAATTTTGTAACGCTCTTCGGTCCAGGCGCCGAGATCGATCAGCTGGCAGCGGTTCGAGCAAAACGGCCGGTGCGGATTATTCTTCCACTGCACTTCCTTGCGGCAAGTCGGGCACTTCACGACGAGCGCCATCATCGACTCCGTGATCAGATTTTAACGGTTACTTGTTCGACAAAATCACTTCAAGACAATTCCTCGCGCCAAGCACGCCAAGTTCGCCAAGGCCCCGCCCCACGCCTTGGTTTATTATCGA
>Ga0137426_1000133_pt1 | contig 14463 bp, 40 predicted proteins | sample EasRivERMZT660_2_FD_102308 | JGI IMG/M metagenome (GOLD analysis project Ga0137426, IMG submission 102308) | Soil microbial communities from meander-bound floodplain in the East River, Colorado, USA - East River MetaG ERMZT660_2 | ecosystem: Environmental > Terrestrial > Soil > Floodplain ...
AATCTGAATAGTCGAACTATTCGGTGCTACCAGCGTCGGGATAGCCGAAGGGGGAAGTGTAAGATTAATTGAATTGAATCTCATATGTTGACCCTCAACACACGACGCAAGAGATTCATTTGCCACGACACCAAGAAGAAGTGCTACTACTAGACCAACAGACTTGTGCTTCATAAAAACTCCCTTTAAAACGTACCGTGATTGGTACTAAGATATGTAAGTGCTTAACGCAAGCACTTTTTGTAACCAAGACTAAAAACTATTGGGTAAAACATTATATTCAAATATTTAAATTTGAAATCAATTACAAATCCATATTCTACGCTATACGGAAATGTATAGAGACAGAATATGAATCTCCATAAGAATAGTGTTGTTCTTGTACTAGGGATTCTTTTCTCCTTCAATTTATCTTTCATAATTGTCGAATAAAGTTTTGCACACCCTAGTTCAAAAATTTTCATTTTCCGACCCTTATTCTATCAAACCACGAAAACATAGTTATCCAATGGATTATCATTCTTATCATATTATTATCCCGGTATTACATAAATTTCTGGGTCTTTATAGACGCAATGACCCTTATATTTACCTTCTAATATCATAACAATTATGTCACCATTCTTTTGTTTACCCTTTATTCCGTAAAGGATTTCATCATTATGAATTATATAACATCTTTCACCCAGACCTATACAGGAAAGTCGGACCTTAGCATTCATAGCTTAATTCTCCTTTGGATGAATGTTACAACTTGATTTAAGGATGGTTTACCAGCAATCCAAGGCGAGACAGTAAAATGATGAACGTCGTCGCCCGTATCCGGATCAATAATAGTGATGCTATTGTCACCAAACCAACAATATAGGTTCCCTTCTTGGTCTGGCACACATACTTTAGCGTTTTTTAGTATCTCTTTGAGGGTAATTTCTTTTATCATCAAATTCTCCACGATGGTCTCTTAAAGACTTTTTCTTTTTATCCTTTTTATCTTTACCTTTATTGGTAAACTTTTCAAATTGGATAATATCGTCGCTTTGATCGTCGTCTAGATTATAATTTTTCGACATTTCACTTACCACACACAACTAAAGCAATGTTATAAACAGCAACACCAATTATAATTAAGCTACCCAAGACAGAAAAACAAATACATTCCCATTTATTCATACCAAACACTCTATTCCTCCAGAATCAGTTGTGTACAAGACTTTAACATTATACTTGGACAAAAGTTTTTGACACTTAAGACAAGGCTTTGCCATAGATATCCCTTTAACAGAGATTCTAAAGACAAGGATAGTTATATCCTTAAACCTGTCGAATGCTTTAAGCTTATTTAACTTCTTAATAAGCGCCGCTTCTGCGTGTAGACTCCAATTCACATAATCACCTAAGAGTCTACGATTACTGGCAGTACATATGACGTCACCCCTTTTTGTTAAAGCTATAGCACTCATTCTGGCTTTTATAATGTCGGAGTAACCAGCAACTTTGGTCGCTAGCGCTATATGAGAGGCATCAACCATAAATCATTCTTTCGATTTATTGCAACTTTTGCAATTACAAGTTTCTTTAGATTCGTATTCACGAAGCTTCTTGATTGATTTGAGCATCCTTTCTTTGGTTGCTCTTAGATAATATTCCAAGTCTCCACTCTGGAAAGACACTCCCCACCATCTTTCTAGTAAGTCTGCTTCTGATGGTGGATCGTGTAATGGTTTATGCTCTAACATAGTTGCTACAAAACCACTTTTATCTTCAGGCATTTGCTTCCTTCTTAGAAATAACAACGCCAGATTCATCTTCCTCAAGAGCAAGACGAAGAGTGCTTGTGTTAACTTCCTGATTTCGGAGAGCCTGATAGAGATTGGAGCGAAGGGCTTCTGCTGTCTGATCTTCTTCACACTTTACAACAAGAACCTTACCACCCTCAAGTGCCGTAATAGCCTGAATAAGTGGCTGATACTTGGAAGTACGATTCTTGCGGGTGACAACTGACACATCATTAACATTCTTGGTTTCGAACTTCATAGGGTTTCCTTTCTAAAAGTTGAACTCTTAAACACTTACTTACTACAGAACGTTTCCTTAATTTTGTCACTAAGACCTATCGTTACTAACGTTGAGTATGGAATTAATTGTGTCTGATTTAGCACGCCATGAATATTCTTTGCGCCAGCGGGATTATGACTGTGGACTACTATTGGAGTTTCTTCATTGATAGACTTAGCAATTTCTTTTGCGACCTGATAGCCGGTATTTTCATTTTCGGATGGAACATATATCTCGCCACCAAGATCATGATCTAGGAAAATCAAATCATATTTTCTTGATTTACAAAGGGCTATTCCAAGCTTAGCTGTTTCAACTATATCTACCTTGAACCCAATGAGTTCTTCTTTGAACCATTTGATTCTAGTCTTGTCATCTTCAACGATCAATATTTTCATTTTAATATTTCCCAAATTCCTCACAACCACATCCACAACAATATTCAATATCTTTACAATCACATTCAGTATCACAATATTCGCATAAGTGATAATTTTCATCATTACATTTGATATCGTTTACGATCCTTGAAAAGTCTTTGTCTGAAAGCTTGAATTTAACATCGGTTACGACTTCTACTTTACGCAAAGGTGTAATAGCTTTCGTTTCTACTCTTTCGCTTGTCTCTCCATCGGAAATAAATTCAAGCACTTTAAACGTGACACTATCTTGTTTAGCTTCTCTCAATTTTTGAATCCGCGCTATTAACTGATCTTTTGACTCGAAATCCTCAAACCAATGAACTGAATCATATGTAAAATCTTCTTCAAAGTATATTGTATACATTACTGATCCTTTGACTTAGCCTCTTTTATGACTTTGCCATTATACAACAATCTTATTTCTTCCGCATATCTATCTTCAATTTCGAATCTAAATGCTTGTAATGCCGTTTCTCTACTATAATATTGTCCGCAAAAAACATTTTCCCACTCTACTGGAATTTCTGGGAACATCGTCGATCTTCTTTGAATTTGGTACGTCGCGTGTTTATCCCTTCTCTCCCAAAGAAGATGTTTTATTTCATTTCTAAACTTTTTCTTACTAGATTCGTGTCTAAAAATGTATTTGTCGAATACAATCCCGCACACCGGGCAGAATCGGTATTCATCTACAGAATAAATCTGTTTATTGCATGAGAGACATTTGCCTGCCCAACCGTGATAATCTTGCCAGACCAGCAAAGCATTCAGCATTAGAACTTATCTCCGTATATATTTGTAATAGATTCGACTGGAACGGAAAATTCAAGAACACTATCTTCGGGCGGGGGTGGATATGAAGACCAGCACTGTTTCAGTCTTTTAAGCAGGACCATGCAGGCATTGTTCATGATTCCAGTATCAATAGCTTCTTCAATCATATCTTGAAATTCTGGTGTTGTACTAATCTTTGTAACCATTATATTATCCCCATCTTTTCCAAGAAAAGAAGATAGTTATGCTTATCTTCTAGCGATTCAAAATTAGCTGACTTAACGGTTGCGCTACCGTCTGTACAATAATTCCAGAATTTGAAAAAGCTTTCCCAAGTATCTTTGGACGGATCGGAAGTTATTCCTTCAATAGTTATTTCGACAGCTTTCTTTCCATCAACTGGTGTCATTGTTATAAGGCATTTGTCACAATAATTAACCACCAAATAACAAAGAGATAATGAATCTAGCTGTATCTTTCTACCGCACTCTACGCATTCGAAAGTCATCATATATCACCAAGACACATTAGTTTCAAAAACCAAGATATGGCAAAACATCCAGATACATAACTAACCACGCAAGAAACCATAATAAAAAATACAGCGATTGCGAAAAAAGTTTTTGCTACCATCTATATAGCCCACCAATACGTTTATACAGGCATTTACCTACTTTCCCAACATAGATTTTATCTTCCCACTTATAGCTAGAGGCTGTTATATCATTACTGTCTACACAAGTAACTTCTACTTCCTTTGTCGGATCATCAAAGGATTGATAGAATACACTACCAAACAATTCTTTTGCTTTAGCGGAGAAGATTCCATACTTAAAATCACCAGACTCTACCGGCGCTGAGACTACTGGTGGACAGTCCATACATGGCTTTGTCTTAAAGTTTATAGTAATCTCACCAGTATCTTGACAATATCTACAATTCATATAGAAATCCCACAATATTGACATTGGTTATAGAACTTAGGGAATCTACAACAAGGGCAAGACCTACAATCCTTTCTAGTCAAGCCCATTCTCCCGATACATCCATGACACACACCAGTTTTAATAGCTACGTCTAGTCCAGTTTCTATTACTGCTGTTTGGATTTCGTGAGTTTGTTCTTCTATAATAGAAATAGTTCGTTCTATTAGAACGTTTGGATCAGACTCATCTAGTTCGCAATTACATAGTTCACAATTCATGGTGAAGTCTCCATAATTTCAACTATCTCTCTTATTTCGCCGTTGTTATTTTTCCACAAACCATCACACATTCTGGACGCTTCTTTTTCTATTTGTTGCTTAGTGGAGCCTTCATCTACACGAAAAGAAAATGTAGATTCTTCTGTTGTGATCATTGTAACCTTAACTTTTACTTTTATTGTTGCCACAGATTAACTCCATCAATTTAGCTATTGTAAAATTTACTTCTATAAAGTCTCTGTCACTTCCTTCAAAATGAATTTCAGTATTGACTATAGTTCCTAATCTTGATATTTGTTTAAGATATTTAATTTTGTTTACTGGAATAGAATAATTTTCAATTTCAAGCCAAATTTCTTTTTTATCAAACCACATATTTTATTCCTTAAATTTCATCTGTAAAACTCTTATTAATTCAGCCGTTTCAGAGTTATCCAGTACAATCCTACCCTCATCAGATTCATTTTTTATCACAATTGATGTTTCATCCAAATCTCTAGATACAGACATTGTTGTATCATTGATCTGTTCAAATTCATAACGGAAGGTAAAATTATTATCTGGGAATAAGACTTCCTGAATGTAATCTTCGATATCTTTTTTGGAATAATCATCTGTGCCAACCTTACCGTTTTGGCACCATTTCAGAACATCTACAAGACATGATGACAATCTAAGTTCGGTTCTAGTTTTTATATTCATTTGCCTTTTTCTCCTATGACTTTAGCCCTCTTTTCAGAGGAATAGGGTTCGTAACCAAAATCATCAGCTCTTTCGAAATCATCAGAATCTATATCTTCAGCTTTGTCCTTAGCTTCTTCTTCTGAATTCGCCCAAACAATAATTTTCTTAGATTCCGAAATTGTTCGTGTCACTTTTACGATATAATCCGGCATCTTATTGTTCCTTTTCTTGTTCAGCTATTCTCTTAGCGATTTTCGTTTTCCTATTGTTTTTTTTATCCTTGGGAGTAAGGATTACTCCAGACTTGAAAGTCACTCGACCCATTCCGGGATCACGACCTAATAAGTTACGCTTTCGTTTTTTCTTTTTGTTCATATTCATGAACCTAAATATCATTCATAGTGTTAATGAATTTTATAGCCATTCGCCATCCGTATTGATTTGGAACGAATCTAGCAATCGGTGAGTTAATAGGGTCATTCGCCGAGAAATGCGGATCAATAGAAACCATACGCATTATATACTCTTTGTCTAGACCTTCAAATACTAAAATTTTATTTCCTTCATAATTATCACAATCCGGATATATAATTTGTACGACAACAAATCTGCCATCGTCATACATTCTTTGAATTGTAAAATTTACCGGATTAGGATTTGGATTACGACTACAATCACGACTAGAAGAAGAAAGAAAAAATGCACATCCCATATATATTCTCCATTTCAAATACACCCGTCAGGATTCGAACCTGAAATACCAGTTTAGAAGACTGGTGTGATATCCGTTTCACTACGGGCGCTTCGTGTGGCTTTCGCCGACTATCAAATTAGTTCCGGATGATCTTTAATTGCCTGAAATCTATCGACTACTATTTGACACATTTTATCCAAGACTTCTTGACTCATTCCATCGAATAAACAAAGCAAATCGTCTTGAATCAATTCGCATTGATCGTCTACGGTTGACCACAAACTTCTAAGCATGTTATTTCTCCACGACGCTGATTCCATCGTCCTGAATTTCTTTATCCAACTCATAGTATTCTATAATTTTGTTTGTATATTCTAGAAAAGATACTTCATTATTTTCACCGAAAATATACATCAATAGGTCGTTATGAAGACGATCTTTCACTTCCCCAATTTTAACATAATCAGTGCTAAAACAATAAACCATACTACGCCCTCAACCTTTCTATTTCTCTAGCAAGATTTTTCCTAGCTGTCCCTTCACGGTCATAGTAATCTGAATAAGTTTTTGTGTAATAAATTTTGCTTCTCTTGCAAAAATTCTCTAAAAATTCCAATCTACCCTTCTTATACTCTTCATCGGAATACATGGAGAATTCTTTACGAATATTGGCACTATTGTCATCGAAAGTAAATCTATCATCGGCGAGACCCAAAAGGTCTATATCTGCTATGATCTGACCAATGGGGTCACTCAATAGGCAATTGTGTTGCGTACACATTATAAGCCTATGAACTTCCAATCTTTCATTTTCTTGAACGCCCATAGCATACATCATTTTATAGGCGAAGCCAGAACTTTGTAGCTCATTATCCTTCTTTGTTGGATCATAAATAGAATCGTGAAACCACCACGCAAGTTCAAGATTCAAATCATTGTGCTTTTGAACTTCACCAAGTCTAGACCATATATGATTAAGGTCATGATAGAATCTATGAGATTCTGTGTATTTTTGGTAAATTTCTTCAAATAATGCGTAATTAGTCTCCGACCCAAGACCCAATCTGTCACATAGACCCATCCACTCTTTACGCATATTATTCTTCAGACACATAATTTTTAATACATGTCTTGGAACATATCCAGTGACAGTCTCAATCCACCCGCTATAACCAACCAGTCCCTTTACTAATGTGGAACTAATCTCATTACATTCACGGTCTGGCATCAGAAATACTGATCCTACATTTCTATCCAAATCTTTATTTACTATAGCCATAGTTTTTTCAGATTCGAAATCCGAACTATTTCTGATTCCTCTGACTATGTGTGAAGCCCCAACCTTATTGGCGTACTTTACTAGGTATCCATCATAAGTGGTTGACGCTACGAATTTATGGGATTCTCTACAGGTGTCCAACATTCTTAGACGATCACCGATAGAATATTCACATTTCTTACCGGGATTTATGCCAATTGCAACTATCAATTGACCCTTAAACAATTTACATGCTTGATTGATTATATTAACATGACCACTCGTTAAGGGGTCAAAGGTTCCCGCATATATCCCCAATCTTAGATTATCAGGCATAATCTGACTCCGGAACACACAATCCGCGTATGCCACAAAACTCTTCGACGACACTCTTCTTTAATTTCAAACCATTCCCGGACCAACTGTAAAAATCGTCGTGTAAATCTTGCAATTCTGTCAAAAAATTTATATCATCATGACCCACTTCTCCAAATACATGTTTAAATTGTTCCGGAAATTGCCTTTCTAGTAACCCAACCCTACTAAAACTTCCATCTGGATCACAATCGGCAAAAGCTTCACGAAAACCCGGCTGACAACCGATAGCACATCCCGGATGTGGATTTTCGGGAATATAACAGCACACTTCTTCATCCATATCCGGTCTAAGTTTAGTAGCGCGACCTTTGCCGTTCAAGGTATGAACAAGGTTATTAATCAATTCTTGTTTGGTGAACTTCATACTTTATCCTCCGAACCCCAAAGTGTTTCTCTTACATTCTTAAATGATTGTGTCTGAATGAATTTACCATCACACCAGACTGGTCTCAAAACAGATTGCGCCTCAATATCTGGTGTAGCTTGATTAATACAGAAGAACTTACCATCTTGCTTGACTACGGCAAGTCGTCCCTTGGCCGAATTCTTCATGCCATTATCTGTAATAGGCTTCTTGAATAGATCGCGGCCTACGCCATTAACTTGCGCCCAAGTAGCCTTCATTGCTAGACCGTAAACATCTCTGGTCGTATACTGATACGTATAGCTACCAATTCCGTAAACACTATTAGTGGAAGCGAACCCGGCAGAGAACAATCGACGAGAAATTTCATCCCCACGATCTACTGTAATCGCATCACCATAGATAGCGCCGATATGAGGATCGAGTTCAATAAATCCCTTACCGTTCTTAGAACCACCGAAAACATCGTGCAAACCCCTGATAACACCCTTCTTAACAATTTCCTCCGAAGCATTATTATCACCACAGAGGATAAGAACTGGATCACCAGAGTCCGGACGAATAACAACCTTTCCTTGTCTTGCCATAATCCTGTCTTTACGTGCTGGCAGGATTTGAGTAAGTACACGCCACAGGTTCCACGTATCTGAAACTATAGATACGATACCTGAAGGATAAAGGTCGAGAAGATGATCAAACGTTCGCATTTCACCATCTTCACCATTGGCGCACATAACAGAGTGTTCTGTTGCCGGAACCGAGCCGCCAATCAATCCATTGTCGCCGGGATAATACTCTTCAGCGAAAAGAATTGCGGGGATAGTATCTGTTCCCGTAAACGAAAGAAGATGACCAGCGCCAGACAACATAGCATCTTCAACGCCACTCATACCACGGAACGAGAAGTCATGACCTTGCCACTGAACAAAATCCTTATTTCCGCCAGTAACTTCAGCCCACTTATTGAGCATCTTACGAAAGCGATAAGCCATATTAGCCGAAGTTGAACCCTTCCACAGATTACAAGACATTAGAGTTTCAAAGTAATTCGGCAACCAGAAAAATTCATCAATCGTATTTTCAGATATAACTTGTGGGCATCGCAACGGAGTCCGAGTTCCTTCGGGAATTGCACTAAATCGAAGCGGAACATATCCCAATTCATGCAGTGCCGCAATATGGCTAGTCCCTATTTGATTAGGACCGACATATCCATCAACCCGCGATTTATATTCCTTCTCGATTACATGCCTTGGTTTATTAAAGAAATGCTCTTGCATCAAGTCGGTCATGAATCGTTTCAAGAAGTATTGAAGACCGAACATTGTCGAGTGAGTTTCACCTTCGATTCGACAAGAACGCGGAGTCCAATTTGAATATACTCGTTGTGTCCCTACGGGATACTGGCGACGATGATCGAGTTTGTAACCGTCGATCATAAGCATTGGATTCATATTCATATTTGATAATCCTCTTCAAGTTCAAAATAAGTTTTCTCAAAGATACTAGGCTTTATGGCCCACTTCTCATTTTCTACCCCGGTAACTACATAATCACCGGGCTTAACTTCCATCCTGCCTTCTAGGGTTTCTATGTAAAATTTTAGATCGCGGGTGTATGGATTTTCGTAACACAGAACACCATCCGGCAAGAAGCTACCGCCAATTGGTTCGAATTTCTCTGCACGAAAAACTATACTGGAATTTCTGCGATAGAATTTTATCATGGCATATCTGCTACTAATTCAATACATCCGGCAAATTCTACATCGTGACACACTTCACGAATATAATATGCTTCACCATTAAAAACTAGACATACTGTTTCTGTTGGCTTTTCCTTTTGAAGTTCTTCTATCAAATCTTGATTTGTCATCATTCAATCTCCAATGATCTAAGTTTTGGATTAGGTTGCTTTTCTTGTGTTATGACTAAAGAATTAATCATGCTAGTAGAAAAGAACTTGGCTTTTCGTGGGTCAAATTCGCCCCTACCATTTGCCTCTATCATTATAACCCCTCTAGGGGAACTCCAAAATCCAAGCGTCACCGTGTAAAACGGATCGGCTGGAATTTTCAAAATTCGATCTGGCTGGAATTCTGCCATTATCCTGATATTTTCTTCTCTATCTGCTTTCTCGTCGTCACTGATTCTTTTAAAGACTTTGAACCAATCATCAAGACTAGACATTATCCAAGCCTCTCCTTCATAAAGTGAGCCGCATGATACCATAGCGGTCTTACCGCAATACGATTATGAAATTCCATCAAATATGTAGACGGGAACGAATCGGTTGTTATAATTTTATCAAAGCGATTCAATAATTCATCATATCCTTTAGAAAAGATTCCGTGAGACACCCATAGGTCTAAATTACAATCTGGACTTTGGCGCTTAATCTCATCTGCTAGACCAATGAAGGTTCCACCGCCATCACAGATATCGTCTACTATTAGATAGCGGCCTGCACGATGCCGCATATCTATGGAGAAATTACTAAGCTTTCCTGTCTCTGGATTTCTTACTTTCCTAGCCTCAATTATTAAATCTATTTTTGCTGCTGAGGCGAACTTAGCACATCTACCAGAAGCGCCTTTATCTGGCGCTATGATTCCCCGGTACTTATTATTCAATGGAATAGCAACTTCATGAGCCTCTATTGCATCCACATCGACGATAGCTCTTAACATATCTGAGTGAGGATCAAGAACCAGAATAGAGTGTAGACTAATACGCCTCAATGCTCGACCATAAAGTTGAAGGGTGAATGCCGTGCCATCCTGATATCTATCCTGACGCGCTCCCGGATAATATGGGAGAAATAAAGCCATCCTACGCGGTCTACAATGATCTATTGCGTCAAGCAGACACAGAAGTGTCATAAACCCATCAGCACTACAAATCCTAGCATCTACCCATACATTCTTATCGGTTATGTATTGTGGGTCCACTTGAACGTGCGGTTCACCCCCCGGAAAGATAAGGGATTTATATGGGTAACACACTGGCGATTCGTCTATCGTATTGTGAATAGTGATTATATCATTCATATTAATTCACGCTGGTAAAACTACTGCTGTTCCCGCAACCGTATCAATTTCAATAGAAACGCACTCTCCATACTCAACCCAAGTACGCAATTCGTTTTTGACTTCTTCTCGCAAATCCTCATCAATATCTTCTAGAGCGTAATCAACTACGTCCGGTGTCTTGAAATGAAGTTTAATTTTCATAAACTACTCCTAAGTATTAGTATTCATTAGCTCGCCCTTATCGTCACAGGTGCAAGCGTAAACCCTAACGGGGCCATTATACTTGTTTTTTCTACATGGTCCATCATCGCCGACAGTCATATCAAAAGCTTTTTGCATTTCTTCTTCTGAGTCAAACAGGAGATAACACATTTCATCCGAAATGATTTGATAATCATCATCCAAATCCAAATAAGGAGCAGCCTTCTTAAGTTCGGTATCAAAATGGGCGGCGACACGCTCAGGAACTTCCTCAAGACTAGGAATTCCTATATACATTCCCCATTTTTTTGTGGCTTTGCACATCAATCTGAGCGCTTCCATTTTGTCAATTTTTTGCATAAGAGACTCCTTAATAAATAGCAACCGAAGTCATGACTTTTTCTTTTCTATTTGCTTCTTTAATTCCTTATTCTCTTCTTCCAAGTCACGAATCTTTTGTCTGAGTTTAGATGTTTGGTCCGCACTGGAACACATACACGTTTGATAGCCATTTGTGTAACATGCGGTACACCATTTACCCCTCATATTTCACTCCATTAAACGGCTTGTTCACAAGCCTAGCAATAACAATGAATCCACCATCCAAAGAATAGTGCGAACAAAGGTGCGAATATCGCTTCTCCAAGAAGAATCGCATATTGTTCTCGCAATTCTTTACCACCATACTTCAGGGCTTCTTCTAATTTTCGCTTACTCCATTCTCGATTAACAGGATTGCTTCGACTCTTGTTATGGAAATAAGCGAACAATGCAAATATACCACAAGCATACCAGAAAGAAATATTATTCAATCCGGTAACGGGAGGAATAAACCAATTATACATGGTTTGTATTACATATCCGTTAAGAAAAAATCCAGCCACCCCAAATATAAAGCAAAACGTTATAAACGTAAGATGACGAGCAACCATATTTGACCCTTTCTGTTAGAAAATTTCTCGATCTGGTTTATTAACCATTCTGACTACAGGAACTTGGTTGTCCTGTCCATTCATGCAATCTAGCAAAGTTTTATAGACCAATCTATTTGGTATATATTTGCTTGCATCTCCGAAATATTCAGAACAATCCTTATTAAAGTGCATAGCTAATGCTGCTGCAACTGCTGGACTTCTGGAAATCCCGGCCTCACAATGGACTATAATATGTATTTTTTGCAAAACCATTTTGGATTGCCAAATAGAGAGAAGGAAATTATCAGTTTCCTTCCAAACTTTGTCAATCAGAAACTGCTTAATCTTCATAGCCATCTCTTTTGTGAAGAGAATAATGGCTGGCGCATGTCCGGGATAATCTTTTTCTAGATCGTGAAATTCTAAACTAAGCACATTTGACTCAGGAACGTCGAACACGACAGGATTCGACTTTGGATCGGTTATAGAGATAATCAATGGATCAAAATACGGAAAATTGTTTACGAAGTCAACAACTTCACGCCTAGAACAAACATACAATTTCATAATTTACTCGCTTTGATCCAAGTAATACAATGCAGATGGGACTTTGAGATTGTGAGTTTCGCAAAACTTCTGAACCTCATTAAGAATGAGATAGTCATTTTTCCAATGGCCTTGGTAATCATGAAAAGATTGCAAGTCAGAAAGGAATTTTCCATCTTCATAGGACAGAACTAGGGAAAGTGCTTTTCTAAAATCGGATGATTTTGGAAAAGTATTGATCATAGCCGATATTGGCGTATTCTCATCGGTACTAGGCATAGGGAACAACTGATTGACCTTTTTGAATAGGGGTTGACAACCTACCGCACAACCGGGATGCTCACTTTCGGGAGGCATTTTATAGCGACACATACCAGCTTGTGTATCATAGGCTCGTCCCTTACCGTTCACAGCCGAGACAAAGTTGTTGAAGAATTCTTGATTTCGTTCAAGTTGATTCATTTTTATCCTTTCTAGACCAGAACGGTTTGTAAGTTATTATCCCTAGCAAAGTCATCTACCTTGAATTGACTCAAAACCAATCCATCCCAATGATGTTCTTCATCATGAAGCACTTGTAATTTCCTAAGAAATTGTTTGTCTTCAAGACTTTGAGCGCCAAAAGCGTCATAAACAGCTTTGACAAGTTCGGGCAATAGGTCTGTGTCATTGTCTCTCATACACAAATCATAAATTGGTCCATTGATTTTTCTTGGCTCGACACCAAAGGTTGTACATGCTTGATGGAATTCTGGCTGGCATCCCATTGCGCAACCGGGATGACCTTCTTTTGCGTATTCGCAATAGGCTTTAACGCCGTTAGCAGACGTATTTGGTATAGTGCATCTGCCAAGTCGTCCACATGTTTTAACGAAATGTTCGAAAATTCTTTGACGATTCATTTTCATTCCTTATTAACACGATTTGTTGGATTACCAGCCGACAACCGACTTGCTTCCATGATAGGAAGATTAGCTTCTGTCGGAACATAAATCACATGACCCGCTGCGGCCAATTCCTGAATCCAAAGATAGTGAAGATATGATTCGTTACCATTAAGGCTACTGCCAATAATCTTATTGGCTTTCGCTACGCCTTCTGCACGAATTACTTCAGCTTCGGCAAGCATTGTAGCCGCTTGCTTTTTAGCTTCCGCTTCTTTGGTAGCAATTTGCCGATTCCATTCAGCCTTGGATAACTCAGCCTTACCCTGCAATCCTTGCTGCCATACGTTATATTGTGGGTAGGCCCAACAACCACCACCGATTAAACCGAGACATGCCACAATAACAACGAATACTACGATAACTACTGCCGCATCAGTTTCACCACGACGTTTCATAAATTACCCCTTTTTATTAATGAATGCCACAGAAATACCCAAGAGAACGAACATAATAGCCGAAAATCCAACCGACCCACTAGAAATTACACTAGCCAACATTGTTTTCTCCTTAAAGTTCAAAAGTTTCCAATTCTGCAAGACACTTAAAGGTTGTGTTACCTATTACTTGAGTTCTCGATATGTGCCAATGTCCAAATATCCACATCTTAGGACGCCATCTAGCCCACATTTCTCCCATTAATTGTCGTGTTATTGTTTTGTCAGAAACACCGAACATTTGTGATGATGCAACAGATGGGCAATCATGCGATAAAACAATTTCGGGTTGGACAAGGGAATATTGATGGAGACAATCGCCACATTCACTATATGACAATTCTTCGTTGCGCCACCAACTTCTTCCTTCTGTTCGGAAAGCTTTATCTATACTGTATGCTCCACCGACATAGAAAATGTCTTTCAAATGACCAATATTCAGAATTCCAAACCGACCTAGATAATTTGGGCAATCATTAACTATATCGAAGTTATCATGGTTCCCTGCAAAAAAGATGTGACGACAGGGACATAAATCTTTCATATGCTCATAAGAA
>Ga0137426_1000137_pt1 | contig 14358 bp, 37 predicted proteins | sample EasRivERMZT660_2_FD_102308 | JGI IMG/M metagenome (GOLD analysis project Ga0137426, IMG submission 102308) | Soil microbial communities from meander-bound floodplain in the East River, Colorado, USA - East River MetaG ERMZT660_2 | ecosystem: Environmental > Terrestrial > Soil > Floodplain ...
ATTCTCTGATGGACAACTTCTCAGCCGTGGTGGACGTGATTACGGATGCACTCACATCGGCGACACCGTTCCGATTGTCCTACCTCGGTCTCATGATCGATCTGCGCATTGGTGAGATCCCATCGGCGTTTCGCCTGAAGCACGTCACGGACTTTTTCGTCTCGCTGTCTCGGCAGGTGCGTCTCGCGCAATTCGAACTGCGCATTCAAGGCGACGGCGATGCGATGCGGATTGGTGTCGACGGCCCGCATGCTGACGTGATTTGGATGCCGGCGACGATTGTCTCGGTCACGACGAGTAAGACGGTGAGCGTGCACGTGCCGGATCGTTCAGGCGTGTCGCGCAAAATTATTGTGTGAGGGGGAGACGATGCACATTGTCTTTCAGGTGGTGAACGTGACGACGACCTATCTCGCCGAGGCCGAGCAGCCGTGGGTACACGAGCGCATCATGGTCGACGGGCAATCGGTTGGCGTCCTGACCGTGCGCCTCGACGTCGGGCGCGTGCTCGGCGAGATCATCCGCGCCGGCCTGCCCCACGTGGGCGATCACACCGTCACGATAGAGACGGTTCCGTGACCATCGTGCGCACCCCGATTCAGATCGACGAACCGTCGCCGGCCACCGTGTTCCTCGGGATCGACCCCGGCCTGGACGGCGCGCTCGGCGTGCTCGCCGGTTCGACCCGTCGTGCGCTTGTGATCGACGTGCCGGTGGCGAACGCAACCATCCGCACGCGCATGCGCAGTGGTCGCGTGCGCGTGAAACGTCGCCGCGACTACGTGCTCGCGGAGATCATGCGCGTCCTGCGCCCGTATGCCGGCGAGGGATCGTTCGCGTGTATCGAGCACGTCGGCCCGCGCCCGCACCAAGGCGTGACGTCCATGTTTCGCATGGGCTACGGTGTGGGCGTGTGGGAGATGGCGTTGGCCGCATCGAACATTCCGTTCACGCGCGTGGCTCCGACGAAATGGAAGAACGTCGTCATGGAAGGCGGCGCACTCGGTGGGGACAAGCAAGCCTCGATCCTCCGCGCATCGCGCTTGTTCCCGCACATCGATCTCGCGCGGAAGAAGGATCACAATCGCGCCGAAGCTCTCTTGATTGCCTTGTACTGCCAACACTACGTGCGTGGGACATACGTGGCTCCCGCCTCCGCGCGTCGCGGACTCGCTCGGCCCGACGAGCGAGAAAGGAACACAACACGATGAATGCTGAGACGCTCGCGCGTGATCTTCAAGCGCGCTTCCCGTTCCTCGGTCGATCGAACGTCGAGGCAGTCACCCTGAGCCTCAATGACTGGCTCGCGATCGCGCGGGCCATGATCGAACAGCACGACAGCATTGTGCTCGGGATGGCGCATATCATAGCGCGGGCGAAGTCTGTGAATGTGAACTGCCGCGCGCGCGTCGAGCACCTTGAAAACGACGTTGACGCGAAAGCCGGCGCGATCCGCCGCTTGCAGGAACAGAATACGCATCTCCGTTACGAGATGTCGCGGCTGCGGCGTGAGTTGCCGTCCGCGCCCGTGCCGCCGCTGGTCGTGTCAGATCCGACGTATTGATATGAAGAAGCCACGCCGCCAGCCGATCGCCCTCGACACGCCGGAACTGTGTATCGAGTACGTCTCGATTGACGCGATCAAGTCCTGGCCCGGCAACCCGAAGCAACATGATCTTGGAGCCGTGGCAAGTAGCATGCTGCGGTTTTCCTATCGAGATCCCGTGGCCGTGAACCGGCGCACGCATGAAATCGAAGAGGGTCACGGTCGCATCGAGACGTTGCGAGCCTTGAAGTCGCAGGGTCGGCCCGCCCCCGCCAACATCCGCGTGGAGGGCGATCAATGGTTCGTGCCCGTCCTGTACTTCGACGATGAACCGGCCACCCAACACGCCTATGCCCTCGCGCACAATCGGACACAGGAACTCGGCGGTGGCTACGATGACGTCGCGCTCCTGAACGCCCTCCGCGAGCAGGCCGTCTCCGACACGCTTGTGGGCACGGGCTTCGATGCCGACGACATGGCGTCCCTGCGCAAGACGCTCGATCTGCTCGACGAACCGCTCGCCCTCGACCACACCTATCAGATCGTCATCACGTGCCGCGACGAAGAGCACCAAGCGGCCCTCCTCGACCGCTTCGAGGCCGAACACCTTCGCGCCCGTGCGGTGACGTCGTGATCCGTGGCCCCGCGCGTGGCAGGAACCGGCCCTGGAAAATCGAAAACCCCGCGCCTCCCTGTCCTGATCGCATCGCCGTTATAAACGAATTTCTGAAGGGAAACGTCACCCCATGAATCACCCGCTCGTCGAGTTGCACGTGATCCCGGCACGGAGGGTCAGTCGTGACGCGCAGGTTGTCATCAACGGCCAGCCGGTGCCGCAGGCGGTCGTGGCCGAGATCTCTCCGGGCGACCGTGACGGCCTGCACCACACGTTGACGGTCTTGACGCTGAAATTCTTTCTCGACGATGGGGATCTCGTGATGGTCCAGAACGAGCAGCGCATCTCCGGTCCTGATGCCGTCGCGGCCCTCACCCGCACGATCGTGCTCTAACGTACACACACACAGGAGATCCCCCATCATGACCGACGAGGAAATGGAACAACTCATGGCTCGCGCGGATGTCTGGCTGGCGGCGAAGAAACAGAAAGAAGCCGACGAAGCCTCCCAACGTCAGGATCGCGCTTCGCCGTTCATCGCGCGCCCGCGCTCGACGACGATCACCACGCCCCCGCCCCCTGCCCCCATCACCACACCCCGCCGTCCGTCATGAGCCCGGACGACATGCACGGCGCGCGCTCGTCCCTCCCGATCGTCGACACGGTGCCGGATCGCGTGGAACTCTGCATGCGTCTCTTGAATCACTATCCCTGTTACGGGCAGGTCTATCGTCCCCTGCCCACCGTCGTCAAGTGCCGCAAGTGCGGCTCGGAAACCGGAGGCGTCCTGCACATTCGCGCCGATACGCTGCCGCCGTGGGTCGTCTTCGGCTTCCCCGATGTCCCGAGCACCGCTGGCCCGCGCCTCTCCGTCACCGTCGCGCCCCTCGTGACGATCGCCCTGCCCGATCATCCGATCCGTGATGCCCTCACGTGGTTGCGGCATCGCGCGCGCCGATTCTGTGGGATCTCAGCGCAGGAGCCCTGATCGTGCGTCTCATATGCAGACATATCTCTCCGACATTGCAGGGCGTTCGTCCTACGTTCGTCGCAATCTCATTGACGGCGAAACGCCTTATCAAGTATTGTTATCAAGTATTGTTGATCGCGATGTTCCACCACGAAGGATCACGAGTACAGGAGCGTGCATCATGAGTGCAGAACAGGATCAGGATCACGAGATCGACAAGCTGAAAGACGCGCTGCGCCCGCGTGCGAGTGACGATCAGACAGGTATGATCGCCGACGTCGAGCAGATCGACGTCACGCTCACGCCCGAGCAGATGCGCCAGCGATTCGAATCCGTTGTGGGTGTGCCGGTTGATCCGGCCGCAGCGCGTCCGTTCACCTACGAACAGATGCGCGGTCTGCTCGCCGCTGTCGCGGACGCGTACCGTGCGATGCCGCCGCGTCCGGATCTGCATACGATCGTTGGACCTGACGCTCCGACGATCGATGACGAAACGGTGCTGTATCTCGATCGTCTCGCCAATGCGGGCCGCATTCGCAAGTCAACGACACGGGACACCGAACCGCGCCGCGAGACGGAGAACGGGTGTGTGTGCTGGCGCTGGCAAGCGGCCGCGTTTGGTCAGGGCATGTGGATCAAGACGGCGAAGCCGACGTGTCCGCTGCACGGCGATGCCGTCCGTGGCCGCGAGGCCGAGATCGCGAAGCAATATGACGCCGATACCCTCGACGCCTTGCGCGTGAGGCTCGACGCCTTGCGCGGGTGCGTCGACGAGTTGTTCAGCCGCGTGAATGGCCTTGACCATAAAGGCGTCGGCCCGCTCACGCCGCGCTCGCCGTTGTTGGCCTCGGACCCCAACGATTCGGTCAACCATCCCGACTACGAATTCTGGCGCACGCGCCTCGACGACCTCGCCCCGCACACCGTCGCGCGTCGGGATCTTTTCATTTCCGATGCGGCGCATGCCCTCACGCTCTTGTGGACCGTCGCCACGCGCCGAGGCCGTGAACTACTATGAAACCCCTTCGCGCGGGCGCGGACACGTTGCACGTCTTCACCGCCGACGCGCCGTGCACGTGCGGATCTCCCGTCGCGTGCACGTCGCCGCATCGCACGCGCGTGGATCGCATCGCCTATCTCGTCGCGCGTCTCTCGCCCGCTGCGCAAGCGAGTTCGTGGTACTTGCAAGATGTCATGTCCGATATCGGATACGAAGCGCAGCGCGATCGCGATAACCTGCTCGCGCGCATTCATCGCGACGGCGGGCACCACACGGCCAGGGTCGGCACGGCGCAATCCGTGCTCGACGCCGATCAGATCGTGGCGAATCTCTTTTACGAAGTCGACACGCTCCGCATCGCCCTCGACGCTACCGAATGGTCGGGCGTCGACGCGCAAGGCGTGCGACGGTGCCCGTGCTGTCATGCGACGATGCCCACGCACGGATCATTGTGCAAGGTCGGTCAGGCGAAACGACGAGTGGCGAAACGACGAGTGGCGACATCCCCGTCGGACCTAGAAGAGATTCTCGAGGAAGTCAGGAAAGGGAAGCACAAGAAATGACGAAGATGAAGCTGTTCGTCCTGAACCGGAAGGAAGACGAATCGGGAGTGTCGGGGACGGGAATTGTGGCTGAGGGAGTGGTACTGAGCAACGGGCAGGTCGTGCTCCACTGGCTCAAAGAGGAGACTTCGGCTATCGGTATATACAAGAGTATCGAGGCGGTTGAAGCTGCCCACGGACACAGCGGGAAGACAGAAATCGTCTTCGGGAACACGGCTTCAGGGTTCACGGTCGGGGACGACGTCTACTATCACGACGAAGAGGAGCAGAAATGAGAGTAGTTTCGACAGGCCTGGTGCTGCTGGTAGGTCTGATGCTGCTGGTAACGGTAGGGGTGTACGTTGTCGGTCCAGTGGCGGGGGAGGGTCAGTCGATTCGCGTTCCGCAGTGGGAGTGGGTCGACATCGAGAGCCCCGAGCCGGTCAGCCTGAGATGGGGCAGTCGTCCGACGTGTGGCATCGAGTTCGGCGGGAAAGTGACAGCGATCGGCGCCTACACAGGCCGTACGCTGGTTCGCTATACTGCTCCGGGCCTCACGGGCGGGACGGCCTGTAAGACCGGCACCCTGTTCTTTATCGATCCGGCTCGGCTGGCACGATTTGACGCATCATACCGCGCTATACAGGCAGAGGAGCAGGCGCGCAGTCAGGTCGTGTGGCAGCTCCTGATGAAGGAGCAGTGATGAGCGGTCCGGTCGCCGTGTTGGTCTTCGCGTGGTGGTTCGCGTTCAATAGCTTCGTGGATGGTACCATGACGAGGATGGGACCGTACGTCTACGCGCGTTCTCTACCGAGAACACAATCTGCGCGACATGAGCGACCTGGACGGGTTCCAAGATCAGCGGGCGCAATGCATCATGACGAACATCGATCACTCGATCGACGCGGCGCTCGTACTTTCATGATCCGCGCGACGAGGGGGGTGAGTGAGGCATGAGCCTGTTCCATTTCTTTCTCATCATGTTCGTGTGTTGTGCAGCCGCGTGGGGGCTGTGCCAGCTACTCAGCAAGTTCTTCTCAGGACCGCCCGGTGTTCCGTCCTTCGTGTATTACCTGATCTGGGCCGTCGCGATCATCATCATTGTGGTCACGCTGGCGAAAGCTCTCGGACTCTCTGACATCGATCCGCAGATTCCTAAGTTGCGATGACGCAACTGCGCCGCACGCGCCCGTCACGGGCGTGCGGCGTTTGCATGTGAGGGGGAGCCATGACGTTTGGCGTGATCGAAATGGCGATCATCGCGTGTTGCATCATCGCGTTCTGGGCGGTCGGGCGCGCCGACGCGCGAACTCGAATCATGCCCGTTGTGATCCGGGGCGTGATGGTGGTGGTCATTGTGGTGACGCTCGCAAAGGCACTCGGGTTGTGAAAGGGGAGATGACGATGATACCAACGAAGACCTGGCGTGAGCGCGTGATCGAGACGCAAGATCTCTCGCCCCTGTTCCCCCTCGCAAACGAATGGGCCACGTGCGCCGTCGGGGAAGCGGCCACACAGCACCCGTGCGTGGTCATGATGATTCGCGAATCGGAGCGCGCATGGAACGATGGCCCGGAAGACGAAACGCTGAACCGGCTCGGGTTCTCGTTTCAGTGGGCGATCGGCAATAACGATCGCGCCCGCGCCCTCGCGATTCTCGATCAGATCGACGATCGCGTGCTGGCCCTGAAGCGGAAGGCGACATGATCTCAACCGAAGGAGTGTGACCGCGCGATGCGCACGCCAATGACCGACCCCGAACCGGACCCGCCGCGTGACGACGCGACCACGCAACGCGATGAACTCCTCGCGGCCTTCGCGCGCGCGACGCGTAGCACTGACCCGCGCTCGAATGGCGCGAACACGTCGCACGTCGAGAATCTTGACGACGCCGAGCGCGCCAAGCTCGCAGCCAAGACGGCGCTGCGTCTCTCGAACGTCAAGCCCGTGCGCTTGCCCAAGCCCACGGTCGAAGCGAGAAATCGCCGGCTCACACCCGAACTCGCGGCCACGATTCTGCTCGCCGTGGGCAACGGGTCGCATCGGCAGACGGCGGCGCGCTACGCGGGGATCTGGCCCGAGACGCTCTCCCGATGGATGAAGCGCGAAGGTGAACCGTATGAGACCTTCGCGCGTCTCGTGCGCAAACGCGAAGCGGCGTTCGAGTTGAATCAACTCACGCACATCACGAGCGCATCATCGGCGCGCCCCGAACTCGCTCTTGCCCTGCTCGAACGAAAGTTCCCGCAACGATGGGGCAAGGCGCTGGGACAAGGAGCCGGCGTTGCGCCCACGTTCAACCTCGCTGTCATTCTCGAACGGGCACACGCGCGCCCGGTGTCATCGGCTCCGGTGATCGACGCCGAGCCCGTTGACCCTGACGACGACGCATAAGCCTGGAGTAAGTAAGTGATGTCACCACGTCTCGATTCGAGTGCCGCGCCGAGCAATCCTCATGGCCCAAGCCAGGGAGCGGGGGCCGGGTTCCCAACGACGCGAGCGGTGCTCGGTCTGCGGGGCGGCGATGTGCGCAATCAGTCGTCGCCATTCCTTATACGCGCTCGCGCCGGGCCGCTCCCTCCACCCCAGAATTTTCTCGTGGATCTCAACCGGGCACGCCTATAAGACAAGTAGACGTGCCTAGAATCGAGACCACGAAGGAGTTGTGAAGAGATGCCGACGACGACGAAGCGCCCGGCTGTCAAGAAGCATGGCCCGTCCTGCTCGTGTCCCCCGTGCCGTCACGCCCGCTTCGAGCCCGGCCCGGCGTCGAAGGGCCGCAAGGCGCGCGCGGCGATTCTGCCCTACGGCCATGGCCGCACGCACCCGAAGAAGCCGCGCGCCTGATGCCGAACGCCCCGAAACGCGTGTACGCGACGATGCGCGAGACGCATCGCTGCGCGAACCCGACGTGTCGGAAGTCGTTCACCGTCGAGTTGCGCGTGGTCGTGCTGTTCCCGCGCCGAGGCCAGCCGCGCCAGTTCTGCCGCCCGACGTGTTCGCAGACGGCGCGCCAGCGCCGCTATCGGGCGACGCACCGGCGCACATCGTGACAGGAGAGCAAAATGTTTGACGGGCTGACGCGGTTCCTGAACGGGCCGGGGGTGTATCTCGCGCTCGCGATCACGTGCGCGGCCGTGATTATCTCTGGCTACGGCGGGGAACCTTACCGGACGCACGTAACAATCACGCTCTGGGGGTGCCTGATTATGGGCCGTCTCACCAGCGGTCGGGGATGACCATGGGCATGCTCTGGAAGAATCTCGAACGGCCCGGCTTCACGCGCGACGACACGCACGTGCTCGCCGCACGAACACGTGATGACGAGTACGGGAAAGGGCACTGGCGTGTCGCCCATGTCGCCCACGGTGAATCGCTCCTGATCGACGACGCGATCCGGCGCTTCTATGAGGTGTCCTACTATCGCTGGCTCGCCCCGCAACCGATCCTCGTCGATAAGCTCTGTTCATATCGCGACGTCATGATCGAAGGGCACGACGTGGCCCATGACTACACAGGCCGATCGCTTGGCGCATGCTGGCGCGGTGACCTGCACGATATCGCGTTGCGCCGCGTGGTCGCCCAACTCGGCCGGCGCTTCACGGGCACGCTCCAGTTGTCCCTCTCGTGTGCGGGCGCGCCGCCGATTGTCACGCCGACGTCGGCCGATCTCGACGCGCGATGGTTCAATCCTGGCTTCGTGCCGTTCTACGATCAGCGCGCGATCACCGGACCATCGATGCGCCCGCCGTATACGATCGCGGGGAGTCTCGCCGACTTTTGGATCTCGAATCGATGGCTGCAAATTCGCGTGGCCGACGCCATTCCACAGGAGGCGGTATGAGTGAGGTCCTCGAACAGCGGGCACAGCACGCCGAGCGCGCCTGCCTGGAGACGCAAGAACAACTCGCGAAGCTCGAACGAAAAAACGTCAAGCTCGCTGAAGTCAACGTCTCCCTCAACAAGCGACTCGGCAAACTGCAACACGACTTCACCATCGTGAACGAACGGCTGATGATCGCGGACGCCCTTGAAGAACGGTGCCGGGCCAAGCGCGCCGCCGTGCGCATGGTGCTCGACAACTCTATTTCTTTCTTCGGCACGTTCATTACCTTGGCGAATCTGAGCGCGGGCATGGGCCAGTCGGGTCACTATATCGCGGCCAAGATCACCGACGCGCTCACGCAGCACAAGGCGATTCTTCAGCGCGCCGTTGAGCACCTCGACGCATGAGCACGTGGACGGTCCACTATACGAGCGAGTCGGGTCCGGTCTTCGTGTTGCCCGTCAACGCGATCGAATCGTATCCCATGCTCCGCATCATCACCACGCCGACCGGGCCACGCGCGGTTGCCCGACTTGTGCAGGATTATGTCGGCAAAGAACCGTGCACGGTGCACGTGACAGACGGCCAGCGAGACATCACCATGCGCGCGAGGATCACGCACATGGAACACCGCGTGCCGCCCTTCGTTCCTGACGACACGTGGACGTTCGTGATCGAGAGCGACCAGCGGCCACTATGACGATTGAACATCCGATCATCATGGCCGCTCGCGAATGGGACGCCGCGCGCACGCGGGCGATTGAAGATGAGTCGATGCCGGCCGGATTTTGGTTTGACTTCCCCTTCTATGGGGAAGCGGAAGAAAAGTTGGTGCGGGTGATCGCGTCGCATCCGGCCCCCGTTGAATCGAATCACCCGGTGCTCGCGACCGCCCGCGCGTGGCGTCTCGCCGGCCGACGCGTCGTGCACGCGCGCCAGACCAATAGCTCCGACGAACACGATGCGATGACCACCTACGAAGCCGCCGAGAACGCATTCATCGCGGCCCTCGACGCGTATGTGAACGCGACGGAGGAACCTCGTGAATCGTCGTAATCGTCGTGACGCGGCCGTGCACTTGGTGGAGACGTGGAACCTCTGTCGCGTTGCGCATGAGCGTTTGGAACATGGTGGACTGTTCGCCCACTGTGCACTCCGCACGTGCCGCGAGGCCAGGTCGACGCTCGAACACTCGCTCAGTGATATCGCGCCGATCATCACGACGCAGCAAACGACGGGAAAGGAATGATCCCGCTATGACGACGGGCGTGCTCGATCTCTCCACGTACTTTCCGAATTACACGATGGCCGCGACGCACTGGCTGCGCGTCCTGGGGACCGTTGACGACGGCTGGCACTTCGGTCTCGTTGGTCCTGCTGCGCCGAGTGCATTCCTCGTGATGGGACCGCCCGGCCTCTCGCAAGCGGTCGACTACTACGCCTGGGCCGACAACGCGATCTATACGCTTGGCGGCGACGGCAGCAACGGGCAGATCCGCGTGACCTTCGGGCCATGGTTGCGCACCTATCGTCGTATCGTGCGCGTGCCCGACGATCTGCCGATCCGCGAATCCTTCGTCACGGTCGCCAGTGTCGCCCGCTACATTGGCGATATCGGTCAGGGCATGCAGGGGCCGATCCCGGTCTACGAACCGGCCGGCCAAGTGATTCAGCAATTTAACGTGACGACGAGTTGGGCCGCGCCAACGCCATCGCTCACGCCGCACATCTACGGGAAGACGGAATGGTTCAGTGCGCCGACATTCGCGCGCACTGCGTTCGAGGAATTCTGGCTCGGCGATGACGTGCCGGTGATGAACGAAGCCGGTGTAATCGCGGGCATGGCTCCGGGCTTGCGCGCCTTTCGCCATGTCGATATCGCGCCTGATGGCAGCGAGCCAAATACGCCGATCGCGACGTTCGTCTGGGAGCCGACCAGTATCACGCGTCGCCCTGGCGGTTCGTCGCTGCGCCCGCTTCAGTCTCGCGCTCGGGAGATCCGGCCATGAGTGACGATCTCGACGCGACGGCGCAGGAAAAGACGCGACGACAACTCGCGGCCTTGAAACATCGTGTGCTTCCCTATCACGGCCGAAGTGTCTCGGGCATCTCGCTGGAATTCCAAGGCGACGGTGAACGCTGGCAGAACTACTTGTGCGAAGACGGCACGATGGTCAAGGTCAAGCTCTCCGTCGCGGAGATTGTGCGCGTCACGAATGAATTCGATCAAGACGGCAATCCCCTCTACATCGCCTGCTCGCGCGTGATCGTGCAGCCGGTGGTCCCCATGAAAGAACCGGAGCGACGTGATGATTGAAAATATGACGACGATTGGAAATCAACTGACGCCGTTCCCGGTCGACATCAACGAACGGGCACTCCGCGCAGAGGTTGACACACTCAGCATGACCATCTATACCGCATTGAAGCTCCGCTACCCGATCCATTGCAGGGAGTGCGGGGATGATATGCTCGCGCGCCCACGCGATGGCGTGACAGAGGTCCGTCGAGTGTCCGACGCCGTCTTCGCGTGCCCGTCCTGTCATCCATGGAGCGCCCGCCACGCCACCCCGGAGCCGGAACGATGAGCCATCCGGTGTTCGCCGAGCGCGATGCCCTTCGCGCGGCGCTGGAGGCGGTGCGGTATCGGGTCGTCCGTCGCAAGGTCGCCTCCTCCCCTGGGGTGGTCACGGTCGATCTCGCCTGCGCCGGGTGTGGAGCGGTGGAGGGTGCCCCGTGTACGGCCGCGTGCCTCGTCGGGCAGGCCCTCAAGGGAGGGGCGTCATGAGCAATCCACTCGACCGCTTTCGGTGTCATGGCGCACACTACTGCCCGGAGTGCCGGCCGGATGAATTCCCGCCGTTGCACATTGCGCCGGGTGAGTATCTCTATCTGCGCGCGCCCGAGATCACCCGCGCGACACATCCACAGTTGCGCGCGACCCTCGACGGCATGATCGACACGTGACGCTACGCCTATGAAACGCGCTCGGGCGAGCGTGGCGGCGTGACCGTGTTCTCGTTGAACGATCAGGATCGGCCGCACGTCTGCGCGTGCGGGGTCGGTGTCTGCCAGCGTCGGTGCTATGGTGAAGTGGTGGTGCACCTTGGAGATCCCGCATGAATCCGTCCACGACGCTGTTGGTGGTCGCGGCGCTCTTGCCCCTGTGCTCGTTCGCCGTGGGGTTCTCCTTGGCGTTCGTCATCATCGAATGGTTCCGGTAAGTCGTTTCACATAGGGAGATCTGACATGATGAAGCCGCCCGAGAAAGCCTCGATCTTCGATCCCGTCTCACAGTGGCTCGATCGGTTGTTTGGCCGCGCGAGTGACCCCGACCGCGCGGCGCAGGCGACGGCGCGTCGAGACATGGCCCCGCGCGCGCGGGCGCGTCGCACGCATCGCCGGCAGATGGCCCGCGTCTCGAAGGCGCAGAATCGCACGGTGCACCCGAAGTCGGGGCGCGTGTAGTGAGAATTCCCACTCAACTCCAAGCCGCCGCGATCCTCGTGGCGGGACTCCTCGCGGCGCTGGCCGTGATCGAATGGCTGGCCCGCCAATGAGGCGAGACGACATGAGCGAACCCCTCGACAATCGCGAGTACGAAGAAGCCAACGCTCTCGGTCGCGCTGATGATAACTTCAAGGCGCTCGTCGGCTTCGCCAAGTCTGGCAATCGCGCCGAGCATGATGAACTTGCCCGCATGCTTGGCGTGCCGGCGCGCGATCTCGACCACTTGTGGGATCAGACGCGTGCTCGGCTCCATCTGAGCCCGAGCGGATCGAGCGTCGAGATCGACGGCCAACGCGTGCCGCCCCTTGTGTATCCTGCGCTGACCCCGCGCCCCGCCGATGCGGATCTCTGCTCGGGCGCGTGCGGTTCGGAGATCGATCGTGTCGCGGCGGAAAATCGTGAAGCCGTTGCCGAAACGCGCGTCGTGTTCGCCGAAGCTCGGGCGCGTACCGTCATCATTGACGCGCTCGAATCGGTGCTCGCTGACCGATTCGCAATCCCGATCTCCGAGTTGATCCCCGGCGCGGAACCTGTGCGCCATCTCGACCCGAGCGCGGGGACGGTGCTTGGCTCACTCACCATGGCGGGTGATTGGCTTCAGAACACGTTCATGCTTGTGCTCGATCGTGTTTCCCTCATGACCCGCTTCTCGGCGCGCACAATGGGCGACGCGCGGCGACGCCGAGAACAACGGCGAGCGCGAGAGCGTGCGCAGCATCCGAAGCAACACCGGAGGCCGCGTCTGTGAACATCCGATTTCCGGTGCGCGTCTCATGGATCGTCCAATGCCACCGCTGTCATGTCGAATACGTCACGACGCCGGCCATGGTGCCCGCCGAAGGCGTCGTGCCCGAACCCTCGCTGCCGTCAGGGTGGACCGTCGTGAATGATCGTGTGTTCTGCAATCAACACACAATCTTGTTTGGCGACACGAATCCCACAGCGGCTGGCGTGTGGTTCTCATGGTCGTCCGAGTTGCCCTCGGCGACGGCTCCATCCCATGACCCGTCTGAGCCCCGCTGATCGCGCCCGGTTGCACAGCGGCGAGCCCGTGTGGCGGATTGCCCGCGAACACGTCGAACGCGACGCGCTTCGCGCTCGTGCGGTTCCTTCTCACACAGGAGAACATCCGATGACATGGCTCGCTCGCATGCGCGCATGGTTCACGCGGTGGTTCGTCAGTGACCCGACACCGCCCGCTCCGCTCTCGATCCCGATCGCCGTGCACTCGTCCGCGCCCGAAACGATCGCTCGCGAAATCGAATCGCGTGTGACGGCGACGCTCACGCGCGTGCGCAACGTTGAGAGCAAAGGGCTTGGCGCTGAGGATGTCATCACGCCGGGGCCGCTGCCCATCATGCGCGCGGATGTTCTCCCTGGAGAACGCGTAGACGTGCGCGACGCGCGCCTCGCGCGTCTTCGGCGCGTGGCCGACGTGCAGTCGGGCACCCTCACGTACTACTCGGGGTGCCGCCGCTGCACGGCTCCGTGGGATTCGGTCGAGCGCCATGTGACGCGTTACGGCGGCAGCGCACTTGTTCCACTCCGCGAAGAGTGGAGCGAAGACGTGGCCGCCTCGCCACACATGCGCTACAGCCATGGCTCGATCCCGTCGCCGAACGACCGTGATAGCGAACAGCCGACGATGGTGGTGGCGTCGAGCGGGCTGTTCGTTCTCTGCGAACCGTGTTGGGCCGAGTGCACGCCCGAGGAGCGTCTGCCGTACTATCGCGCGCAGTGGGAGGAATGGGCGACGATCATGCACGCGGGCACGGCGACCGTGGCCCAAGTCGAAGAGTTGCACGCGCGGTGGCCGCTGATTCGAGTGGCTGTGCTCGTGGGGAAGTGACGTGCCTCGCGTGAAGACGCGCATCACGATATTCCGGCCAGGGCTCGGTGTCATGGCCCATGCCCATCGGTTGAGTTTCGCGCCGATTGATGATGTGCCGCCGCCTGCGCCTGCGCCAGAATCCATGTCGCGCTATCGTTATCCCCTGCCCATGCCGCCCACAGTTCAACCGCCCGACGCGTGGTTTGAATTCAACGAAGACGACCCGCAGCATCGTGCCGTCTGGCGCGCCTTGCTGTGGGAGGGCCTGGTCGAGGTATGTTGGTGACGCCCGCCCCGGAAACCGTGCAACCGCTCAAAGCCGTCATCGATGCGTTGCTTCACGAAGTCTTTGACCCGATCATCAAGCAAGCCGTGCAGTTCGCCGTCGCGCACGCCCGCCGCGAGCATCACCGGCAGCAACGGGCGCGGCACCGCAAGCCCTTCGGTCGGAGGCCGCGCGTGTGACGCTCCGGTGCGCATGTGGGTTCGTCACATCTGAAATTGAGACGCTGGCCGA
>Ga0137426_1000145_pt1 | contig 13974 bp, 18 predicted proteins | sample EasRivERMZT660_2_FD_102308 | JGI IMG/M metagenome (GOLD analysis project Ga0137426, IMG submission 102308) | Soil microbial communities from meander-bound floodplain in the East River, Colorado, USA - East River MetaG ERMZT660_2 | ecosystem: Environmental > Terrestrial > Soil > Floodplain ...
CAGCGCGGAGCGGCCGCGGCGAACGATTACAAGATGGGCGTTGCCAACGCGGGACAAGACTGGCAGTCGAAAACGGCCGCGGCCACCGAAACGTATGCGGCCGGGGTTCAAGACGCGATTGGACGGAACGCGTTCGCCAAGGGAGTGAGTGCGGCCGGCGGAGCGAAGTACCAGGAGCGGGCGTCCACCGTGGGCGCACAGCGATTCCCGCAAGGTGTGCAGATGGCGGAGGCGGAATGGGCGAACAAGACGGCGCCGTATTTGCAAACGATCGCCGGATTGACCTTGCCACCGCGGCGCCCGAAAGGCGATCCGACCAACTTGCAACGCGTGGCCGCGGTGACTCAGGCGCTTCGCGCTAGAAAGGTGGGCGGGTAAGAGCGCGCGGCGCTTTGACTCGCTGAGAGGTCACCAACATGGGACGCGCACTTGAATTGATCGCCGGCCAGGTGGTGGCGCCTGGTACGACCTTTACGCAGCTCGCGATGAACGCGGGCAACTCACTTACCGTCCGCAATGCTCCGCTGGACTCCAAGATTCTCATGCTCCAAGCGTGGGCCGACAATCAGACTATTGGCAATCTCCGGATTCGTTCCCCAAAACTCCATGACAACGTGCAAGGGATTCGCCTTTGCGTGCTGTCGTCCGATGTGAAACCGCTGTTTCCGTGGGGCGTACCTCAAAAGCTCATCGCACAGGACACCCTGATTGTCGAGCTAACTGGTTCGGCTGTGGCCGGCGACATCGAAGCGGCCGGCATGCTGGTGTACTACGAAAACCTGCCAGGGACCGAAGCGCGGCTGACAACACTGGAAGATGTGATGCGGCGCGGAGTCAACCTGCTGACGGTAGAAAACACGATCGCCACCGGAACCGCGGGCGGATGGAGTGGGGAAGAAACGATTGCGGCCGAGTTCGACCTGTTGAAAGCGAACACGGACTACGCCTTGATGGGGTACCTGGTATCCGCGGAGTGCAACGCGGTGCGGTGGCGAGGCGCGGACATCGGCAACCTGGGAGTTGGCGGGCCAGGTGACGAAGCGGGGCGCGACTATACGGCCAACTGGTTTATGGATCTCGCACGGTCGTTCAACCTTCCGTTGATTCCCGTGTTCAACTCCGCAAACAAGGGCGGAATCTTGATCGACGCGCACCAGGATGAAAACGGAACGGACGTTCTGGTGAGCAGTCTGCTTGTGGAAATTGGGCCGGGAACCGTGGCCGCGCGGTAGCTATGCCCGAGGACACTTTACAATTCACCCCGCAGAGCGTCCAAATCCGGACGAGCGACGTTAATCCTCCGTCGTTCGTTTACTGCTCGCGTGAGGATCAACTTGTTGTGTACGTGGCCAGTTCCCTACCCGGAACGTTCGTGGAAGTGATGCTCCGTTTCCTTCGTCCCAGTGGTGAGCTTCAACGGCTGTTGTACATGTGCCAACCAAACGCGAACCGCTTGCCGCAACGGTTCGCCTGGCCGATGGAAGAAGGGTTCATCCTGTCGATCACGGCCACGCAGCGCTTGAACCCGCGGCCGTTGCGCGGCCAGTGTTATGTGCGCGCGTTGCTCCGATCGGGCGGTGATGGGACTGGGGACTTGTACGGCCACATGCTGTTGCAAGGGTACCTGTCTCAGAATTACTCGCTGGTGGGCCCGAACGGAGAGATGGAAAGCCCCGCGAGCGGCCAGGGGTACCTGTACAACTTCACATCGCTGGACCCGATAGCGGGTGCCGAATGGGTGATGAAAGTACCAGTGGGGGCAGTCTGGCGAATCCAGAGTGTGATGGTGAAACTGGTAACGGATGCAACGGTAGTAAATCGGGAGACGGCGCTTCAGTTGGACGACGGCGCCACCGTCGTCGGGCTGTATCCAGCGGCCGCGGTGGTTACAGCGGGCAAAACGATGAACCTAACATGGGGCGCGGGTTCTGGTGGCCTGGCTGTTCTGGCTGATACGATCCATTCGTCGCTCCCATCCGACCTAAGGGTGCCATCGGGGTACAACCTATCGAGCCGAACGTTTGGAATGCAGGTTGCGGACAACTACCAAACTGCTTCCGTGCTCGTGGAAGAGTGGCTTCAATCGTGAGGTAGCGGTATGCAGATTTACTTCTCATTGCTCGTGTGCATGATCGGCCTACTGTGTTACGGGCTCGCGACAAATCCCAAGGTCTGCGAGCTTGGCCGTATCGCCTTCTTCGCCGGGTTGTTCGTGTTCCTGCTGAACGGAGTCCCGCACTTGGGAGTGATCGGCCGCTAAACGAGGTTCAACGAAAGGGTACTGACAATGGCGCGGATTATCGAGAAGGAAATCGGGGTCAAAGAAGCCAGCACACTACTACCAACAACGATCGAAACGGTTCTAGTGAGCGCACGCGTGCGGATTCCGACTGCAACAGCGCGTGTGATGGTGAGGGCGTTAGCGATAATATCGACGGGCGCCGGAACGACTGGACTCACCCTACGGATTCGAGACGGCAACACAGCGGCGGGAACACTCCGCGGGGGGGGGCACGTCCTTGGTGTACAAGCGGCTGTGCCAGGCGTGGAACAGGTGATGGTACAAGCGGTTTTACAGGTGGCCAATGCGGCGGAGTACCAAGCCTGTGTGACCGCCGAACAGGGAGGGGCGCCGGCTGACGGAACGTCTCATACCGCGTACCTGGAAATGGAAGTACTCAACGGCTGATGCAGCTCGAACCTGGCCCTATCGACTTCGGAGCTTCGCCACAGCTCGCGGCGGGCCCACCTGGCCAGAGTCTCGAAGCGCTGGCCACCGAAGAAGCGGAATGGATCGAAGGCTATTTGCAAGAGGCTGACGCCGATTTGTACGAAGCGTTCACCCATGCAGATCAGGACTGGCCAGGGTTCCTGGACGATTCATTCATGGAGGCCGCGGCCGGTATCTCGGAGGCGATCGCCTGGAATCCCGATCCGACAATCGAAGGCGCGACGGATGCTGAACCGGAGGTAGACGCGGCGATCGTAGACGCGTACCACGAAACGCCGGCGGAGGCGTGGCAGGAAGTGCCGGCGCCGTTCGTGCCTCCGCCCGACGCCTCCCAATTTACGCCGATCGATGACGGGGGCGGGTATCCACCGGGGTATGTGCCGGCGAGCGCGGCGCCTGTGAGCGGCTGAAAGCGAGGTAGGAATGGCTGGACAGTTGACGGTGCGATCACTGAGTGAATCGCTGGTGATCGGGCCCGACGGCAAGTCTCAAGTTGTCATGCAGGCGGTTTTCATGGTAGGCGAATTAGGGCCGTTCACACACTCGGTACCCAAGGAACAGTACAACGCGCAACTGTTCCGCGCGGAGCTGGAATCGAAGGCGCGCGATGTGGACTATGTGGCCGGCTTGTAGGATTTCAAGGGGGCCAGGTGGGACCGTTCGACCTTGGATTGATTCCTGTTGCCGGCGCCGTTGCAACCATCAACGGTTTGCGGTGGGTGGCCACTGGCGGTGAGTGGGAGCAAGAGGCCGCGGCGCCGGCGGCGCCTGAACCGGCCGACCTGAGTTTCCACGCTCCGCCCGTTCCTGTTCCGTCGATCACAGGCGCCTATCCGTTCGGGATCGCCGGCGAAAGCGGGCCCGATCGGCAATTCATTCCCGTGGATCTCGCTTCCCTTCCCCCCGCAACGGGGGGGGCCGCTTTCACGCAAGTGGAGGGGTACTCCGCGTATCAGTTCGGCGTGGACCCGAAGTTAGCGGATTCACTCGCCGGGAAGCTGGGCGCGGAGGTTGTGCAGGCGGGGCAACACGTCACCAACACGAAACCGCTTGAGCTGACGATGGACTTCGGCGGGTGCGCGCATCTGAACGCGGGCCTGGTGGTACAGCGGTACCTGATGTATCCGGCCTACACCGCGGACCTGATGACGCGTGCGGAGGTTGCCAAAGAGTGCGGGAGCGATGAGGAGTTCGTACCGCTGGACGCCGGCAGCAACATGACGGCCGGACGCCTGGCCACGATCACGGCTCCGCGGCCGGCCGTCTCGCTTCCCACGTTTGCGCCGGCGCCACTGTTGGCGCAGATGCAAGCCGATCAGGGGTACAACGCTGCATGGCTGGCCGCGCGATCGCAGCTTGCCAGCGGTACCGCCACGGAACGCGCGATCGCGGAAACGGGCGAGTTCCGGTTGATCGGCGGGGGCCAGGTGCAGGTGACGGGGATTGTGTGGCAGTCGCTGTTACCCGCGACGGGAACGCCGGCCGTTGCTCCACCGCGAGCGGCGCACGTGATCCGGCCGGAGTTCGTGGCGCCCGCGCCTATCATCACCGGGGAACCGATTTCAACCGGAATCATTATCGGGATTCAGGTGCTCGCGGCGCTGTTCGGAATATTCGGCGGGGGTGTCAGTGACTCGGTAAAGACCGCATTGGAAGGACTCCGCGGTGCGATCGCCACGGTGAGTTCTACTCTCACGCGCGGGCTGTGGCAAGCGGCGCGGGGCCTGGGGCGTGTGCTTGCGGCGCTGTCTCACGCGTGGGTGCGCGTCATCGCTCCGATGCTACGGCGCCTGTTGGATCTCACCGCGCGATTCGGGCATTTGGTCAACCGTGTTCTGCGGAGCTACTTCCATGTGCTCGAAAAGATCCGGAAGATTTACCTGGATTTCTACGAGCGGTACGCGCGGCGGGTGTTGCTGGTGATTCAGCGAACACGGCAGGTGCTCGCGGTGCTGAAAGTGTTCCGGGTTCCCTTCGCTCGCCAAATTGACGAACGCCTGGCCGGGATCGAATCGCGCATCATCGGGACGCTGCAACTCGTGTTGGCCAGGATCAACATTCTAGGCGGGTGGGTGAATACGATTCTGACGGGTGGATTGCTCATCCAACAGCCGATCTTCAGCAACTCGCTGTATGCGTACCAGGGCGATGTGGTGAATTTAGTGCTGAACGGACTCGAGAACATGGCGGTGGAACCGGGGAAGTTTCCAAGTCAAGTTCCGGTATCGTCTGAACAGCTCAGGGCGGAGTTTCGCCAGTTTGCCTTGTCAAACACGGGGCCGATGGCGGAACTAAGCAGGCGGTTCAATGCTGAGCTGGAACGCCTGGACAGGATGACGCCGTAAACATGGGGGATTTCTTTTCAGCCGGACCCACGCCACCGACGCAAATTCCCAAGGTAGTTATCCCACCCCCCAAATCGACGGATTCTCCCGCGTTTTGGGAGAGTCTGTTAAAACCGCTGATCGACTGGCTAAATTCGCCGAACTTTTTGACGTGGCTGTGGGGGTGGTACGAGTATCTTTCCACGCGGGCCATGAGCCTGCTACTGGGAATGACGACGTACATCGGGATGAGACTGGCTTTGAGCATGATGGCAGCGAAAGAACTGAATGCAGGACCAATCAACGAGCTTGCCACGGTCGCTGTCAAAGACGCGTTCGGGGTAGATGTGCAGATCAGAACCGGAAGCAGTAGCAGCGCGGGTGGACGCAACACGGGCGCCGCATCTTCGATCGGTGATGCGGCGATGCGTGGCCTGTTCGGGTTCACCGGAGCAAGCGGAGCGGCCGGCCTGACTCCATCCAAGGCGGCGGCGGAAGCGTACCTGAGCAAGATGATTCAAATGTCCCTGGAAGGGTGGGTAGACAAGTTCCTGGCGGAAATGACAAGCCTTGGGCAAATGGAGAGCATGGGCGGGCTCGATGAAAAGATCATAAACGCAATGGGGCTCCGCGCAATATCCAGCCGCATCATGGGGCCATTGGCCGATGCGACTGTAGCAACGCCGTTCGAATGGCAAATCAACAAAACGTATAGGCCGCGGCTGTTGACGCCGACACAAGCGGTGCGCCTGTACCGATCAACCCAGTGGACGCGCGCACAGTTGGAAGAGGAACTGGCACGCCAAGGGTTCAGCAACGATCGAATGGAGGCGTTTCTACAAGAGAACGTCCGCTATTACAGCGACACGGAATTAGACATGCTGGTGGCCAGTGGCCAGTGGCAACTGGGCCAGGCTGTTCAGCATTTGGTGGAACAGGGCTTCACCGCGGAGCAAGGGCGAACCATCATGCAGTTGCAGGAACAGCGGCGCCTGGACGCGTACCGCCGGCGGTTTGCCGATGTGGGAGCTGATGCGTTCGTCGCGGGAAAGATCGACGGGGATGAGTGGCGCCAGATACTCGTGCTCTCGAAACTACCGGACCGCGAGCAAGAGCAACTCCGGTTGCTGACGGGACTCCGCAAAGAGCTGGTGAGGAAACAGCTAACCATGTCGGAGATGGAGGACGCGGTGAAGCGCCACGTCCTGAACATCAACGACTATCGGAAGTACCTTCGGGATGAGGGCTACTCGGATGAGGACGCGCGCACACTGGAATTGCTGCTGCTGTTCGACATTCGCACTGCGAACGAAGCGGAGGCCGCACGGAAGAAGCTCGCGGACGATCGGGCTGAGGCCGCGCGCATCCGTGCGGCGGAGGCGGAGGAAAAACGGAAACGGGTGGAAGCGGAGCTGGCCGTCAAGGAAATCAGTTTGACGCAGATGGAACAGCTTGTACGGCGGGGCTTGCGATCGCTGGAAGAGTACCGAGCGCTGTTGCGGGCGAACAAGTACGCCGCGGCCGATGTGGACGATTTGACAGAGCTGCTCGCGTCGAAGATCGAGGACGCCACGGCCGCGGCCGCGGAACGCGATCGGCTGAAGCGCGAAGCCGCGGTGCGAAACATTAGCCTGGCCGACTTTGAAACGGCCGTTAAAGAGAACCTGGCCAACCTGGACGATTACCGCGCGTTCCTGGCCGGCCAGGAGTTCGACCCGGGCTCGATTGATCTGCTGGTGAACCTGTTGGCCGATGAAATCGCTGATGCGGCGGAGGCCGATCGACTTCGAGCGGAGGCGGAGGCGCTGTTGAACGTCCGGGAAGTGAGCCTGGCCGACGTGGAAACCGGAGTACGGCGCGGGTTCTTATCGATGGGCCAGTATGAGGAGTTCTTACGCAAGGAAGGATTCGAGGATTCCAGAATCTCGCTGCTGGTTCAACTGCTGCAGAGCGATATTGACGCCGATACGGAGGCGCGGGAACGAAGCGCGGCCGCGGAGGCCAGGGCCGCGGTGCGGGAAATCTCGCTCCCACAATTTCAGCGGGCAGTGCGTGCGGGGGTGCGATCGCTGGCAGAGTATCGCGCGGAGCTGGCCACGCTTGGATTCGGCGCCGCGGATCAAGAGGCGCTGTTGCGGTTGATGGAATTGGAGCTGGCCGGCGATGCGGCCGCGGTGAAGAAACGGGAGGAAGCGGCCGCGAAACTTGCAACGCGGCGGGTGAGCCTGGCCGATGTAGAACGCGCGGTGAAGCTCGGAGTCACTTCGATCGAAAGCTACAGGCGATTGCTTGAGGCGGAAGGCTTCCCCGCGGAGGATCGGCAATTGCTCGCTACTACGTTGCTCGCGGAGCTGGCCGCGACCGCACAAGCGAAACAGGAACGAGAGCGCGCGAAAGCTCTGTTGCAGCAACGGGGCTTGAGCCTGGTCCAGTTTGAACGGGCCGTTAAGGCCGGCCTGCAATCGCTACAGGGCTACGAAGCGTTCCTGGTGGGCCAGGGCTTCGATGCTGCTGACGCGCGGACACTGGCGGAGCTGCTCGCGGAGCAACTCGAACAGGATCGCCAGGCGGAGCTGGTGCGCGCGGCCGCAGAGGCGGAGCTACGGAGGCGTGATCTCACCTTGGCCACTTGGGAAGCGGCCGTCAAGGCGGGGATTCGCGGGATGTCGGAGTATCGCGCGTTCCTGGTGGATGAAGGATTCAGCTCGGAGGATGTCGCTACGCTGATCGAGTTGCTTGTACGCGAGATTCAGGCGGAGGCGGAGGCCGCTTGACGCGCGGGTTACTCTACCTGGTTCCCGTTTTCATCCAGCACGATCGACTTCACAGGGCGCACGGTTTGTACGGCCGGCGCCGCGATCGCGGGGGCTGCTGTGGGCTGGACCTTCGCTTTCCGCGGCGATGCTTTCCGAGCGCGCGACGGCGCCGGCTGAGCTACTTCCCGCGACGCCCATCGGGGCCCCCGTGGAGGACTCGCTACTCCCTGACTTTCCGCTCCGCCCATGAATGGCGCCATCACCAGGGTGGCAATGAACATCAGGACGAAAACTCCAAGGAAAGCCATCACGATGAAGCCGCGGAAGGCGCGGGGGAAAAGGGCGAAGAATCTGGCGATTTTTAGTGCTCGGTCCATGTTCATTCCAGGATTGCAGATCCGGACGAATGTTGCAACGGTTACACCAGCGAGCCCGATCGTTCTGTTTGTCATCCGGCGCGGATTTGTTCGTCATTCGCGCGCGCTTGCGATCGGCGGGCCTTTCGGTGCGCGGGAAGGGCTTCCAGTCGCGCGGCCGCGGGGCCCGTGCGCGGCCAGGGTTCGGGGCGGGGCCTTTCGGCCGGGTTTGGCCGCGGAATTGCGTGTTTTTCAGCATAGAACACGCGCGCCATCGTTTTCCGCGTGGGCGAGCTTCGCTCGCCGGGGGGATAAATCCTACCCGCTGTACTGCCTCCGCAAGCTATTGATTCGCAGCGTGTTACGCTACCGTACCCAGTGGCGTTTTTCACTTTGCGGATTGGGCGCCCGCGCGTGGGCGCCGGCGCGTCCAATGGCCGCACAGGAGGCCGCAATAGGCCCAACAGTCGTACTCTGCAGAGTATCGCGCGGAGCTGGCCTGCAACTGAAACCGTTGACACAACCGGGACGGTTCAGTTATGCTCCTGGACGGACGCTGTTCGGGCCCCCCACAAGGGGGAACGCTAACGGGTTGACAATAATACTCGTTATCGGAACTAATCTGAGGAGCGGCCGGAAAGGGTTCGCAACGGATGACTTCCGATCAGATTCTCACCCTGAGAGATCAGCAACTCTCGAAGGGCCTTCTTCCCCTCGATCAGCTCTACCTGTCTGAGATCGCCTACCAGATTGCGGCGCTGGTGGAACTAGTGGAACCGATCGCCGATCAGCTTGTGGAACGCTTCACACGGGGCTCCTGGCCGGCGCCGGCGAAACTGCTGGCCAAGACGGGGCCGCTGGTGGAACTAAACAGGCGGTTCAACGCTGAGCTTGAACGCCTGGAGGCCGAGCAAACGCCGGCCGCGGCCGCGGTGGCAGCGGAGGCGCCGGCCAGGCGGTACATGGTGCTTCCCCGCGGTGGCCGCGGCGGGGGCGCCGTACACACGTTCGACTATTTACCCCACGCCGAGCTGTACCTGCAAACGTGCGATGAGAGCTATGTGCTGTATGACTCGCAAAGCGTGAGCCGGGGGGCCGTGTTCTTTGAGTTCGACGCGGCAACGGGGCGCGTGGTGCCGATGGGTTCACGGCACAGCGAATCGCCGGCGGAGGCCGCGGCCGCGGCGCAACTGATCGGCGGGGGTGCTCCATGCGTGTAGTCAAGATTCAGTCTCACGGCAACGCGAGCGCGGTGACGATTCCGCGTGCTTACCTCCAAGAGCTTGGCTGGCAACTGGGCGAACACGTGAAGCTGGCTATCGTGGATGGCTCGCTGGTGGTGAGTCTCATTGAAGGCTTGCGGCCGGCTGTAGCGATCGCACGGAAACCGCTCGAACGGGGGCAGCATGCAAAAGTCTAAAGCCGCGGGCCCGTACCGCGAGATTGAAGCCGAATTGATCGACCCACCGGAACGGGCCATGCGGGAAACGTTCGATGAGCGGGGCTTGGAAGAGTTAACGGCATCGATCGTTTCCGTGGGCCTGGTGCAACCGATCAAGGTTCGCACCAGGGGCGCGCGCTTTGAAATCGTGGCCGGCCACCGGCGCTATGTATGCTGTGTGCGCGCCGGCATGGCCAAGATTCCTTCCCTGGTGACGAACTGCCAGGGCGTGGACGCGGAGGCCTTGAAGGTCGCAGAGAACCTGTTTCGCGAGGACGTGAATCCCGCGCATGAGGCCGGGTATCTCGAATACCTGTTGCACAATCACTGCCACAACGACGTGGACGAACTATGCGCCCTAACGAAGCTCAAGCGGCCGTATGTCGAGGACCGCTTGTTACTGCTCGAAGGCGATCCGGAAATTCTCGAGGCGGTGCGCGTCGGGGCCATCGGGTTCGGAGTCGCACGCGAACTGCAGCGCGTTCACGATCGGGGCAACCGTCTGGCGTTTCTTGATTCCGCGGTGAAGGGTGGAGCAACCATTCGCCTGGTGCGGCAATGGCGGGAACAGGCGAACATGGCGGCGCCTGTGGAGGCGCCACCGCTGACAGACGGGACGAACCAATTCACCGCGGCGGTACCGCCGACGTTTCAGATGCGGTGCGTAGTGTGCCAGCAAACGAACAATCCGGAAATGCTGGACTTGATCTACGTTCACCGCATCCAATGCATTCACGTTCTCAACCACGCGCTAGGGATCGAACCGCGGGAAAGCGCGTAGAAAGGCGAAAGGGGAAGCACGTTATGGGTTTCTATGACTACACCGACAACGGGATTCCGGACGCGGTAGTAAGAACGGACTCTCCGGAGTTCACCGCGATTCTGGATTACTTGGCCTACCACGGGCCGCACGATCGCCACTGGCTGTTGGAGTACACGGGTTCCACTTGGGGGGATGCGAACGATCCTACCAGTCACCACGTGACGCGGTGCGCGGTGGTTTTCGAGAGCGATCAAATCCGCGCGGCGCACGATGCCTATCTGGTGCAAGAGGGGCCCGAGGTTACTTTGGTTGAGTTGTTCGCGAAGTGGAACCTGCCGGCGCCTGTACCTGTTCCGAAATTCGCCGATTGGGACACCACGGCCGTTGACCCAGTGGGGCCACCGCGGCCAGGTGTTCCCAACATTTGGGACGTATCGCCGGCCTGGAATGAGCAAACCTGGCCGATGGGTTCGACGCACAAGAAACGGGTGGACGGCCGCGATGTGATCTTTTACCGGACGAAGGTAATGCAGGGGCCGTCCGCGCAAATTCCCGCATGGACCGACAAGGCGGCGCCGTAGGTTGCGAGGGCATTCTATGCCACCGACTCAGGGCGCGCGCCTACAACCAGCATCTTTCACGTTTGAGCGGCCGGCCTGGACCGGGCCCTGGGGCCTGCGATTCCAGGCGCCCTGGCTGACTCCGGTTTCGTTCGCCACCGCGGCCACCGCGGCCGCGGTGTGCGAGGTCTGCCAGGGCGCCCTAGACGACTTGTCCGCGGAACTGCGGCGAACCTTCACGGCGCGCGTGGTGGACGTATCCAAACGCATTGGGCCCTGGCAGCGCACGGTCGAGCGGCGCATCAATGTTTTGGCCGGCCGTCTGCCGATCGCCGGTTACCCTGCGGGCCAGGTGGCCGGCCTGATTATTCGGCGGGGCGAACGTGAGGCCATGCGCCATTGGATCGCAGAAATACAAGACGCCTGGACAACGCCTTTCGGTCATGGGGAAGCGGCGCGCGTGGCTGGAAGGATTTGGCGAGCGGCCGCGGGAAGCGAGAGGCGAGAGGAGTAAGGCTTATGCAGCTCAAGGTGCATGTAGAGCAGACAGTGTGGGCCAACGGCAACGTTTCGCCGGCGAGTGCTCGCGTGTGGAGCCCTGGCCACATGGGCGCTAACCTGTGTCGCAGGCGCAATTGTCGAACACGCGCGGAAGTAGAGGCCACCGTGCGCGCGGTGCTCGCGGAACAGCTACCGGGCCAAACCCTGGAGATTCTGTTTCAGTGGACGCAGACGCCGGCCAAAGGCCAAAGCCGCACCACGCGGCCGGGGGGGGCGAATGCCGCAGCTTAAACGGCTGTTGCGTGAGTTCGAGGAATTGAATCGGCCGGCAAGACCAAACACCGGTCGACCGGGCGCCGCGGGCGGGAGTTCGCCGAGCAGAGACGGTGAACCCTTAAGCCGCGGCGCCCGTGTTGTCGATTTGGTAACAGGAAAGGAAGGCATAATTCTTGGCAGACAAACAACCAACATCACTCTTCCAACTGCCGGAAGGGAAGACGATTGAGACGTTCGCCGTTCGCCTGGCAGACGGACGCGTGGTGATGCGGACGCGCGAAGAGATTGAGGCGATGCCTCCGGAGCTCCGCGGGGCGCTGACTCCGCCGAAGGCGAGTAAGTAGGTGGACCGGACGCGGTTTGCAGAATTGTTTGAGCGCGACCTGGCGTCGTTGAACGCCAGTAGGCGCCGGTTTGCAGTGCATCTGCATCCGACCGAGGTACTTGCTCTCTATGCTCTGCTTCGCATGGCGGAGCGCCACGGCTGGTGTACGGGCAGCTTGGCGGAGTTCGCCGGCGAGCTGGCCGCGAGGTGTGAACGCGTGGCCGTCCCTACGATCGCTGTACGCGCGGGAATCGATCTAGCCTTTCCACCGCGGCGGAGCGAGCGCGCGGCCGGCGGGGCCAAACGCTGGCCGGCCAGTGAAGCGGCCAGGTCGATCTATCGGGAGCGATTCCCGCGGGTCCGATTTTCGTCGAAGGGCAAGGTGCATCCGGAGGATTCTCCGCGCTTGCGGCGCTACCACGAACGGCAACGCCGTGCGATCAGTTCGGCAATGCAAAGTGGAAACGCGGCCGGCGAGCACGGGTGGCCCGCGGCCGCGAACCCTTACGATTCCGAGTCTGAGGACATATTGCGGTTTGCGTGGGCCAGTGGTTGGAAGCTCGGAAATGCGTACTATCTCCGCGGGCTCGAGCGGGAACCGCTCTGGCCGTAGCGGACGGCCGCGGAGAATCTATGCCTCCCCCAAATCTACCGGAGCTGCTCGCCAGGGATCGCTATCCAGGCATGAGCGGCCACGAACAGGGCGTGGCCAGGCGCTGGCTCACCGCGCACGGGGCCGAGTTCGACTCGATCGAGTTCAACGTTCGCCTGGGGGACGGGGAACCTTGTCCACCGGACACGGAAGAATACCTGGCCAAATGCTGGCGGGAAAATACGCAGAAGCGCGCGGACCTGGTGGCGATCGCCGGCGGGCTGGCCACGATCGTAGAAGTGAAGGACCGCATCACACCGGGGGCAGTGGGCCAGATTCTCACGTATAAAATGCTCTGGAACCGGCAGTATCCGAGCATTCCGATTGCGCGCCTGGTGGTGATCGGACGGAGCATCATTTCGGAAATCGGCGAGCTGTTCCGCTCACAAGGGGTGGATATTGAGATCCTTCCTTGAACCCGAGCCCGGGCAAGAGTTCAAGCCGCATCTGGTGTTCGTCGGCATCTTCACGCCGATGGCTTTGGCATCGTTCCCCGACCTTTCACCAGGGGCGAAGCTCTGCTACGGAGCGCTGAACTACTTCGCCGGCCGGCGCGGGAAATCGTGGCCGTCCGTGCCGACCATTGCCAAAATGTTGGGCGTTGTCGATCGACAAGTGCAGCGCTATTTGGTGGAGCTCCAGGACGAACACTTTATCCGGCGCGACTTCAAAAAGGGCGGTTCAACGCATTACGTGTTCCTTTGGCATCCGTGCTTTTCGGGGCGCAAAGGGATGCGCAAGAATCTTGCGATCACGCGGCCGGATTATAAGCGGTAGAGCTTCCCACATCGCTTTGGATCAATAAATACGGGCCTTTGGAGGCCATCGGTCGGCGCGCACAACCGCGCGGCGGCGCGTTGTTTGCCTCAATTCGCGTTCCGCGCGGACTTGCGGCGGTTCGGCCGCGGTTTTCCCCAGTAAAAACAGGGTTTGGCGAGCGGTTTTCGCCTTTTCTAGGTGGTGACGGATGCGACACCCCCCTGGTGACATATATGACACCCCCCTGGTGACGGATACGACACCCCCCTGGTGACATATATGACACCCAAAGAGAAGTTCTGAAGAGAATCAGGGAAGAGAAGGCTTAAGAGAAATGGTCGATGTACCACGCCTGTTCGGGTGTAGGTTTCCATGCGAAATCGGCGCGTTACAACGGTATTACCTTTGCTACGCACGCCGAATAAGAGGAAAATTCTCCTGACCGGAATGCAGATCGAAGGGAGAATCACGCATGGCTATCAAAGTGGCTGATGCGGTGGCATCAGCGAAGAAGTTTGCACAGCGCGGAG
>Ga0137426_1000148_pt1 | contig 13962 bp, 26 predicted proteins | sample EasRivERMZT660_2_FD_102308 | JGI IMG/M metagenome (GOLD analysis project Ga0137426, IMG submission 102308) | Soil microbial communities from meander-bound floodplain in the East River, Colorado, USA - East River MetaG ERMZT660_2 | ecosystem: Environmental > Terrestrial > Soil > Floodplain ...
GGGGTTCCTCGTTGATCTGCACAAGATTTCGGTGACCATTGGCCAATTCCTCGAGCAGCTCCGGCAGCTCGTCCGTTCTCACCCCGAGGAGTAGGTAGCGGGAGGCTTCCCAGGCGAGGACTCTTACCTGTTCCTTCACGAGCGCTTCGACGACGAAGTGGCTCATGCGTCCTCCGAAACTTTGCAGACGCGCCGGGTCAACTCGTCCCACTCACCGCGTTCGGAGCCGTCGTCGCGGTAGGGCTCAATCCACGACGGCGTCACGCTGAACAGCTCTCCGTCCGCCGCTTCGATGATGTGGACCCGAGTGCCGGCCGGCCAGTCCCACCCGCCGTCGACGCACGGGATCAGCTCCGACGTCACGCACGCTTGCCTGCCGATGTTGGCGGGGTTGCGGGCCGCCCGTACGATGACAACCCGATCGCCCACGCGGAAGTGACTCACGGGGCCTCCATCCGGTGCTGAAAGTCCAACTCCGCCCGGTGCTCGTGATCGCAACCAGCGCACCGCTCCTCGTCGTCGATGGCGGGCTTGTCGCAGTTCTGGCAGACGGGGCGGGTGTCTCTCTCGGCGCTGAGACGCGGCTCGGCGTCACTCACGAGCCGCTCGACGAGTTCCCGCCGCGCATGCTCACTGAGCACAAGCGTCAGCCGCTCGAGGGCGTCGCGGGCACGAAGGAGCGCGGAGTTCGGCTTCCCAGTGATCGTCGCCAGCTCGGCATCCCAGAGCGCCCGGCGGGCACCGGAGAGCAGCACGAGGTCGAGGCCGGGCTCGGGAGGGAGGGGGGCGCTCATGGCTCCCCCAACGCTGCAAGAATCGCCCGCAGCTCCAACGCGACGGCCCTGGTGCGGTCCGTGAGCGGATGCTCCGACGGCAGCAGCAGGTAGGCGGTGGTGGCGCGGATTTCGGCGCTGCGGATGTCGTCGATGGCCCGCCGCGTCAGGCGCTCGTCAAACGTGGCGCTCAGGTTCGCGATCCTGTCGGTGCTCACGACGACATCTCCGCGAGTTGAGCCGCGAGCTTCTCCGTCTCGGTGCGGACATAGGCGATGTCGCAGTAGTCCTCATCGCCGCAGTAGCCGAAGTCGTCCATCCCGAAGAAGCTCATCCCGGAGAACGGGCTATCGGGAGCACCCTGAGGCGTGGAGTCACCCGCGTGCGAGCAGTCGAAGCCGAGCCACCAAACCGCGTCAGGTTCGCCCGGGAGCGGCACGTGGCAGATGACGGCCACCGCGCCGCACTTGTCGCCGAACGTGATCCCGCCGTGAACGTCGAGCGCGTCGACGGCCGCGTTGCCGTAGCTCTTGCCGTGGAGCGGGTGGCCGGGAGGAACTCCGACGTAGCCGCAGAGAGCGCCCGTGCTCGACGCCCGGACGATCAGACACGGCATCCCGTGCGCTCGCCACTCTTCGCGGTCGGGCTCGTCGTCCCACGGACCCGAGTCCCAGCCGGAGCGGTCGACCTTGTGTTCGATTGATTCAGTCATTTCGCACCTCCATCCACGACCCAACCCGAATCCCCCGCTTCGCCATCTCCCGCTCCCTCGCCATCTGCGGATCCTCCTGAAGCGGCCGGCCCCAGCGGGTCCAGGCGTCGGCCTCGTAGCGGGCGGCGAAGTTGACCGGACGCGGCGCGGGGAGAGCTTGCGGGTAGCCGGCGAGCTGCATCCGGAGGAGGTCGGCCACCAGCGTCGGGAGCGGGACCGGGACGGCGGTGGCGCCGGGAGGGAGGCCCTCGATGTGCTCGATCTTCGGGAGGCGACCGGCGCGCGGGAAGCTGGCCACGAGATCGGCGTCGCGGACGGGGGCGGCTTGGACCGTCGGAGTCGCGGTCATGACTCCACCCCGTCGTCGATGAGCCCGAGTTCCTCAGCGAACTTCTTCCCCTCAGCCTTGGCGGCCTTGCGGGTGGCGGCCTCGACGATGCCGACCACGGTGTGGCCGACCTTCACGCGGGCGCGCCACGTGCCGCCGAGGGCGCTCTCCTCGACCTGGATGCGGACGGCGCTCACGACGCCACCGTCGCGAGCTTCATGGCCTTGTCCGAGAGGCGGCGGCGGGAAGCCTTGGCCGAGACCGTCTGGCGCTCGGTGGCGTTGATGGCCGCGTTGATGGTGGCGACCTGGAAGCAGGCCGGGAGCTCGAGGCCGGAAAGGCGGCGGGTCGTCTGGGCTCGGGTGCGGGAGAGGGTGTTCATGGGGTCTCCGTGTTGACCTCACGAAGGTAGTCTCCCACGCATAATTGCACAAGCGAAAAGATGCGGGCGCACAAAAGTAGGCCCGCGGGCCAGTGGCGGCCCTAGGCTTTTCGCGTAGTTAGCCGATGGGCGTTACGCGCCCTTGGCGGCAATCAGGGCGGCAGGGGGCCTCGTGAGCGCACCGCGCTCCAGTCCCATGCCGTCTTCCAGCGCCCACACCTCTACGAACGCGAGGTCCCGGAGTGGCCCCAAGTTGTACTGCATCCACCGCGTGATCTTGGACTTCGAGAAGCCGCCGATCTCGGAAAGCTGCTCGGGGCTGAGCTTTCTCGCGTTCGCGTGGTCGGCGAGGTTCCTCGGGAAGTACCAGACGCCGTCAGGGATGCCCCGCGGTCTCTTCGGTGGCTCGCGTGGACGGAGCGGCAGGGCGTGGGCAGGCATTTTTCTACCGCGTGAATTCTGCCAGATCAGGAGCGCTCGTGTTTTTGCGCTTGCGCAATTATGCCGGGATGCAATACATTCCGTGGACGGATGACGCACGCCGCCGACGCACCTCGACAGACCCGGGCCTCCGTTGCTCTTTCTCGCAAACTCGGCGACGCGTCGACGGGCGGCCGAGCCCGGCACGGGGAGACGAAGAAGTGTTCCGAGAGGACGAGCATCGAGCGAAGCCGCCTTAGTCGCATCGCCGCCGGGAAGGCGTTCCCGCGCGCCGACGAGGGTGCGCGCCTCGTCGAGGAGGGCATCCCCATCCACTGGTGGAACGAGCCACCGCTCGACGACACGCAAACCCACACGCCCACCGGCACGGATCCGTGACCCCATGACGCCGGAACGTACCACCGAGCGGACGCATTCCGCACCCCCGATCGTCGCCCCCTCGGACATAAAACGACCGGTGATCAAGCGCGCAGTCTCGGGACAACGCGCGGGCGGTGGGGAGCCGTGAAGGAGTTCGATTCGCTCCGTCGCGACATCGATCGGATCGAAGCTGAGCTGCGTCCGATTGCAAAAGTTCGTCAGTCTCCACGAGACGAACTTCGAAGCACAACGCGCGCCAGTTTCGAAGACGCTGTGCATGCGCTCCGTAGTGACGGCTGGTCGCAGAACGCGATCGTCGATGCGCTCGGCGTGGACATCAGAACCTTTCTCGATTGGCTCGAAGGCAAACGGCAGCTGCCCGCATGGGCGATCGCTGCTCTGCCGCAGTCGGCGCGCGTCGTCTTTCTACGCCAAGCGCTCGGCTGGCCCGAGGGGAAGACGGGCACATGACTGCTGAACGTACGGTGAGAGCCAGTGGCCATGATGGCCGTCCGCAAACGGTGCGCGGGACTTGGATGTCATGGTCCAACGCGCGGAGGAAAGCACGATGACCGGCCTTGCTACACGCGACGCGAAGCTGCCGGTCTCGTACACGAAGGCGCGAGAGGCGCTTGAGAAGTGCGTTGATCTCGACGAGTGCAAGGAGTGGAAGGACAAGGCCGCCGCGCTCGCCTCGTACGCCAAGCAGGCGGACGACGAGGAACTCTACAAGTCCGCGATGAAGATCAAGGGCCGCGCGGTCCGCCGGATGGGGGAGCTGCTGAAGGAGATCGAGCCGGGGAACAAGCAAGACCGAGGCGGCGGTCGACCAAGCAGGGAAGGAAACATCAGGGAGGGCAAGACCCCGGATGTTTCCCGATCTGCCATCGCTCAGGCCGCTGGCCTCTCCGTCGACCAGGCGAAGCAGGCGATCCGCGTGGCCAACATTCCGAAGCGCGAGTTCGAACGCCTGATCGATGCCGAGGCGCCGCCGACCGTCACCGAGCTGGCGAAGATGGGGACGAAGCCCGTCCAGCGCACGTCGTCGCACCTGAACGGCCGAGACGCGAACGAGTTCTCCGAAGCAATCAAGGTGCGCGGTCGCATGCGTGACCTCGCCACCATCTGCGAGAGCGTCACGCCGAAGGCGGCGGTTCGCGGATCCCAAGACTACGACCACCCGAAGATGCGGCAGTGGTCGAAGGCAATCACGTCGTGGCTCGTGCGCCTCGACACAGAGCTGGAGAAAGAAAAATGAACGAGTCACAGCTGACCGCCATCGTGGAAACGGAAGTGGAGGCCGCGCTCGCGGCCGGAACCCCGGTGTCGAAGTACACCGTTCGCAATCAAATCGTGATGGCCAATTGCGAGACGACGGATTCCGACTTCGCGCTCGCCTGCGCCCACCACGCGATCGGTGACATCGTCGGCCGCATCGTTCGCAAGGTGAAGCAGTCGGAAGACGAAGAGCCCGATCCGCAGCTCGTGCTCCCCGGCTACAAGCGCCTTCAGCAACGATACGCGGTGGAGCGCGACGGCGAACCGTGTCTCGTGCGGCTCGAGATGATGACGAGGCCGGAGGTGCGCGCGAAAGCGTTGACCCTTCGCGGGTTCGCCCAGGGCGCACTCGAGCACGCTGACGAACTCGACGCGTGGGCCGATGCCATGCAATCCGCAGCGGAGTAGCACAATGCGCCTCCTCCCCGTTCAGCTCCGGCGTGACCGCGACGGTCGCCCCACCATCGTCGGCGACGTTCAGTTCTACGACCCGCCACCTCCGCACGTCCGCACCCTCGCCCTCTGCGCGAAACTCGTGGCCTCCTTCCTCCTCGCTCTCGGATGCGCCTGGCTGCTCGTGTCGGCGGTGGTCGAAGAGCGGGGGGCGGTGGGGGAGCGGGAGACGACGGATGCCATGTGGAGTGAGGGGCCGTGAAACTCCCCGACGACAAGCTCGACACCGCCATCGGGTGGTTCTGGGATGTGTTCCACGTCGTCACCATCGCCCTGCTGCTCGTGTTCGTCGCGCTCGCCTGGAAGACGAGTGACAGCATCCACGTTCCGATCGGGATCTTCATGATGTTCCTCGGCGCCTACATGGTGGGCCGCTGGCACGCCGAGAAGATCTACGCGCGCGACCACGCGGACCTGGAACAGGCGTGCGACGAGTTCATCGACGAGGCCAAGAAGATCGAAGCCGAGCACGAGAGCAAGAAGGACGGTGACGCTTGATCCTCTTCCCCGTCGCCCAAGTGGCCGGCTCCATCGTCATCGTCACGGCGTGGGCGTGGCTGGTTTGGGGGAAGGCGTGAACGACCGCGATCTCCGCCAACTCGTCGAAGTCGCGAAGTCGAAGCCCCGCATGCGGTTCCTCGTATGCAATTGCGGGCTCGGCGTGGAGCTGAAGAACGGCGTCTATCTTTGCTCCGCCGGCCACGAAACGAAGTCGCTCCGGGAGCTCGCCGTCAAGGGGGAGAAACGATGACCGACGAGGAAGCCGAGAAGATGCGCCTCGCGCTCTGCGAGCACTACCGCGATCAGGTTCTGACCGCGCACGAGTTCTGCGAAGCCCTCCGCACCTGGAGCGAAGTCGGCCACGCGTTCATCACACAGATGACCGGCTACGGCAGCCGGGAGCAACCGTTCGACGGCGCTCGGTTCTTCCTCGCGGCGAGCAAGAGCAGCCTTCTCGGGCGTCTGCTCTACGGGCGCGAGAAGCTACGGACGACACCGTGCCCGGAGTGCAAAGGCATCTGGAGCGGCTGCGGCCTCTCGTGTCCGTGCCGAGGGTGCGGCTGGTTGCCGAACGAAGGCGAGGCGGCTCCCCGATGAAACTCCCCGACTCAACCCTAGCCGCCGGCCGCAAGCTCGTCGTCGCGCGGAACCTCCCGGCGCTGATGGCGTGGGCGAGGGAGAACGCTCCGGTCGGCGTGGACTTCGGTGCCTACGAGCGGACGATGAACATGTGCTTCCTCGCTCAGGATCCGCTCCGGGCGATCAGGCTGCACAATACGGTTTTTGGGGCGTACGACGAGGCGGAGGAGCGGAGCGCCATTCGGTTCCGGCGGGCGCTCTGGTGCGGCGTGGCGCTCGCGACCGTCTGCGGGATTGCCGCGCTCGCCGCCGCTGCGATCGTGCTCGCGAGGATGGTGGTTTCGTGACCAAGCACGTCGACGACTTCATCGACTTCGGAACCGTCCTTGGCGAGAACAAGAACGACGGCGAACTCTACGCCCGCTACATGCTCCACCACTTCCGACTGCCCGCCATTCTCCAGATGGCGTTCCGGCCGTTCACCGAGGGGAAGCGGCTCTTCTGTACGTGCGGCGGCGAGCGCTGGCGGGTGACCGGGGCGAGCACGCTCGGGGACGTTTGGCTCGCGGCGGACACTCTCCAGACGGACGGCTACGACGTGCGGGTCAACGTCGAGGACTGCACGGCATGGGGGGCGGAACCGTGATGCGCCCGTCCCGCTTCGTTGTGCTCTGCCTGAGGTCGTATTCCCTCCTCGTCCGCGTCTCCTACCGGGACACCGTCAGGGAGGCCATGCGACGAGGGGCGGCGGCTCAGGACAAGACGATGGGGATTCGAGCTTGATCCTCCTCACCCGCCCCGAGGCCGCCGCGCGCTGCCGCGTTTCCCTCCGGCACTTTGACGCCGTCACGCGCCGCACCTTGACGCCCGTCCGGATCGGCGCTCGCGTGCTCTTCGACGCCGAGGACGTAGACGCGTGGCTCGAATTGCAGAAGGCTGGCGCCTCCGTCTCCCGAAGGGCCGGCGGGTCTACATCGTCCGCTTCACGCACAACGGCGAAACTATCGATCGGTCCACGGGGCTCGAGGATCCTCGGGAAGCTGCGCGCGAAGCCGCGAAGGTCTACGCCGAGCACGTCCAGCGAGAACCCGAGCGGCCCCGCCTCCCTCGCGGAAGTGATTCCGCTCCACTCGAGGAGCTCGTAGCGGCATGGCTCGAGCAGGACTCAACGATCGACGAGGACACGGTGGAGACGTGGACCTGCTACGGGCGCCACTGGCTCTCCCGCTGGACACGGCTCGGCGAGGTGACCGAGGGGAGCTCGGAGCGGTATCGGAACGAGCGCCTTCGGGAAGTGCTCGCGACGACGGTCCGGAAGGAGCTCTCTGCGCTCCGGCACTTCCTCCGGTGGGCGGCCTCGCAGGGTCATCTCCGGCGACGGGTGGACGTGGCCAGCGTGCCGTCCAAGGCGACCGGGACGCGGTTCTCCCGCCGGCGGCGGGAGTCGGCCCCGGAACTGACCCCGAAGCAGATCTCGGCGTTCCTGGCGGCGCTGCCGGCCTGGAGCACGAGCAAGCGGGTGACGCCCTTCCCGATCCAGGCGCGCTTCGTCGTGGCCTACGAGACCTTCCTGCGGCCCGGCGCGCTCGACCGGCTCTCGGTGCCCGAGCACTACTCGAAGGGGGCGACGGCGCTCCGGGTCTCGGCGGAGCTCGACAAGAGCCGGTGGGGGCGGGAAGTGCCGCTCTCGACGAAGGCGCGGCGGGCGCTCGACTCGGTCATCCCGGCCAAGGGGCTGATCTTCGGGAAGCACGACTACCGGGAGCACGTCGAAGCGGCGGCACGGAAGGCGCTCCCGCCGGCGGTGGCGGAGCGGTTCTGCGGGGCTCACCTTCGGTCGGCGCGCATCACTCACGCGCTCGAGAAGAGCGGCAACCTGGCGGGGGTGCAGTTCCTCGCCGGGCATCGGCAGGCCAAGACGACGGGGGGCTACGTGCGTGCGTCTTACCGGGCAGCCGAGGACGTGCTCCGGTCGTTTCGGGGACGCTGATTCGGGGACGCTCTCTCACGGGAGAGCGTTTTCTGCAGTGCGAAGGCCGGGGGTCGAACCCGGATGGGAGTGATCCCGCTAGCACCTCAATCCAAAGCGATAGCGAGAACCGCGCGGAACTACTGAGTTTCGAGCTGCAAGCGAAGGCGCAAGATCGCGAGCCGGAGAAGGCAATCCGGGGACGCGAGCGGGGACGCTCAGCGAGACAACTCCCCCTCACTTCCGCCGAACTACCGGTAACTCGTCTCGCCCCGGTCGTCCGCCTAGCCGACCATCGCCTCCCCCCTCGCCCCCGAGTCCGCCCGGTCGTCGGCGGGACGGTCTGCCTGACGGTCGGGACGGGGGAGCATGAGCGGGAGGAGTGGCTCGACCTGGCCGGAGCTCGGGCGTTGCTGGGCGAGCTGGCGGACGCGGTTGATGCGGCGGAGTGGCTCGAGCGGGTTTCGCGGGAGGTGCGCTGATGGAGCGTCTCGAATTCACGCCCGGTTCGTCGCCCCGTTCGGCGATGATTCTCCACGCCGAGAAGCGCGAAAAGTGCCTTTGCGGCAAGCGGGCTCAGGGGACGCTGCTCGCCCCGGACGGTAGCGGTCGCCGCGTCCTCCCGTGCTGCTTCAAGTGCGGCCTCATCGTCCTGGAGTTCCAGAAGCGGTGCGAGAATGACGAGTCCGCTGCCTTCAACGGCGTGCCCGGGGAACTCCACGACTGGTTCGTGAGCGACTCCGGCATCTCGTCGATGGTCATCGCGTCCGTCCTCGTGCCGTCGCTCCGTTCGTCGTGCATCGCGCGGCTCGACGGATGCGCCAACGCGCCGCAAGACCCGGACGACTTCGGCCGTTGCTACCGGCTTCTCAAGCTGATTCCGAACGGCGTCGATCGGCTCGCCGAGGTGGCCGCCGCGCACCCCAAGTGGACGCGGCTCGTCACCGTTTGGCCGCAGCTCACGCGGCTCTACGAAGACGAGCTTCCGAGCGGGAAGGCGCCGCAACTCTACGCACTGCTCAAGGGGTTGCGCGATGGCTGACATAACCCACCAACTCCTCGACGCACTTCTCGAGGAACACCGCCTCGGCGCTCAGCTCTACGGCTCCGAGGAGCACGAGGCGTTCGTCGTCTCGGCTGTGGAGTGGATGCCGGCGCTGATCGAAGCGGCCCGCGAGCACATCCCCGGCGAAACCCTCGCCGAGATCCACATCCCGGGGTTCCTGCCGAAGGGAAACCTGAACTCCCGCGAGCACTACATGGCCCGCTCTCGCCGGGTGAAGAAGGAACACGAGATCGTCGGCCTGGCGCTCGCCGCCGGAGCGCGGAGCGTCCGCCACCGTTGGCGTTCCGTTGGCCGTGTCGTCATCACCCGCTGCTCCGTTGGCAAGCCCGATAGTGATCAGGTTGTCGCGAACTGCAAGGGAGTCCGCGACGCCGTCGCCAAGTGGCTCGGCATCGACGACGGTGACCCCTCGATCACCTGGGTCGTCGAGCAGAAGAAGACCCCTCGCGCCGGCCAAGGCACCTCCATTCGGATTGAGGGGAGGCGAGGGTGAGCGCCGAGTTTCTATACCGCGACGAGGTATCCGAAGTCTGGCACGGAGACGCCCTCGTTCCCGAGGACATCGCCGCGGTCATGGGCGAGCGCAAAGCCGACCTCCTTTGCCTGGACGCTCCGTATTCTGCGGTCACACACACCGGCCACAAGAACGGCAAGATGACGGCCGATCGGGCCGCCGCGTTCGCAGCCCGTCCGCTGAAGAACAGGCTCTCTCGGGCGAACGCAAAGCGAGAGCGTGAGTACGCCGCCCGGAAGAGCGAAGCCGGCGAGAGTGGCCGCCGCGACATCGACTATCCGCCGTGGACGCCCGACGACGTCGACCGGTTCGTCGAGCTTTGGGTACCGCGTTGCTCCGGCTGGCTCGTCTCCATCACCGACGACGTGCTCGCTCAGCACTGGCGCTCCGCCTACGAAGTCGAGGGGCTAGTGACGTTCGCTTCGCTCCCGCTCGTCGAGACCGGCTCGCGCGTTCGGATGAGCGGTGACGGGCCGAGCGCGTGGTCGTGCTTCGTGATGGTCGCGCGTCCTCGCGGGAAGGAATTCAAGTCTTGGGGAACGCTACCTGGCGCCTACATCGTGCCTGGTGAGCGCGATCAGAACACCACGGACGGATCGGACCGAATCGTCGGCGGGAAGCCGAAAAAGGCCATGATCGAGATCGTCTGCGACTACTCTCGCGAGGGCGGACTCGTCGTCGATCCGACTTGCGGGGCGGCCACGACGCTGACTGCCGCGCTCCGAACCGGACGGCGCTGCATCGGCATCGAGAAGGATCGAGCGACCGCGGAACTCGCCGCCGAGATCATCAAAGCCGAGCGCATGAACTCGACGAGGCGGCGGATGGTAGCCGGGCAGACCGCGCTATTCGCGGCACGTGAGACCGGCACATGAGCGCCCTTGCCTCCTCCCCGCGCTTCGGCCACAAGGACTTCCCGGGTGAAAGCTCGGGGCGTGCGTCACCGTCCGGTTGCAGCCGAAGAGGTGACGCACGCGATTTTTACGTACCTATTCCTTGCGGGAATCCTAGTTCTGCGGATAATCCGGTCGATACCGAGTCCTGCAAGATCGGTATTGTGATCGCGAGTTGCGATCTAGCTCTGCTCCACTGCGATGGGGCGGGAAGGCGGAGTTGTCTCTGATGGACGGCGATCCAAGTCAGTTCAAGATGCGCGAGGCCTGCCGCGGGTGTGACCACGAATTCGGACGCATCGTGGAAAAAGGCGCTCAGGACTGCGTCTATTGCCTCGATTGTGGCCGCCATTGCTACAACGCGCCGCGGACGGAGACGGGGAAGAAGGTTCGGTCTGTGCAGACCGTTCACGAAGCGATCAAGCCGAAGCTCCGTGTGCGCGTGCTCACTGGTGCCAACGGTAGGTGCCAGCTCTGCGGCAAGGGTCCGGACTCCGGAGCTACAATGCACGTATCCCACATGGTGAGCGTGAAGCAGGGGATGGCGCTCGGCATGACAGACGAGGAGATGAACTCGGAGGCGAACCTGATTTGCGCATGCGACGAGTGCAACCTCGGCCTCGGTCAGGAGACGATTCCTCTACGCCTGGCACTGGCCATGATCATGGCGAAGACAAGGGTTCAGGAATGAGCTGGCGATCGGCCTTCGTCTACTTCTTCTTCTCGCCGCTCGGCGACATCCACGCCGTCAAGATCGGTTGGAGCATGGATCCGCGCGTCAGGTTGCGCGAGATCCAGTCATATTGCCCAGCCCAGGTTTGGCTACAGGCGGTCGTCACGTGCGAATCGAACACCGGAGATGAGAAGAGGAAGGCGCGCGAACTTGAGCGTCATCTGCACAAGAAGTTTTCGGGAGCGAGAATCCACGGGGAGTGGTTTGCGCTTACCGTGGACATGAACGACTATCTGAAGCTTTGCGGGGAGCCGATGCGATGAGCGGAAGAATCCGCAGCGTGAAACCCGAGTGGCTCGAGGACGAGCGAATGGCGCTCGCCTCGGCGGAGGCGCGCGTTCTGTCAATAGCGTTCATGCTGCTCGCCGACGACTACGGTCGCGGGCGCGCGAGCAGGACAATGCTCATTGGTCGCGTCTTCCCCGGGAAACCTCCCGAGACTCTCGCGAAAGCTCTCGAGGAGCTCGCGGGGTGGTTCGTGACGCTCTACGAGGTCGACGGACAGAGCTATTTCGAGATCAAGAACTGGGAGAAGCACCAGAAGGTCGACAAGCCTGGAAAGCCAAAGGTTCCGCCGCCTTGCGATACTCTCGAGAAACTTCCCGAGGATATGGAGAATCTTCGCGCCTCGCGCGCGTCCCTTCCCCTTCCTGATCCCATTCCAGATCCGGAGTCGGGACCGGTGGCATCCCACTCCCGGACCCAGGCAAGCGCCGGGCGCCCCACGGCCGAGGATCTCATGAGCCCGGGCCCCGGCGGACGTGCGGACGTGAACCGCGTCCACGAGGCGTACAAGCTCGCCTTCGGGCTCACCGATCGGAAGTTCCGCGGGGCGTTCGACCTCGACGCCAAGACAATCGCAGAGGCGATTGGCACGCACGGCGAGGAGACGTGCCTGCTCGTGGTCAAGCACGCGCCCGACGACGGCATGGTCTCGGGACGCGACGACGACAAGCGCGTGAAGCACTTCAAGATTGGCTACATCTTCGGAAACGAGGACACGTTCGCGCGGATTCTGAAGCGCGCCCGGGATCAGGAGCGCGACAAGTCTTCGAGCGCGGTCGACGACTTCAGGCGGCGCAAGGAGGCCCGGCCATGATCGCCCTAACGTTCTGGCCGAACCTCAACGCGAAGAACGCCGGCACCCCGTGGCGCGTCGAGTCATGGGACGCAGTCTTCGAGAAGCTCAGCGAGCGGCTCCCGTACCTCGGCGAGTGGGAGCATCCGGGCTGGAGTCCGGCGGAGTTCAAGCCATGCTTCCGCGAGCACGCGCACGTCATGAGTGTCTCGGCGATGTGCCTCGACTTCGACAAGGGCGGGACGATCGACGACGCGGTTGCGCGCCTCTCGGTCATCGCTGGCGGATTCCTCCACACGACGCGGAAGCACACGGCGGAGGCCCATCGGTTCCGCGTTGTCCTGCCGCTCTCGCGCCCCGTCTCCGCGTTCGAGTTCCCGGAGCTCTGGAAGCGAATCGCTCACGCCGCGGGCGCCGTTGACCCGGCCGCGAAAGACCCGTGCCGGTTCTGGTACGTGAGCGGAACCGCGGGTCCGTTCGAGACGCGGCGGTGGGAAGGCCCGGAACTGAACCCGAACGAGTGGCTTGCGAAGCCGGACCCGACCGCATCACCGATCCGGATCACTCCGGCGCCTGCCGAGGGAGCCGTCGTCGAGTCCCGCGCTCGCAAGTACATCGCGCGCATGCCCAACGCAATCGCCGGCCAAGGCGGCCACGCTGCGACGTGGGAGGTGGCGCTCGTCCTCGCGCGCGGCTTCGGCCTGAGCCACGACCGGACGCTCGCGATTCTCCGCGAGGAGTACAACCCGCGCTGCGAGCCGCCGTGGTCCGAGCGCGAACTCGAGCACAAGGTCTCAGGCGCGAGCAAGTCCGAGCGCGTCCCGTTCGGGTTCCTGCTCAAGGACGATCGGCAGTGGGACCCGAACGGTCGCCGCCTACCGCCGCCTCCCGCGGACGACGACTACGTCCCCGAAGGACCCGACGAATACGAGTGGATCGGAGAGACCCAGGGCGACGAGGACCAGCCGGAGCCAGAACAACCGGCGGCGCGCGAACCAGGAGACGACACGGCGGAAGTTGCCGCGGAGCCGAAGACCGCAACCGAACGCTACGGCGTCGTCGAGCTCCGGTCCCTCTGCTTCGAAGTCCTCGCCGAGGCGAAGGCGGGAAAGACCAAACAAGGCCACACGACCGGCCACCACGTGATCGATACCGTGATCTGCGGTCTCCGCGGTGAGCACGTCACGCTCCTCGCGGCTCCCACGTCATGGGGCAAGTCGAGCTTCGGCGTGATGATCGCGGACGAGAACCTGAAGGTGAACGTCCCGGTCCTGGTCGTCACCGTCGAGGACTCGAAGATCATGTACGGGAAGCGCATCGTCGCGCGACGTGCCCGAATCAACGCGCTGAACCTCCGGGACAACTCCTGCGACGCCGACGACCTGCGAGCCATCGAGCGGACGGCGATGGGTGCGCAAGAGGAGCCGTTCCTGCTCTCGGGCGTCGGCAAAACCGTGGAGTACATCGGCCGCGCGATTCGCGAGCTCGTGAAGGAGCGCGGGATCGGCGTCGTCGTGTGCGACTACATCCAGCGGTTCCGGACGAACAAGCACGCTGGCGATCGGCGGAACCAGGTCACGTACGTGGCCGAGGTTCTGAGCGACTCGATCAAGACCTCTGGCGCCGCTGGGGTCATGCTCTCCCAACTCAAGCGCACGGATAGCCGCCTCCCCACGATGGACGACGTGAAGGAATCGGGAGACCTCGAGAACATGGCCGAGCACGTCCTTCTCGGTCATCGCGAGCAGGAGAAGCGGGCCCGCTACGAGAACGAGCCGGAGCCCCCGTGGCGCCGGACGCTCTGGGTTCCGAAGAACAAGGACGGACCGACGTCGACCGGTCAGATCGAGTGCCCGTTCAACGAGGTGACGGCGAGCTTCGTGACGGTGACGGACCCCGACA
>Ga0137426_1000160_pt1 | contig 13615 bp, 13 predicted proteins | sample EasRivERMZT660_2_FD_102308 | JGI IMG/M metagenome (GOLD analysis project Ga0137426, IMG submission 102308) | Soil microbial communities from meander-bound floodplain in the East River, Colorado, USA - East River MetaG ERMZT660_2 | ecosystem: Environmental > Terrestrial > Soil > Floodplain ...
GCCTTGGCCGCCGTGGAAGTGTTTTCACTCGGTCATCGAATTTTCAAGAGCGTCGAGTATTGGCACAGGCGCTGGAAGATGAAAGCGGCGTTGGCGGCGTGATGTCTTCGGGAATTTCCTTGACAGGAAATTTAGCAATGTGTACGTTAAGTTCATATGACCTCCCGAGCACTGAAAGCGATAAGGGCGCAGCTTGGATGGTCGCAGGCACGGCTTGCCGCGGCGGTTGGGATTGCGACGGGCAGCATTGCGCGCCAGGAGCGCGGCGAGCTGGGAATTTCCGAGCCGGTGGCGCGGCTGGTGCGATTGATTGCGGCGGGTGTGGATGTTGAAGCAGTTATTAACACCGGCTCAAGTCGCCGAGCTGGTCCATTTAAGCCGGCGAAAAGTTCTAAGCCTGGACATTCCAAAAGTAAGGGTAGGGGACGGGCGCGGTAAAATACTGTTCAATGAGGACGATGTTAAGGACTACTTGAAAGCACGGACTGAATATCCAGTCGTCAAGGGGGTGCGCGATGCCGACCGAATACCGAAAAGACCGAAAAAAGTGGGGCTACAGGGTCTGCCGAGCCGGGATCAATTACAAAAAATTCGCTTGGCTTACCAAGGCGGAGGCGAAACAGGCGGAAGCGGAGTTCCTCAGTGAGTTAAAAAACAATCCGGCGCCACCCAATAACAGCATGACGGCGCTATGCGCGGCGTATCTGATCGATAGCGCGGCTAAGCGATCAAAGTGGCGGGTTGATGGGCTACGTTGGAACTTTGCTAAGTGGGTTTTGCCGCACTTCGGTGAAAACACTTTGGCGGCCGCGGTGAAATACGATGACGTGGAAAGGTTCGTGCTGGGTCAAAAACAAAGGGGTGTCGGCAACAAAACTATCTGGAAACTGGTTGTCGACGTTCGGGCGCTATTCAATTGGGCGATGAAGAAGGGGCTGGTCAGAGCGAATCCCGTCAACAAGGCGGACTTGAGTGTGATCAAGAACCGCAAGCCGAAGAAAGCCGCGTTAGACTTGAATGACATTGACTTCGCCGCGTCGTTGCTGGACGGCTACGATCGGGTTTACTTCGACTACATGCGCTACACCGGAAGCCGAATGGACGAAGCGAACAGGGCGAGATGGGACGATGTTGATCTCGATCGGGGATGGGTGCAAGTGCAGGGCACCAAGACTGGAGAATCGGCGGAAATTATCCCGCTGGCGCCAGTGCTGCGCGAAGAATTGGTGAGGCATCGCGAAAAATATCCTGATGGCGATCTTATCTTTCCCGGCAGATCGTATCAGACAAAGGACCGCAAGATTTATTCGCGCCGTCGATTCTTTGAGAAGATCCAGCGGCTTACCGCGAGAGCGCGCTACGCGCAGGCACACCAGGAGTTGACCGAGTGGCAAGTCATCAAGACGGTGAAGGCGGAGAAGTACCAGGGCGGCGTCAAGATCACGGCCAAAGACCTGCGGGACGTATTTGCGACGGTGGTTATGGACAACGTAAAGAACCCGGACACAGCGCGCCGGCTCATGCGCCACACATCACTTCAGACGACGACGAAGTATATGCGGTTGGTCAAAGATCGTATGCAAGAAGCTGTTAAAAACTTGGGGGCAGGTCTTGGGGGCAACTCTGGGGGCAACTCGCTGCGCAAAACGACTCAAACCGACATAATGCGCGAACTCCTGATAAGGCCCGCTAGAACGCGAACCCTAGCAGGAAGTGCGCGATTTCCCTCTGAAAGCCTTGTTGGAACCGAGGGGGGATTTGGTGGCGGTGGACAGAGTCGAACTGTCGACGCCGCGGATATGAGCCGCGTGCTCTGACCAACTGAGCTACACCGCCAGAAGATGGCCAAGTTTGGACGGTTGTCAGGAAGGATCAAGCGCTCAGAACCCACCTCCCGACGCATTCCATCGCCGCTGCATCGAGGTCCGGTTGACGCGCTTTTTCCCAAGGCTGATTTGGTAAAGGACTTTCTCATCAACCTCCAAACATGTCAACATGTTGCCGTAAACGAGGCCGGTATCCAGACCGACTTTATATGGCAAATCGTAAAAGACCGTATGTTGCGGCGTATGGCCAAATAGAACCGTGTACGGCAGCCGATGGGAAGCAAAGATGAATTTATTGCGAATCCATAATAATTCTTCTTCAGTCTGCTCCGTGAGGGATTTCTCCGGATCGATTCCGGCGTGGACGCAGAGAAAGGGTTCCATCAAATAGTAGGGCCGTAATTGTTTGTAGAACGTAAGATGCTCCGCAGGTAGGACTGACAGGACCTCCTGGGCGGATGATTTATCTATCGCTACGCCATAACTGGCCACGGTTGCCTTGCCACCGTTGATGAGAAACATGTCTGCATGGGCGCCGCTGATCCCCAAGAACGATAAGAACATGTCTTCATGGTTTCCCTTAAGGAATATGAACTCGATTAAGCTGAGTTGTTTCGGTAGCTCGACCAAAAATGAAACGACGCCGCAGGAGTCCGGGCCTCTGTCGATGTAATCGCCAAGGAATATCAACCGGTCTCCCTGACCGAGAGGCAAGCCGTCGATCAGGTAGCGCAGTTCGCGCTCGCAGCCATGGACGTCGCCGATCACAAAACTCTTCATCGATAAAGAATCCTAAGCTACTCTGAAGAGCTGTGCAAATCCCCATTAAGCTGGAAAATTTGAGCGCGGTCCGCTATCTTTGTCCCTGTAGCCGGCTGCCATGAAAATACGCGAAATTTATTCCAGCTCCGTAATGGTTTGCGGCCTTGTATGTCTAGTCCTTGGCGTAGGTAACTGGACCGTCGGGGCACTTGAGACGGCCAAGTATCAAGCGTTGTTACGAAAGACCACGCAAACAGGACTGGAAGAAACATACAGAAGTTTTCAAGAGCTGGATCAGCAAAAAAATGCCGAAGTGCTTCGGCGAATTAACGATGATCGGGAAAAGTATAATGCAGCGAAAGTTAAGCTAAACTTCTTTTTCGTTGTGTTGACCGGTGGCAAATTGCTGCTTGTGATCGGCGCGCTGCTGGCGCTATCGGCGGCAGTTGGCCTGATTAGGCGTGATGCACGCATGAGAATCAGGAAAGCCGTTGGTGACTGAGAGAGCGATCCAGGCGAGCCAAACCCGACGTGAGGTTATTTGGACGGCTTGGACTTCTGGTATTTGCGATAGTCATAGCCGGTTGCCATCGCCAATAAAATATCTTCCATACCGCCGCTTTTTTCACGTCTTAGAATCAGTAGGCGGTCGTAAAATTCTTTGTAATCCTTATAGATACGTTGGCTATCGTCAGTGCCGCGTAGGTAGAAGTCTTTGATGCGAGTTACCGTGAAACGCAAGGCTGAGAAGCGTAATTCGTTAGGGAACGAATCCCACTCCGGCAGTGACAATGGTCGCAGGCTTTCATAACCAGAGATAAGTGCTTCGAAGCGGTCGATGCGGAACCGGTCATCGAGAAAGCATAGCGCGTTGACTGCAGTCGCGAGGTCGTAGATGAGCTTGCCACGGCATGCCGCCTCAAAATCCATCACGCCCGTAAGACGATTGCTCTTGAATTTGACGTTGTCGGAAAATAGATCGCCATGGATGATGCCCTTGGGCAGATTGTTGTCAAGGTAGTTCTCGAGATATGAAAACTCATCATCCAAAACGCGAACGATATTTTTTAAATGACTTGGTAGTTGTCGGCGAACGTCGCGGTATATCGATACGATCCGGTTGAAACCAAAACGGTTATCGATACCTTTTTTGTAACTTCGTCCGATGAGGTGCAGATTGGCTAACGTGTGGCCTAACGCAGTCAGATGGGTCGGCGTAATTGCCTGTACGGATAATTCCACGCCGTCAAGATGCCGGCTCACGGTGAGGCACTTGCCCTGTACATCGAGATAGAGTCTACCGCTCTTACTCTTGAGTGGCTGAAGACAAGGAAAATTTTGTTTTCTTAGGTGAAACAATAGATCAAGTTCTTGTTTGACCTCAACTTCACTTTTGACTTCATCGATTTTTGCGAAAAATTTCGCCCGCTTGGTCTCGATTAAATAATGGGTATTTACCGAACCGTTCTTAATTCCTGTGAATGAGGTGAGTTCTCCCAGTGCGAATTCATCTACAACCCTGAGGATATCCTTTTTAGCTAGTGCGGTATAAATTGCCATCCTGTTTATCTCATGAATCTGGCCTTGCAACTCCTATCAAATTTGTATCGTTAGCCAGTGGAACGGTCAGATGTTAATATGATCTAACTCCGCTATTTATAACGAAAATTTACTATAAGTCAAGCTCAGTTTAATATTCCTTAATTAAATCAAATAGTTCTAACCGATTGTTGATATTATGGATTATTGGAGTTTGGCCGGTTCGTGACGCGTTTCGCTTGTGCGTGCCGGAAATAACTCAAACGAGGCTCTGGCACAAGCATCGTCCGCCTTACGTGAGACTTCTAACAATGACTGGTGCAAAGAGTCGCTTCAGTTTGATTTTTGGGTCCTGAACCTTGTCGACTGCATGCTTGTGGAGAAATTTCTGAATCTACCCCAAACGAGAGCCCCTGACTTTTGTCTTGACACTCCTATGGCCTGTTCTCTATTCTCGGTTCCAATTTCGTTTGGGAGTCTTCTCGTTGCACATCGAATGCGTAATTTTGGGAAAATATTTATGTCCAGTGGAAAAGTGAAATGATTCAACAATTCCAAAGGCTTCGGTTTTATAGAAAAAGACGGCGGTGGGGATGTTTTTGTTCACTACAGTGCGATTCAGGGTGATGGATTCAAGACGTTAAATGAGAGTCAGATCGTTGACTTCGAGGTCACTCAAGGAAACAAAGGGCCTCAAGCGGTGTGAATGTTGTCAAGCGATAGGTTGGTTCTCCGATTACTTCAGGGAAGAGCGCCGGCAAATTCGACCATGGTTTCAGTGTCGTTTAGTCAAAATTCAGACCGAGGAATGGATTTTTGCTACTTCTGGGATTTGTTTGAACATCTCAAACGTAGTAATCTTTAGCCGGTTTACTCGTTTGTATAGAAGTTTGGGGACTTTACTTATGGAACAAGCAGGGCTAGCGGCTGAGTCGCGCTTTGGGGCGGATAAAATGCTTGCCGAGACAGTTGTATTAACTCGGCTCGACAAGGCGATCGGTTGGGCACGCAAGTATTCTCTGTTTCCCTATCCGTTTGCAACGGCGTGTTGTGCGATGGAGTACATGGCGCTGTCAATGTCTCCTTACGACATCGATCGATTTGGCGCTCTTTTGCCTCGGTTTAGTCCACGCCAGGCGGATCTGTTGATGGTGATCGGTACCGTGAACCACAAGCTTTCGCCGGTTTTGAAGCGAGTGTACGAGCAGATGTCTGAACCTAAATGGGTCATGGCATTTGGTGCCTGCGCGGCAAGTGGAGGGTTCTACGATAACTACGCGACGGTCCAGGGGATTGATCGAATTATTCCAGTGGACGTTTACGTGCCTGGATGTCCGCCCAGGCCAGAAGCGGTGTTGGATGGATTGATGGAATTGCAGTCACGGATCGCCCAGCAGAAACACCCGGTAGCTTAGTATTGATGCGGCCCGGGTCGAAATGTGATTGGGCACTCCCGCAAAACTTCCGGTCATTGACGATCTTGTCAGTATTCCGTTATTGGTATGGCTCAAACTGAAAAGGATCCGTTGGCATCGCCGCGCGGTGATTATTACCATCAAGGAGTGATCACCAAATTATTTCCGTCAAATAATACCGGAGTTGTTCGGACCGAGAGCGGTCGAGAGCTAACTTTTTCTTATGAATTAGTCATACTCTGCGGAGAGGCGCAATCGCCACTTGATCTCAAAGTCGGCGAACCGGTTGGCTATGATTTGGGTTGGACGTCGAGCGGCTTAAGAGTGACTAAGATTAGAACCTATCCGAAAACCTCTGACTAGAAGCGTTCGAGAAGATCAGAATGGCAGTGACGTTAGCGCGAGAATCTGCCGACCCAAAATCTCTCCGACAAATACTCCGAGTAGGGCGATGTAGAATAATCCGGTGGCGGCCATAGTGTGCGGTATTTGTAAGGTGCGCCAGATCATCCACGACAAGATTAATGGCGCGACTTGGCCAACGGCGACACGCGTAACCGCGAGGGTGGCGTGACGTTGCCAAAGGCGCTCCAAACCTGCGATGCTTTGGGAGTTGCCGAGATGATAGAGGGCCCATGGAGCCAACAAGAAAATGACGCATTGTGCGATCAGCGTGACGACAAAAAATTTGTAAAGACGGATGAAGGGGGCCAAACTTTGTCCGGTATCGATTAAGTACCAATGACCCATTAGCATGCCGACTGTCACACTGCCGAGGAGCATTGACGACAAGAAAAATGTTGTTGGGTAGACCATGGTCTCAACCGAAATGATTCCCGCACTATAAAAACTCTGTGCGCTCAGGAGCAGGCCGGCGACACCGGCGAGAATCGATGCGGCAAAGCTCCGGGCGCGAAAGAGCTGCCATTCGACCCACAAAGAAAGCATGTAGCAGGAAAACGAAACGAGAAAGCTGACATGAAAGAAACTCTCTAGACTGATGCTCCAGGAAAATTGTTGTGCGAGGCTTTGCCAATAAAATGAGCTCCTGCCCCACAATCCGATCAAGGCGATAACGTAGAGAACTCCGGCCGTAGACTTATAAAACGCCCGCTCGATTTCATGAAACGGCGTGGCGGCCAGGGCAAATAACCCGCCTAAAGCGATCTGGTAAAATAAAATCAAGAAACTGCTGGAAAATCCCTGCATCGGTTTAGATCGATTCGGATGGCATCGATGACTTGGCTGCGACATGCATGCAAACGGCGCCGCTTAGGAATTTTTGTATTCTTACGTCGACAAAGCCGGCTTGTTCGATCATCCTTGTCACCGATTCCGGAGAATGAAACTGGCGAACCGAATCCGAAAGATATTGATAGGCTTTGCGATCATTAGACAATAGACCGCCAATCCACGGCATCAGTCGATAAAAGTAAACTGCATACAACGATGAAAACCAGCCGCGCGACGGCGGAAACATGTCCAAAGAGACAAACTTGCCGTCGGGTTTGAGCAGACGGTGCGCCTCGGCAAAGAAGCGCGGCAAGTCCGATACGTTGCGGAGCACAAAGGCGGTCATCGCACCGTCAAAGATTCCACTTTTTAGGGGCGCTTGCATTGCGCTTGCTTGGACAAAAGTCGTGTTCGCGCCACGCTGCGCTTGGCTGCGTTTGCGTTGCGCCAATCTGACCATTTGCATGGAAAAGTCGAGGCCAACGATGCGTGCATTAGCTCCGGTGATTTTTGCCGCGTTGAATGCAAGGTCGCCGGTTCCCGTGCCGAGATCGACAAGTAAGGGATTCTCCACTGTCAGGAGAGTCTGGATCGCTCGATGACGCCACCGGGTATCTAGGCGAAAACTGATTATGCGATTGAGCAGATCGTAGCGTCCGGCGATTCGGTCGAACATGCTTTGAACGGCTTGGTCGCGCGGATGACTGGCGGCGGACATCATCGAAAATGATAAATCCAAAAGGAAAGGTGACGATGGAACCAGGCTCGCGGTCAGAAATCGCGATCGATGATCAGCTGCACCAGCGTCTTGAGTCCGTTGCGGTACAACGATGGTGGTAGCTTCTTAATCGATTTGAGCGCTTCTTGAGCGTAACGTTTGGAGAGTGCCTTAGCCTCTTCGATGGCCGGACCGTTCTTTATCGAGTTTAAGGCTGCGGCGACTTGACCTTCGGTCGGGGTCGGGCAGTCAAATGCGTCACAAACCGTGGCATCGCCATTTTTCATGGCGAGAATAATCGGCAATGCGGGATTGCCATCGCGCAGATCCATCCCGGTGCGTTTGCCCAGCAGATCCGGGTGGCCGACCACATCTAGAACATCATCAACCATCTGAAAGGCGATCCCCATGTGGAGCCCGTAACGCTCGGTTTCGTCGACCAGCGCCGTGTTCGCTCCAGCGAGGTAGGCGCCAACCTTCGCGCCGGTATGGAAGAGCGAGGCGGTCTTTCGTTTGACGATCTCCACATAATCATCAATCGTTACGCTGCGGTTGCGGTTGAAATGGCCCTGTAGAATTTCGCCTTCGGTGAGCAGTGTGCAAGCGTCGGCAGTCCACTGAACTACGGTTTCGTCAAATTTGCCGGCGAATTCGAAGGCCTTGATGAAAAGAAAGTCGCCGGCTACCAAGGTCGACTTTAGACCGTATTTCTTGTAGGCAGATACTTTGCCGCGCCGGGTGTCAGCGCCATCTATGATGTCGTCGTGTAAAAGAGTAGCCGTGTGAATGAGCTCGATGGCGGTGGCGATATCGACTATGTCCGCGACGCGTTTGCCGCCAAATGCCGCGTAGGCGAGCAGTGTGACCATCGGTCGCACGCGCTTGCCGCCGCCGTAAATCAAGTGGCCTGAAATATCCGTTAGTTCCCGCTCGCGCGAGCGAATCGCGCGGACGAGATTCGCCTCGACGAGATTGAGCTCATCGCCGACGAAATTGAATGGATCGTTGGTTCCTTGCAAAAGTGGAATTTTTCGATCGCCTTCGGCTACAACGGCGGCCTTTGTTCCTACCGTTTTGGATTTGCTCTCTTGAATCAGATGGGCTCCGCTCGGCGGCTAAAAAGATTTGAGGCAAAATGTCATAGATCACCAGACAGGTCAAGCTGAACTTGGATTCGTACTCGGCGTAACTGGACCCAATGCGCGCTACTATGGACGCTTGGTTTGAACTTCGATTGGCATGAATGGGTCGACATTCGCCGATTTTTCTTGACAAAATTGAGCTTCAACTAATATATAACGCCCAAGTCCAACAAGAATGATCGTTTGATCAATTGTCAAATGGCGTAGAGAAGGGAGAGGAGTAACATGGAGTTTACGATTTTTATACTGCGGTGGATTCATTTTTTGGCGGGTATCACGTGGATCGGCATACTTTATTATTTCAATTTTGTGCAGACGCCGTTTTTCGCCGAAACCGACGCGCCGGTGCGGGTCGGTGCGATTCAGAAACTCGTGCCGCGCGCGTTGTGGTGGTTCCGTTGGGGCGCGATGGTTACATTTCTTGCTGGCATACTGATTTATTTGCTGCGCATTCATGAGATGGGCGCGGGAATGTTCTATGCATCGTCCTACGGTGTAACCATCACGGTCGGTGGCTTGATCGGCACAATTATGTTTTTGAATGTTTGGCTGGTGATTTGGCCGAAGCAGCAGATCGTCATGGCCTCCACCAACCAGGTTGCCTCTGGGGGGCAAGCGCTCCCCGAAGCCGCCGGAGCGGCCCGCCGGGCTGCGCTAACATCGAGAACGAATACCGTTTTCTCGATCCCGATGCTTTTTTACATGGGCGCTGCCAGCCACTATGGCGCCATGGTGGGCGCGATGGGCCAGTGGGAATCGCACGGTTATTTCTGGTTCATAGTCATTGTGCTCCTGGCCGCCTTCGAATGTAACGCGCTCATCGGTACTCAAGGCGCGGCGAAAAAACCGCTCGATTCCGTGAAGGGTGCGTTATGGTATGGATTCCTGTTGACCGGCATCTTGTTCATGTTGACGCTCGGGCTTACGTAAGCTCCGACCTTTAGTTGTTCAGGTAGGCGGTTAGGTTGGGAATCTCGTCTTTTAGAAACGGGAACTGCGGCATTATTTTAGTCGATCGTTTCGGCCGGTAGTTTGGCGGGTAGCCGCTGGTAAGTACTCGAGCGAGCAGTAACTCGCGTGAAGACCCCCTAATGGCAGGGCCGATGGGTCCATCTCTGGATGGATCGTTGTTGTGGCAAGCGACGCAGTTTGCCAAAAACACGGCCCTGCCTCTTTTCACCTCGCGTTGAGTTTCGGACTTTGGGCCGTCGTCGTCACTGCAGGCGGCTATCATAATCACGCTCAATCCAAATAAAATTATTGATTTTTTCACTTATCGTAATCCTCGTCATCTGGTAATTCTAAGCAGCGGATGACGACTGTATCGGCGCCGCCGGCCGCCAAAGCTGCGCGGCTCTGACTACAAGCTTCTCGCGTGACTTTTCGTTCCTTGTTGTTTGAGCTGCTTGGCCCGCTGGAGAGTCAATCTCCAGGGCATTGCTAAAAAACCGAAGTGCCGTCAAACACGGGGGACTAGCTCAGAGACGTTAGAGAAACTTGCTTTTCTATGATAACTATATTTGGTGCGAAAGGGGGGAATCGAACCCCCACGGGTGTTACCCCACAGGATCCTGAATCCTGCGCGTCTACCAATTCCGCCACTTTCGCGCAGTAACAACCAAACGTCGAGCACCTTATGTAGCTTGCGCTCGGAAGCTTGTCAAGGTGAACGGAGTGACTAGGCAGACATGAGTACGGTGTGGCTCGTTGAACCGGATAAGATGTTGCGCCACGCATTTACTGTGGCGCTCTTTCCCGAGTTTCAGATTGAGGTAGTTGATGCGCTTCCAGTCACCGCGCCCGATGATGTTGACGTATTGATCGTCGACGCGGCAGCGCTGCAAGATCGAGAGCCGGAAGCGGCGCGCAGGAGTGACGCTCTGGCAAACTGGCATCTGCCAATTATCTGGATCGACGGCGATCAGCCGGCGCAGGCTCCGGATCGAGATCAGTGCATCCGGCTCAACAGGCCAGTTGCGAAAGATGCGCTGCGTCGTGCATTGGCACAATGTTTGAGCGCGACCACGATGGCGAAGTCGACAGTGAGCGCTGAACCGGTGAAGACGCCAGTGAGAAAAAAAACGAGAACAAAAAAGGCCGTGGAAACCGCGACCGGCGAAACGCGAAACATTATCGAGCTGGTCGATGTCGTCGAAGAGGGAGCGTAAGATAAAGACGGCAAGTCACTACGGTCAATCAATTAGTTGGTCTAGAGGCTTTCTTGTGAAGCACGGCTCGGAGATTTTACCTCCGAGGCGCCCTTCGACGTTGCTCGGGGGTCCGGGCGCGGAGTGAAAGTTTATGATCGAGAAATTCTCTAAGTTCTTTGTCTCTGTGGTGATTTCTTAATAGGAAACTCGGAATAAGCACATAAGTAGCGATATGCAATTGTCGAAAGCCTATAGTCACCGAGAAATCGAAGCTAAGTGGTACGCCACCTGGACCAATGCCGGTTTGTTCAAACCAGCACAAGGTTCGGGGGAATGTTTTTCCATCGTGATCCCGCCGCCCAATGTCACCGGTTCGCTGCATATGGGCCATGCTCTCAACAACACGCTGCAAGATATTCTTTGCCGCTACAAACGGATGGACGGCCAGCGTGTGCTCTGGGTGCCGGGCACCGATCACGCCGGCATCGCGACGCAAAACGTGGTGGAGCGCCAGCTTGCGCAGAAGGGCACGAGCCGGGCCCAATTGGGCCGGGAGCAATTCATTGAAAAGGTTTGGCAATGGAAACAGGAGGCTGGCAATGCGATCTTGCACCAGCTCAAAGCGCTGGGTGTGTCGTGCGACTGGAGCCACGAGCGCTTCACCATGGATGAAGGGTTGTCGCGTGCGGTGCGCGAAGCATTCGTAAAACTTTGGGAAGACGGATTACTGTACCGGGCCCAGCGGCTGATCAATTGGTGTCCGCGTTGCAAGACGGCGCTCGCCGATATCGAAGTCGTGCACGAAGAATCGGACGGCAGTCTGTGGCATATTCGCTATCCCTTCGCCGATGATTCAGCGCCGCCGTTGATCGTCGCCACCACGCGGCCGGAAACCATGCTGGGCGATACCGCCGTGGCGGTTCACCCGGAGGACGAACGTTACACTCACTTGATCGGCAAAAAAATTCGCTTGCCGATCAGCGGCCGGGTCGTGCCGCTGATCGCCGATCCATTCGTCGACCGCGAATTTGGCACCGGTGCGCTCAAGATTACCCCCGGGCACGACTTCAATGATTTCGATATCGGCGAACGGTTTGATCTTGAAAAGATCAGTATCTTCGATGCCGATGCTCGGATCGACGCGAATGCATTCCTCGGGCGCGGCGAAAGCGGCGGGTGGATCGACCGTTATCGCGGCAAGGACCGTTTCGAAGCGCGCAAACTCGTGGTGGCGGATTTGACGGAAAACGGACTTCTCGCCAAGACCGACGTGCACAAGCTTTCGGTTGGGCGCTGCTACCGTTGCCGGACGGTGATTGAGCCTTATCTGACACCGCAATGGTTCGTCGATATCAAGCCCTTGGCCGAGCCGGCGATGCAGGCGGTGCGCGACGGCAGGATCACGATCATCCCCGAGGGTTGGAGCAACTCCTATTTCGCCTGGATGGAGAACATTAAGGATTGGTGCATCTCGCGACAAATCTGGTGGGGCCACCAAATTCCGGCATGGTACTGTAAGAGTTGCGATGAAACCAATTTCATCGACTCCGCCGATGGCGGTTATGTTCTCACCAAAGATGCTCGGCCCATTGTGGGTCGGCAGCGTCCGGCGAGCTGCCCCAGTTGTGGCGGCACAGACTTGCTGCAAGATCCTGACGTGCTCGACACTTGGTTTTCCTCCGGTCTATGGCCGTTTTCGACTCTCGGTTGGCCGGAGCGTACCGATGATCTAAAAAGCTTTTATCCGACATCGGCGCTGGTGACCGGCTTCGATATTCTTTTCTTCTGGGTCGCGCGCATGATTATGATGGGGCTCAAGTTCATGGGCGACGTGCCGTTTCGCGATGTCTACATTCACGCCCTGGTGCGCGACGAGCAGGGCCAGAAAATGTCGAAGTCGAAAGGCAACGTCATTGATCCTTTGGAGATCATGGACAAGTACGGCACAGACGCCTTCCGTTTTACTCTCTCCGCGATGGCGGCGATGGGCCGCGATATCAAGCTCGCCGAAGAGCGTATCGGCGGCTATCAGAATTTTGTCAATAAGCTGTGGAACGGCGCGCGCTTCGTGCAGCTGAATCTAGCCGACGGCAATGACGCGCCCGCTAACGGTCAAAGCCGGCTCGGCGCCAGCGATCTCGATTTGGCCGACCGCTGGATTCGTTCGCGTCTAGCTGCGACGATTCGCGAGGCGCGCGAAGCGGTCGATGGCTACCGTTTTAACGACTACGCCAATGTGCTCTATCAATTCACCTGGCATGAGTTCTGCGACTGGTATATTGAAATGAGCAAGCTTTCGCTCACTGGGTCTGACGTTATTCAAGCCGGGCAAAGCCGGCGGCTTCTGCGCGAACTGCTGGAGCAGATTCTGCTGCTGCTCCATCCGATCATGCCGTTCGTCACCGAAGAGATCTGGCAGTCGCTCGGCGCACCGCGGCCAAGCATCATGATCGAAAAATATCCGGCGCTGGACCCGTCCTGGATCGATGCCGATGTTGAGAAACGGATGGAATTTCTCATGGGAGTCATTCGGGCGATTCGCAACCTCCGCACCGAGCTCAACTGCCCGCCCGGAAAAGAGGTCAAAGTCATATTTTTCGGCCAGGATAGTGAACTCGGCTTTTTGCGTTCACAGCAAGCCTATCTGCACGCCCTGGCGCGGGTGGGGAGCGCCGAACATCTTGCCAGCGGCGAGCGCCCAAAGGGCGCCGCGACGGCGGTGGTCGGCGCGACGGAGATCTATCTGCCGCTCGATCTTCTGGTCAATCTCGACGAGGAGCGCGCCCGTTTGACCAAGGAAATTGGCAAGGCTGAGGATGAAATGCAACGC
>Ga0137426_1000168_pt1 | contig 13372 bp, 12 predicted proteins | sample EasRivERMZT660_2_FD_102308 | JGI IMG/M metagenome (GOLD analysis project Ga0137426, IMG submission 102308) | Soil microbial communities from meander-bound floodplain in the East River, Colorado, USA - East River MetaG ERMZT660_2 | ecosystem: Environmental > Terrestrial > Soil > Floodplain ...
CTTGAGGTTGAAGGTACGCTCGAAGCGCTTGAGGTCCACGCCCCGGGTTTCGTCCTTAAGCAGCTCGGAGAGAGCCGCTTCGGGGGAACCCCGCTCGAGCGCGGCGAGCTCCGCCCGCCGCGCAGGCGAGGCGCGCCGCGCGGCGCGCGCGTGCGGGTCGAGCACGGTGCCGCCGCCCAGCGTGCGGCGCGCGGACTGGTCGCGCAGGATGAACCGGTCGCCGTTCAGCGCACCGACCGGCTTGGCGAGCGCGAGCTGCGCGATGGCGGAGGCGCCGGGGGCAATCGCTGCCTCCCCCGGCAGCGAGATGCGCGCGGTGACATCGGCCGTGGCGAGATGCAGATGGAGCGGCGTCCAGTGCTTGAGCGGCTGTGGCTCGGATGCGAGGAGCGCCACGCGCACATCCATCCGCTGCGTGGGGGCGTGGATCGCCTCTGCCAACACCCAGTCGCCGCGCGCGACCGTCTCCAGATCGGCGCCGGTGAGGTTCAGCGCGCAGCGCTCGCCCGCCTGCGCGCGTTTGGCGGTCTGCCCGCACATCTGGATGCCGCGCACGCGCACGGGAGCGCCCTTCGGCGAAACGACGAGCCGGTCGCCGGCGGCGACGGTGCCATTGAATACGGTGCCGGTGACGACCGTCCCGCTTCCGGCGATGGTGAAGGCGCGGTCGATCGCAAGGCGGAAGTGCTGTCCCCCGGTCATGCGCGCGGCGAATGCGCGGGCCGCGGTGGCGAGCGCCTGCTTGAGATCCTCGATGCCGGCGCCGGTCACGGCCGAGACCGGAAGGATGCCGATGCCGGCGAGCCGGGTCGGCGCGAGCAGCGCTGCGATCTCCGACCGGACCTTCTCGACCCGCTCGGGCGGCACACGGTCGATCTTGGTGATGACGGCGACGCCGCGGCGGATGTCGAGGAGATCGAGAATGTGCAGGTGCTCGACGGTCTGGGGCATCACGCCGTCGTCGGCGGCGACCACGAGCAGCGCGAAATCGATGCCGCACACGCCGGCGAGCATGTTGCGGATGAAGCGCTCGTGTCCCGGCACGTCCACGAAGCCGATCACGGCCCCGTCCGCGAGCGGCCAGTAGGCAAAGCCGAGGTCGATCGAGATGCCGCGCGCCTTCTCTTCCGGCAGGCGATCGGTATCCACGCCGGTGAGCGTCTTCACCAGCAGCGTCTTGCCGTGGTCGATGTGTCCCGCGGTCGCGACGATCATTTCAGGTCGAGATGCTTCAGCTGCTCGGAAAATTCATCCTCGTGCTCGAGGCAGCGCAGATCCATGATGAAGGCGCCGTCCTTGATGCGCCCGATGACGGGGACCGGCAGCGCGCGAAACGCGGCGGCGATGTCTGCGGCGAGCGCGTTGCGGCGCTTTCCGGGCGCAGCGACGGCGATTCCGTGGCTTGCGATGAGGTCCACCGGCAGAGAACCGCTTCCGATCTGGCTCTTTACGGGGACGACTTCCGCGCCTGCCTTGCCTTGCAGCGCCAATGCGACCGCGGAGAGCAGCCGCAGCGCCTGCGCCTCGATCTCCGCAGCCGCGCGGGTGAGGAACCGGAGCGTAGGCAGCGCCGACTTGAGACGCGCGGGGTCGGCGTAGAGCCGCAATACGGCCTCGAGCGCCGCGAGGGTCATCTTGTCCACGCGCAGCGCGCGCTTCATCGGGTTCTTCCGGATGCGCTCGATCAGCTCCGGGCGGCCGACGATGAGTCCCGCCTGCGGCCCGCCCAGCAGCTTGTCGCCGCTGAAGGTGACGATATCGGCGCCGGCCGCGAGCGCCTCGCGCGGCGTGGGCTCATGGGGCAGGCCGTACTCTTCGAGGTCCACCAGCATGCCGCTGCCGAGATCGGTGATGAGCGGCAGCCCGTGCCGGTGCGCCAGCGCGGCGAGCTTGTCCTCCGGCACCGCCGCGGTGAATCCCTGTATCGCGTAATTGCTCGTGTGCACCTTCATCAGGGCCGCGGTGCGCGGGGAGATCGCGCCGGCATAGTCCTTGAGATGGGTGCGGTTGGTGGTGCCAATCTCGACGAGCTTCACGCCGGCGCGCGCCATGATGTCGGGCATGCGGAAGGCGCCGCCGATCTCGATCAGCTCGCCGCGTGATACCGGCACTTCCTTCTTCAGCGCGACGGTGTTGAGCGTGAGGTAGACCGCCGCCGCGTTGTTGTTGACGACCAGCGCGGCCTCGGCGCCAGTCAGGCGCGTGAGCCAGCGCTCGACGTGGCGGTCGCGCTCGCCGCGATCGCCCTCATCCAGCTCGTACTCCAGGTTGAGCGGGCGCGTCATCGCGCGCGCGACCGCCTGCGCGGCCTCCTGCGGCATGAGCGCGCGTCCCAGGTTGGTGTGAAGTATCGTGCCCGTGAGATTGAAGACCGGGCGCAGCGAGGGCTGCGTCTCACGCGTGAGCCGCGCGGCGCACGCCTGCACGAAGCTCGCTTTGTCGAATCCGGGCCTGGCGTCGCCGGGGCGACCATCGAAAGCGGCGCGCAGGGCAGCGAGCTCGGCGCGCGCCGCCTCTGTTACCAGCGGCCGGCCGTAACGGGAGACGAGTTCTGCGACTGCGTCGAGCTGAAGCAGCCGGTCGAGAGAAGGGATCGCGCGACGCGCGGCAACCGCCGGATTCAGCATGGCGGGCACCGTCCGGTCACAAAGCGCAGGAACATCGCCGCGATCATGCTGCCCAAGAAGATTGGCGCGAGGAAGCTGACGGAAGGGGGTGGAAGTTTAGCCCAAGTCCTACCGTTATGCTATCGTCGCGCGACAAGTTGGCGGAGGAGGGGCGATGAGAATGGCGGTTCATGCTGCCGTTGCCCTGGCGGCAGTACTCGCGGCCGGCGGCGCGCCGGCTCAGAAACCGGAATCGGAGCGGGTTGCTTCGACAGGCCCTGCGACGGGCTCAGGGCAGGCCTATCCGAACCGTCCGGTCCGCTTCATCTGCCCCTACGTCCCGGGGGGCGCCGGCGATATCTTCAGCCGCACCATTGCCCAGAAGCTGACGGAAGCACTGGGTCAAACCGTCGTCGTGGACAATCGCCCGGGCGCGAATGGCGGCATCGGCACCGACCTCGTGGCCAAGGCGGCGCCCGACGGACACACGCTGCTGATGGGCAACAGCGGACCGCTGGCGGTCAATCCGGTGCTGTACAAGAAGGTCCCGTACGACCCGCTCAAGGATTTCGCGCCGATCACGCAGGGCACCTCCTATATGTACGTGCTCGTGGTGCCGGGAGCGCTGCCCGTCGCGAACCTGAACGAGTTCACCGCGCTGCTGAAGGCGAAGCCGGGGCAGATGACCTACGGATCCACCGGGATTGGAGGCGGTAATCACCTGTCCGGAGAGCTCTTCAACCTGATGACGGGCACCCAGTCGGTCCACGTGCCCTACACGGGAAGCGCGGCCGCGCTCGCGGCGCTGCTCGGCGGGCAGCTGAATTACATGTTCGATACCGTGATCACGTCCGTGCCGCACCTGCGTGCCGGGCGGCTGCGCGGGATCGGCGTGACCGCCTTGAGGCGCGCCTCGGCGCTGCCCGAGGTGCCGACGCTCGACGAGCTCGGGCTGAAAGGATTCGAGCTGACCCAGTGGCAGGCGGTAGTCGCGCCCGCTGGCACCCCGAAGCCGGTCGTTGACCAGCTCTACCGCGAGGTGGCGAAGGCGCTCAAGCTGCCGGACGTGGTCGAGCGGCTCGCGACGCAGGGCGGCAACGAGCTGGTCGGCAATACGCCCGAGGAATTCGCGCAGGTGATCAAGAACGACCTCGCGAAGTACGCGAAGCTCGTCAAGTCAGCGAAGATCCAGGTCCAATAAGAGAATTACTCGAAGAGGCGTTCCGGAAGCGGCAGGCCGGCGAGCTCCTGCGGCGTCAGGCGCCCATCGGGCTCGATGCCGAAGCGCTCGAGCACGTGGATCAGCTGCCGCGCGTGCTGCGCCGAGTGCCAGGTCGAGCGCTCGAACACGACGTGCATGGGCTGCACGCCGTAGTAGGTCTTGACCTTGTAGGAGAGCGTCTTGTCCTTCTCGCCGTCCCACCACCGCTGCAGGCGCCGGATGACTTCGTCCCCGTAGCCGGCGATCTCGGCGCCAGTCAAAAAGGTGCCGTCCTTGGGTGGAATGTTCGCATGCGCAATCGAGTACTCGACGCCGTCGATCGCGGTCTCGAGGAAGGCCTCACCGATGCGGAATACATGATGGGAGAGGATTCGAATCGAGCGGTCGCGGTTCTCGACGACGCGTTCGTGCATTCGCGCGCTCGGCATCTGGCGCAGATAGCGCTGCGTCGCGCGCAGCACGTTGGTCCACTTTCCGATGAGCTGGTCCGGCGGCAGCGGCTTGTGTCCCGTGCCCTGGAGCCCGACAAACTCGGCGACGTCCTCGAGGTTTTGCCCGAAGACGAAGTTCTTGCCCTTCGCGACCACCGGCGTGTTGCGGACACCCAGGGCGAGCAGCTTCTCCAGCCCGCCGGGATCATTCATCACGTCGATCACGTCGTGGTCAATCTTCCTTCGCGAAAGAAACTCTTTCGCCCGCAGGCAGCTGCTTCACCCGGGCTTGGTGAAGAGCACGAACTTTTCGGTTGCGCCCATAGTGCGGACCCCTTGATGACCGCTTCAGACTACCCCGCGGCTTTTGCCAGCGTCAACCGTTCCCGGGGGGCATTCCACACTGGTGGAGTGGTCTTCGCGCATGCGCTCCCCGGATTCGATGATGCCCCCGCCCAGGCACACCTGACTCTCGTAGAGCACCACGGACTGTCCCGGGGTGACTGCCCACTGCGGTTCCGCGAACTCGATGATGCACCGCTCGGCCCCGGTGGCGACGAGGGTGCACGCGGCGTCCTTCTGCCGGTAGCGCGTCTTCGCGGTATAGACCCAGTTGCAATGCGGGGGCATTCCGCTCACCCAGTTGAGATCGAGCGCCGTCACCCGGTCGGCGAGCAGCGCGGGGTGATCGTGGCCCTGCACGGCAATCAGGCGGTTGTTGCGCAGGTCCTTCGCCGCGACATACCAGGGTTCGCCCGCGCCGTCGCGGCTGCCGCCGACGCCGAGCCCCTGGCGCTGGCCGATGGTGTAGAACATCAGGCCGTGATGGCGGCCGAGAAGCCTGCCTTCCGGCGTGCGGATGTCGCCCGGGTTGTCCGGCAGGTAGCGGTTCAGAAACTCGCGGAAAGGGCGCTCGCCAATGAAGCAGATTCCGGTCGAGTCCTTCTTGTCGTGGACGGCGAGGCCCGCGCGGCGCGCAATCTCGCGCACGTCGCGCTTGTAGAGCTTGCCGAGGGGGAACAGCGTGCGTGCGAGCTGCGCCTGGTCGAGGCGGTAGAGAAAATAGCTCTGGTCCTTGGTGCCGTCCTCGGCCTTGAGCAACTGCTGGATGCCGTCCATTTCGCGCACCTGCGCGTAGTGACCGGTGGCGATCCAGTCGGCGCCCAGGCCCACGGCATGGTCTAGAAACGCCCGGAACTTGATCTCGGCGTTGCACAACACGTCGGGGTTGGGGGTGCGGCCGGCCTGGTATTCGCTCAGAAAATCGCTGAACACCTTCTCCTTGTATTCGGCTGAGAAATTGACGACGTCGATCTCGATGCCGATCTTCTCCGCCACGGCCACCGCGTCCACCAGGTCCTCGCGCGCGGCGCAGTACTCACTGGTATCGTCGTCCTCCCAGTTCTTCATGAACAGGGCCGACACCTCGTAGCCCTGCTGCTTGAGCAGCAGCGCGGCGACCGACGAATCCACGCCGCCCGATATGCCGACGATGACGCGCTTGCCTGCCATGGATCTAGTTCGAATGATGGTAGAGCACGTCGAGCGGGAAGCGTCGCCCGGCTAGGTAATCGTCAATGCAGCGCATCACCAGCGGCGAGCGGTGGCGGGCGGCATCGCGCCGGATCTCCTGCGGCGTCAGCCAGACTGCGCGGATGATGCCGGTGTCGAGTGCCCAGCCGGCCTGAGGCTCACTGATATTGCCGGTAAAGGCGAAGCGGATGTAAGTCACGGCATCGGCGCGCGAATAATACTGATAGACCCCCAGCAGGTCCGTCGGTTCGAACGTGCGAGCGGTCTCCTCCAGTGTCTCGCGCGCGACGGCTTGGGTGAGCGACTCGCCCGGGTCGAGATGCCCCGCGGGCTGGTTGAACAGCTGGCCGCGGTTGGTGTGCTCCTCGACCAGGAGGAAGCGTCCATCGAGCTCGACGATTGCGGCCACGGTGACACTGGGTTTCCAGATGAGAGCGCTGTCCGACACAGAGCGTATTGTACCGCTGCGGTAGCACGCCGAAGCGCGGAGCAGGGGCCCCACGCTTGCGTGGGGATGCGACCGTGGAGGCGGGCTGGCGGCCGATGCGATGTGTTGGATACTTGTCGAGCGTGGTTCAGAGGCCGCGGCGCCGAAGCGCGGAGCAGGGGCCGCGTTCCGCGCAATCTGCGTGGTCACGGTACAAAAGAAAAGGCAGGGCGCAGGCCCTGCCTTGTTCGGAGAGAAAAGCGGTATTACTTCTTCTCTTCGCCTTACTTGCCTTCGGCGCCCTTCTTGCCTTCGGCACCTTTCGCGCCAGTAGCGCCAGTAGCGCCAGTTGCGCCAGTTGCGCCTTTTGCACCTGTGGCGCCAGTAGCGCCCTTTGCGCCCTTCTCGCCCTTCGCACTGCCAGTTGCGCCTTTTGCGCCAGTAGCGCCTTTCGCGCCCTTCTCGCCCTTCGCACTGCCAGGAGCGCCTTTCGCGCCTGTGGCACCTTTCGCGCCCTTCTCGCCCTTCGCACTGCCAGTAGCGCCTTTCGCGCCTGTGGCACCTTTCGCGCCTTCGGCACCTTTCGCGCCTGTGGCGCCAGTAGCGCCTTTATCTTGCGCGAACGCAACCGGGGTCAGCGTCACCGCGGCGAAGACCGCGGCCAGTACAGTAGCAAGCAGCTTACTCATGATGGCTCCTCGTGGTTGTTGTAAGGTGGTTGTTTGCAGCAAACGACCAAATTCTCGGTCAACGAGCATAACGGCCCAGCTCGGCACGTGGTTGACAAGGCGTAAAAGAACAGGGCACCCTGCGCCGCCGCTCTGACTAAACACATGGTAAATCAATAGGATAGTTTCACCGCCTGCGTCACGCCCTGCGCGCTGATGCCGGCCAAGTGCTTCACGATTGCTGTCCCGCGCACCGGACTATGCTTCCACTGATTCGCACAGCGTGCGCGTCAGCCACCGGTAGCGGGGAAGGGTGAGGAACTCGACGTGATCGTCGCTGGTGGTGATCGCTTCGAAGAGCCTCGCGGCGTCCTCGTAGCGGCCCGACACAGTGTGCATTAACAAAAAAGGCAGGGGTGAACCCTGCCTTTTTCCGGAAAACAGCGAATTTACTTCTTCGCTGCGGGCGCCGGGCACTTCACGTCTTTACCGTCGACCTTGACCATATCGCCGGGCATCTTGCCCTTGCATGCCGTTGCGACGGCCTGTGCCTGGGCTTTCTTCTGGTCCGCTGTCTGCGCGATAGCGGCCGGTGAAACGATCGCCGCCATAAAGGCGGCGCTCAATACAGCAGTCAGCAGCTTGCTCATGATGTTTCCTTTGAAAGGTTGATAGGTGGTTGTTTGCAGCAAACGACCGAATTCTCGGTCAACGCACATAACGGTCGAAAGTCACATTTGGTTGACATGAAGCTTACGCCGCCCCAGCGCGTCGGGCATTAATAAAAACTCTGTAAAATCATGTAGATGGGATGGTCAGTGCGTCGGTGCGTGTACTCACGCCCCCGCCCGCGGACGGCAATGACCCGAGCGGATGCTACGCGGCCACCGTTTCGCGCGGCGTGCGGGTCAGGGTCTCGTAGCCGGCGAGGGTCAGGAACTCGACGTATTCATCGCTGCTGACGAGCTGGTCGAAGAGCCGTGCGGCTTCATCGTAGCGGCCCGCTGCCCACCCCTCCGCCCCCAGGAGGGCCCTCACCCGGGCCAGCTCCTCCGGCAGCAGCTTGCGGACCAGCTCCCGGGTCACCTTGCGCCCGTCCTCGAGGACGCCCTTCTGGCTGCGGATCCACTGCCAGATCTGCGAGCGCGAGATCTCGGCGGTCGCGGCATCCTCCATCAGGTTGAAGACCGGCACGCAGCCATTGCCCGCGAGCCAGGCGCCCAGGTACTGGATACCGACGCTGATGTTGTTGCGCAATCCCGCCTCGGTGATCGGCGTTTCTGGCTGGAAATCGAGCAGGTCGCGGGCGGAAACCGCCACGTCGTTGCGCTTCCTATGCACCTGGTTCGGCGTTGGCATGTGCTGGTCGAACACGGCCTTCGCCAGCGCCACCAGGCCGGGATGCGCCACCCAGGTGCCATCGCAGCCGTCGGTTGCCTCGCGCACCTTGTCGGCGCGCACCTTCTCGAGCGCGGCCTCGTTTGCGGCCGCATCACCCTTGATCGGGATCTGCGCCGCCATGCCGCCCATCGCGAAGGTGTTGCGGCGGTGGCAGGTCTTCACGAGCAGGAGCGCGTATGCGCGCATGAATGGCGCCGTCATCGTGACCTGGGCGCGATCGGCCAGGCAGAAATCCCGATGGGAGCGGAATTTCTTGATGCAGCTGAAGATGTAGTCCCAGCGCCCGATATTGAGTCCGGAGCAATGCTCGCGCAGCTCGTAGAGGATCTCGTCCATCTCGAACGCGGCAAGCACGGTCTCGATCAGCACCGTTGCCTTGATCGTGCCCTGCGGCACGCCGAGCTCGCGCTGCGCCGTGACGAAAACGTCGTTCCACAGCCGCGCCTCGAGATGGCTTTCCAGCTTGGGCAGGTAGAAATAGGGACCGGTATTGCGCGCGAGCTGCGCCTTCGCGTTGTGGTGGAAGAAGAGCGCGAAGTCGAGGATCGACGCGGACACCGGCTCACCGTCCACCAGCACGTGCTCCTCCACGAGGTGCCAGCCGCGTGGCCGCACCATGAGGACGGCGGTTCTTTCATTGAGCGCGTAGCGCTTGCCCTCCGGGCTTGTGAAGCCGATCGTGCGCCGGACAGCATCGCTCAGGTTCACCTGGCCTTCGATCATGTTCTCCCACGTCGGCGCGTTGGAGTCCTCGAAGTCGGCCATAAACACGTTCGCGCCGCAGTTGAGCGCGTTGATGACCATCTTGCGGTCAGTCGGGCCGGTGATCTCGACCCTGCGGTCCTGCAGGTCGCGCGGAACCGGGCCGACCGTCCAATCCGTTTCGCGGATGGGGCGGGTCTCCGGCAGGAAGTCGGGAAGCCTTCCGGAGTCGAACTCGGCCTGACGGTGGGCGCGCAGCGCCAGCAGCTCACGCCGCCGGCTTTCAAACTTGCGCGCGAGCTTGGCGACGAAAGTGAGCGCTTGCGGACTGAGGATCTCGGCGAAGCGCTGGGAGACGCCGCCGCGGACGGTGACACCATTTGCGAGAGTCAAGTGCTGAGACATGTCGGTTCCTCGAAAAAATGGGCTGTGGTCCGCTTCTCATATCGTGAAAACCAGTTCCACAGCCAATGTTGCAGTGCATTATAGTCTTGTCGGTTGGCGGCGCAAGCGAGGCGAGCTAGGCAACGTGCAGCTGGGCCTTGTCGCGGCCGTGGAACTGCATCTCCTCGGTCGAGCCAGTGAGTGCGGTCACGGACGACTTCCCGCCCTGGATGATCTGCGTGACGGTGTCGAAGTACCCCGCGCCCACCTCGCGCTGGTGCCGGGTCGCCGTGTAACCGTGCTTCTCGGCAGCGAATTCGGCCTCCTGCACGCGCACGAACGCGGACATGCCCTCGCGTGCATAACTGCTGGCGAGATCGAACATGCCGTAATTGAGCACGTGGAAGCCGGCGAGCGTGATGAACTGGAACTTGTAGCCCATGGCGCCGAGTTCGCGCTGGAATTTCGCGATCGATGCGTCGTCGAGATTGCGTTTCCAGTTGAACGACGGCGAGCAGTTGTAGGCGAGCATCTTGTCGGGATAGGCACGGCGGATTGCCTCGGCGAAGCTGCGCGCGAAGCCGAGATCGGGCGTGCCGGTCTCGCACCAGACGAGATCGGCATAAGGGGCGTAGGCGAGGCCCCGCGACACCGCCTGATCGAAGCCGTTGCGCACGCGGAAAAAGCCTTCCGCGGTGCGCTCTCCGGTGAGAAACGGCTTGTCGTTCTCGTCGGAGTCGGAAGTGATCAGGTTCGCCGCTTCGGCGTCGGTGCGCGCCATGATCACGGTCGGCACGCCCTCCACGTCGCCGGCGAGACGCGCGGCGTTCAGTTTCTGCACCGCTTCCTGCGTGGGCACCAGCACCTTGCCGCCCATGTGACCGCACTTCTTGACCGAGGCGAGCTGGTCCTCGAAATGCACCCCGGCGGCACCCGCCTCAATCATCGCCTTCATCAATTCGTAGGTATTGAGCACGCCGCCAAAGCCGGACTCGCCGTCGGCCACGATCGGGGCAAACCAGTCGATGTCGGACTGGCCTTCGGCGTGATGAATCTGGTCGGTGCGCTGGAACGCGTTGTTGATCCGGCGCACGACGGTCGGGACCGAGCTCACCGCATACAGCGACTGGTCGGGATACATCTGCAGCGAATCATTGGCGTCGGCCGCGACTTGCCAGCCCGACAGGTAGATTGCCCGCAGCCCGGCCTTGACCTGCTGCACCGCCTGGTTGCCGGTCAGCGCTCCGAGCGTATTCACATACGGTCGGGTGGTGAGCAGGCGCCACAGCTTCTCGGCGCCGTGATGAGCCAGCGTGTGCTCGATGACGATGGAACCTCGCAGCCGATAGACGTCCTCGGCGGTGAAATCGCGCTTGACGTTGCGCCAGCGCGGGTTCTGTTCCCAGTCTTCCTTGATTGCTGTGATTGCAGCCAGGTTCGTCATGCCAATCTCTCCTTCAAATGCGTTGAAAGGTTGGAGAAATGCCCCGGGCCTGGCGGCAAGATCTCCGGCTCGCTGCGCTGTACGCGCAGCCCACGTGTTGCGCTCAACTCACGCGTGGCCAGAGATCGTCTGGCAGATGCGCTGGGCCGGCGGCGGTTGGCCGCTGTCCCTTCCGCTTCGAGGTCGCGGTAACGTCCTCGAGCTGCAATCTGAAACTCAGTATAGACACCGCCATTTGCAATGCAACAATTTTGTATCTTGGAGAAAGGATCCAGAACGTTCTTGTATTCAATAGAATGCAGATTAAGTCCATAAAATGGACGAAAACCCTTGTAAATTAATGCAGTGCATCATGGTCAGAGCCGGAGTAGTTTGTTGCGCCGCCGCAACAATGGTCAGTTCGAATCACTGGTTTGGGATGGAGCAACCCAATCAGAAGCGATTCGCGCTGCTGCTATAATTCGCGCCTTCCCAAGCTTGCTGCGCGCGCGCCGGCGCACTGCCGGGAATAGATCGATCCGCGCGGCACCGCCTTCGACAGAAAACCCCTTCTTGATTCGAACGGAGAAGAACGACTCATGAGTGAACGACTCGACTTATTGAAGATCGCCCGGGAAGAGCAGAGCGGCAACCTGCTCAAGCTGCTCGACAGCATCTACAAGCGATCGAAGTTCCAGCCGCGCGGCATTTCCGATGCGGTGATCTGGGAGGGCGGCAGCACGCACGGCAACGTGAAGCCGGTCGCGCATGCGTTGACGGACATGTTCGCCCTCAACGGCACGTTGATGGCGCTCGACGTGCTGGGGCTGCCCTTCCTCGGCGTGCCGATGATGGCGCAGTTCCGCCACGACACCAGGCTCGCGTCGCTCGACTGGTTCGGCAAGCTCGATTACACCTCGATCAAGTGGTCCACCGCCGGCGATTTCCTGGTCAACGAGAACGGCAGAAAAGTGGTCGTCATGGGCAAGTCGGCCAACGCGCCGCTGCGCACCGCGGCCGGCGTCTACTGCAACGTCCGGCCCTACGGCACGATTACCAACGTGCGCTTCATGCCGGGCCTGCCCTATTCGCAGGACGGCAAGAAGTTCCGCGTCGACCGCGATACCGGAAATATCCATTCCGAAATGAACACGCCGGGGGTGCGCATGGCCTACGCGGTGCGCCTCTTCCTGAAGATGGTGCACGACACCGGGCAGCTCGGCCGCGTCGCCACCAAGCCTACCCAGGCGCAGGAAGACGCGGTCAACGCGGGCATCCTGCGCTGGCTGCTCCAGGGCACCAAGTTCGAGCTGAAGCGCCGCTACGCCGTGGACGCATACGCCGAGCACAAGGCCAACGTCGATGGCATCGTCGCGCTGCTGCCGAAGGACTTCAAGGCGGGCATGGAGAGCTGGCGCGGGGAGATTCACGAGCATATCTCCGACACCAATTTCGGCATCATGCTGCATGACATGTACCAGCAGCGTAAGGTAATCGTCTACTCGACCGACCTCGACGGCGATCGCCTGACCGACCTCATGGCCGATGCGCCCGACGTCCTGCGTGGATGGGGACAGCGGATCCTCGAACACATCAAAGCCGGCACGGACATGAAGAAGGTCTGGAAGGACATGGGCTTTACCATGACCAACGGCAAGGACATGACGAGCGTCATGTACCGCGTGGAAGGCGAGCCGATCTTCGAGCAGACGCTGGGTTCCGCCGATGCAATGCTGCTGCGCCTGTTGGCGGGCGACGAGACGGTAGGCGGCGAGAAACAGCCCTACGATCCGCGCATCCACTTCGTCCTGATCAACGAGGCCTACAAGGCCGCGAATCCGGGCAACGCCGAGCTTGCGCGCTGGCTCGATGCGCAGCTCGCGACATTCGACAAGATCTACGGTGGCAAGCGCCCGCGCTACATCGAGGGCTACAACAAGCTGAAGGAGGCGATCAAGCCCTGGGGCAGCAAGTAACGTCGGGCGCGCCGCGCAGTCTGCGCCTCATAGACAAAGCCCACGCCACCTTACGGTCGCGTGGGCTTCTTGTTTTAACCGTATCAGCCGGCCCTGGCCGGCGCGGGCTCAGGAAGCGGCCTGGATGTTCGAGGCCTGCTTGCCTTTAGGCCCTTGGGTGACTTCGAACGACACCTTCTGGCCTTCCTTGAGCGTCTTGAACCCGCTCATCTGAATCGCCGAGAAGTGCGCGAACAGGTCCTCGCTGCCGTCGTCCGGCGTGATGAACCCGTAACCCTTGGCATCGTTGAACCACTTCACCGTACCGGTTGCCATACACCTACCTCTGCTCAGAAAGAAGCGGGTGGGTCGCCCGCACGCTGTTTGAGTTTCAAGATCGCGTACGGACCGTGCCGGTACTGCGTACAAGCTTGAAGCCAAACACCCATGCACTTTCTAGGGCATTTGCCCCGGGAAGTCAAGTATAGCGCTGATTCTGGCGTTAATTCGCCACTTGATAATTTCCGTATTATGGCGAAAATACCAATCAGTGCGCGGGATTAACAGCGGTGCGCGACATGGCGAATCGGCAGCGCGAAGAGACGGTTCTCGAGGCGAAA
>Ga0137426_1000170_pt1 | contig 13252 bp, 10 predicted proteins | sample EasRivERMZT660_2_FD_102308 | JGI IMG/M metagenome (GOLD analysis project Ga0137426, IMG submission 102308) | Soil microbial communities from meander-bound floodplain in the East River, Colorado, USA - East River MetaG ERMZT660_2 | ecosystem: Environmental > Terrestrial > Soil > Floodplain ...
ATCTGCGCGATGCGGTGCGCGATTTCGACCCAGGCGACGAGTTCACGATCGGCGTCTTGCGCAAGGGAAAGGCGCAGTCGCTCAAGGCCACCATGGATGAACAGGAGTTTTCGTTCAACTACAGCGACGGGCCGACGTGGAACCAGTTCCGCACCCCGCGCACCCCGCGCGCGCCGCGCGTGCACGTCGATCGCGAATCGTTGCGCGATGAGATCGACGATCTCAAGAAAGAGATTCGGGAGATGAAGGAGCAGCTCGAGCGCGAGGACAGCTGAAGTCCTCTTCGAGCAGGAGCGTAAACGCGAAACCCAAGAGACGCATTCCTATTCTCCAAGGACGGGCGTCGTCGCTTCCAAAGCGGCGGCGCCCGTTCGCTTGCTGAGGCGTTGGTAGAGCGGGAGCAGCACCGCCAGCGCCGCCTGGACGGAGTAGCGTTCGCGCACCAGGCGCGGACCCTCGTCCTGTGCGCGCCGACGCAGCGCGCGGTCGGTTAGCGCGCGCACGATTCCGGCGGCGAGAATCTCGGGCGAGGCGGCGCCGACGACCACACCCGTCGACCCGTCCACGACGATCGACGGAAGATCACCTACCGGTACTGCGACCACGGGCACGCCGCGCGCGATCGATTCCAGCGCGGCGTTGGGGAGCCCCTCGAACTCGGAGGCGAACACGACGCACGCCATCGCTGCCATACGCGTGGTCGCGTCATCGACTGCACCCGTGAAATCGACCCACTGCTCGACATCGAGTTCGCGTGCGAGCGCGCGCAACGCGCCCAGCTCGGGCCCGTCGCCGACCATTTCCAAGCGCGCGCCCGGGACCGCGGCTCGCACCCGTGGGAACGCGCGCAGCACCGCGTCGAAGCGCTTGAGTCCGACCAAGCGACCCACGCACCCCACCACCGGCGCGGTGTCGTCTCGCGGCGGGGCAGCGCTCGCGGGTGCGACGATATTGGGAAGCAGAACAACCCGATCCGCTTGGACCCTCACGCGTTCCACCAGGAATGCGCGGCCCGCTTCCGAGTTCACGGTCACCGCATCCGCACGACGCAGCAGCGCGCGCAGCACCCGTCCGCGCACTCCCCGCAGGGTAAGCAGCTGGCTTCGTAGCGACAGCACGACGGGCTTGCGAAGCGCGCGCGCGGCGAGAAACGCGTACACGTTGGACGCGTCCAAGAACCCGTGCACGACGTCGACTCGATCCGCCCCCATGGCGCGCGTCAAGCGCACGAGCCGCGTCGGGTCCATGTTGGAGCGCCGCCTCATAGTCGTCACTGGAACACCGCGCGCACGAAGCGAACGCCCGTGCGGCGCCTCGATGGTCGAGAGTACGTAGACGCGCGTGCCCGTTGTGAGCACGAGCGCGGACGCGACCAGCATCAATTGCTTCTGCGCACCCCCGATGCCGAGGTCGTCGATGACGAAGCCAACCGTGGGAATCTCTGACGGCATGCGGTGATTCTAGGGGAACGCGACGCGCGCCGGCCACATATGTGTTGGGCGGTTCTCCGGCCCGTGATAGTGTGCGCCCCGAAGGACACGACGGCCCATGGACGTGGTTTGGTTCGCGGAGATCAAGTGGGAGTACCTGCGGACGCGCAAGCAACAACTCGTGCTGCGTCGTCCGAGTGGCGTGGAGGTCGTGTTCTTCGAGCCGTACGTGCGCGGACGCGAGAATCGGTACCACTTGCGCTCCGTCGACGGGATCCGCGTGGCGACGATCCCGTTCGTCAAGTCGGTCCCCGGGGGCGGTGTGGCCCGCAAGCTCCTCGACCGGGCCTCGATTCGCCGCGGGGTCGATGCCGTCGCTCGTCGTCGCGTCCGCGCGCACCTCGACGCCGCCGGTGTCATCGCCGCCGAGAGCGTCTTCGTGGTGTCCAACATCTATGCGCTGCACGTCGCGCGCGCCTTCGAGCCCGGTCGATTGGTCTACGACTGCAACGACGCGCACGGCGATTTCCCGGGCGCTCCGGAGTGGGCCCGGGCGTATCGCGACGAGTCGTTTCGCGTAGCCGACGCGGTGGTGGTAAGCGCGGAGCGCCTGCGCGACGACGCGGTGCGCGCGCGCGGATCGAAGTCGGGCGTGCACGTGGTCGGCAACGGCGTGGACTTCGCCATGTTTCGTCGCGCCGCCCAGGAACGTTCGCAGGCACCGGGTGCGGACGACACGGTTCGCATCGGCTACCTCGGTGCCATCGCTCCCTGGCTCGACTTCGAATTGATCGCAGCGGCGGCACGCGCGCGTCCGCGGTGGAGCTTCGACCTGGTGGGCCCGGTGTTGGGTGGCGTCGAGGTCAATCTCGCCTCGCTGCTCGCACTTGGTAATATTCGACATCGTCCCGCGGTCCCGCACGAACAGGTGCCCGCAGTTCTTTTGGACTTCACCGTGGGCATGATTCCATTTCGACGAACGGCACTCACGGCCGCCGTCAATCCAAACAAACTCTACGAGTACCTGGCGGTCGGTTTGCCGACCGTCGCGACGGCGTTTTCTCCGGAAGTCGAGCGCTACGCCGGCCGGCCCGGCGACCCGCACGCGGTGGTCGCGGCCGAGACCGATCTCAACGAATTCGTGAAGGCGTGCGAGGTGTTCGCACAGATGCGACGCGACCCGGCGTCGCGCGCGCGCGTGCGGGAGCGGGCGGTCGCGATCGCGGCCGCACACGACTGGGGCACCATCGCGACGCAGTTCTGGAGTGTGATCGGCAACGTGTAGCCACGTCGATTGCTACCTGCTAGACTGCCGCGAGCCGCGCTCGCGGCTGCAAGAAAAGGAGGCGTCATGGATTTCTTGAAGCGCCTGGTCTGGATCTTCGTATCACCCAATCGCGTGTTCGACGACATTCGCGAACGCCGCGTGAGTTGGTGGCAACCATGGTTCGTCGTGTCGCTGTTTTACATGGTCATCACATGGATGTCGTTGCCGATTCAAACCGCGTTGGCCGAGCTGAATCCCGAACTGACTACCGAGCAGATTGATCAGCAGGTACAGTTCACGGAGCAATTCGGTCTCATATTCGTCGCCTTGTCGCCGGTCGGCGCACTGTTGTTCACGCTCCTGGTCGCCGGTCTGTCCTACATCGCGGTCACGATCGCTTCGCGCGCGGCCACCTTCAAGCAGTACCTGACCCTAATCTTCTTTGCGGGCATCGTGGGCGTGATTGGTTCCCTGGTTTCGACCGTCATGGTGCGCGCCCGCGGCCTGGAAAACATAACCGGGCCCGTCGACGCGCAGATGACGCTGAGCTTGCGGACACTCGCGCCCGACAATGCGGTCCTGCGTGGAGTGCTGGGAAGCTTCGAGTTCTTCGCGATTTGGAGCTTGGTGCTCGTCGTCATGGGTTTGATGCGCATCTTCGGGATGTCGCGGGCGCAGTCGATCATGGTGGCCGTGGTTTTGTGGATCATCTCGGCCATTGGGCTCGTTCTCAACGAAGTGTTCACCGGCATGAGTTAGTGGCGCGCGGGCGGGCGCGTCTGCCCCGCCGATTTGACATCGGGCGCGCCTCTTTGCTAGAATGCAAACCCCAACCCCAAGTCTAGCTTGGGGTTGCAGCCATTCTCTCGAAACGGCTCGGAACACCAGGAGGCTCATCGTGAAGCAGTTTCCGCCGGCCCAGATTCGCAACGTCGCACTGGTGGGACACCAGGAATCCGGCAAGACCATGCTCGCCGAATCCCTGCTCTACACCGCGGGTGCGATCCCGCGACTGGGTCGTGTCGAAGACAAGAACACCGCGATGGATTACGACTCGGAAGAGATCGCGCGCGGCATTTCCATCCACTCGGGCGTGGCACACCTCGAGCACGCCGGCGCCAAGGTGAATATCATCGACACGCCGGGCTACGAGGACTTCGTGGGCGACGTGCTCCTCGGTCTCGACGTGGTCGAAGGCGCCATCGTCGCGTTGCGCGCCGACGCCGGCGTGGAAGTCGGCACCGACCGAGTGTGGGGGTTCCTTCAGGACCGCGGGATGCCCGCACTCTTCCTGGCCAACCGGATGGACAAGGAGCACGCGAACTACGACAAATGCCTCGCCCTCTTGCACGAGCATTTCGGCGCCGGTGTCCACGCATTGCAAGTCCCCATCGGGAGCGGCGAGAAGTTCCGCGGCGTGGTCGACCTGGTCGACATGAAAGCCTACGAATTCGAGAGGGACGGCAAGACGACGAAGCCGATCGACATCCCCGACGACTTGAAGGAAAAAGCCACCGCGCTTCGGAAGGAACTGATGGAATCGGCGGCCGAGTCCGACGAAGCGTTGATGGAGAAATACCTCGAAACCGAATCCCTTTCCGAAGATGAGTTTCGCACCGGCCTCGCGGCCGGTGTGAGAAGTGCCCAGATATTTCCCGTTCTTTGCGCGTCGGCCGCGCACAACATGGGCGCGTCGCTCGTGCTTGACGCCATCGTGAGATTGTTGCCCGGCGCCGACACCGGCAAGTGCGTTACCGCCGACGGCAAAGTCATCAAGACTGAGGCCAACGGCACGCCCCTCGCGTACGTGTTCAAGAACATCTCCGACCCGCACGTCGGCGACATGCTGTGCGTGCGCGTGTTTCACGGCGTATTGACGCCGGCCCTCGACGTGCACAACACGACGAGCAGCACGGCGGAGCGTCTGGGTGGTCTGTTCGTCCTGGAAGGGAAGAATCGGCAAGACGCCGACCGGCTCCAAGCGGGCGACATCGGTGCCTTGGTGAAGCTCAAGGTGACCAAAGTACGCGACACGCTCGGAGACAAGGCAAGCGGTGCCGTCGTCAAGCCGACCGATTTGCCGAAGCCATCCATCAACTCGGCCATCTTGCCGGTCGCGAAGGGCGACGACGAGAAAATGGGCACCGGGCTGCACCGCATCATGGATGAAGACCCGACCTTCGAAGTGACGCCCACCGCGGAGACGCATCAGACCATTATTGCGGGCCAGGGCGAGTTGCACCTCGAAATCATCGTGCATCGCTTGAAGGAACGCTTCGGCGTGAACGTGACGCTCGAGAAGCCGCGCATTCCGTACCGGGAATCCATCCGACGTCCGGCCGAAGCGCAGGGGCGCCACAAGAAGCAGACCGGCGGGCGCGGGCAATTCGGCGACGTGTGGCTCAAGATCGAGCCGCTCACGCGCGGCAAGCATTTCGAATTCGTCGACGGTGTCGTTGGGGGTGTCGTGCCGCACAAGTTCATCCCGGCGGTCGAAAAAGGTGTCATCGCGACCATGGAAATGGGTGTCATCGCCGGCTATCCGATGGTCGACGTCAAAGCGACCCTCTATGACGGGAGCTATCACACCGTCGATTCGTCCGAGCAAGCGTTCAAGACCGCGGGCTCGCTCGCGTTCAAGGCCGCGGTGGAGAAGGCGAACCCGGTCCTGCTGGAGCCCATCGTGGTGCTCAAAGTGAAAGTGCCCGACGAGTACATGGGCGACGTCATGGGCGACTTGAGCGGACGCCGCGGCAAGATCTCCGGGACCGAGAACCAGGGGCGCTTCGCGCTCATCAGCGCGCACGTGCCGATGGCCGAGCTCTACAAGTATTCGACCCATCTGCGTTCGATGACGCAGGGGCGCGGCTCGCACACGCGCGAGTTCTCGCACTACGAAGAAGTGCCGCGCGAAATCGCGGAAAAGATCATCGCCGATCACAAGGCGCACGTGGCAGCAGAGCACAAGTAGTAGGAGTACGCATGGCAGGCCACTCCAAGTGGAAACAGATCAAGCACAAGAAGGCGAAGACCGACGCCCAGCGGAGCAAGGTCTACACCAAGGTGATTCGCGAGATCACCATCGCGTCGCGCCAGGGCGGCAGTGATCCCAACGGCAACCCGCGCTTGCGCCTCGCCATTCAAACGGCGAAAGAGAACAACATGCCCAGCGACACCATCCAGCGCGCCGCGAAGAAGGGCGCCGGTGAGTTGGAGGGGCAGGCGCTGGAGGAATTCTGGTACGAAGGCTACGGCCCCGCGGGTGTGGCACTCATCATCGACGTGGTCAGCGACAACCGCCACCGCACCGCCGGCGAAGTGCGCCACGCGCTCACCAAGCACAACGGCAGCTTGGGTGAAAACGGCAGTGTGTCGTGGAATTTCGAGACCCTCGGCGTGATTACCATCGACAAGACGCGCGTCGATGAGGAAACTGTCATGGCGGCGGCGCTGGACGCGGGTGCCACCGATGTGAGCGACGAAGGCGAGGTGTTCGAAGTCTACACCGACCCCACCGAGCTCTTCCAAGTCATGGACGCGTTGAAGAAGGCGAACCTGCCCGCGGAATCGGGCGAGATTCAGAAGGTGCCGAAGACGTACGTCAAGTTGAGCGCCGACGACGCGCGCAAAGTGCTGACGCTGGTCGAGGCGCTGGAAGACCTGGACGACGTCCAGCGCGTGAGTGCCAACTTCGACATTCCGGACGAGATTCTGCAGCAAGGATAACGGGCGCTGCCCAAGTGCGCCGCCGGAGGGCGATGTACCGGATACTCGGCGTGGATCCCGGAAGCAACTGCACCGGCTACGGCCTCGTGAGCGGCAACGGCGACCACGTCGCCTACGTCTCCTCGGGTACCATCGCGCCGCCCAAATCGCAATCGCGCTACGAGCGACTGCGCGAGATCTACGCCGGCATCGAGCGCGTCATCAAAGAGCTCGATCCCTCCCTCTACGCCATCGAGGACGACATCTACAGCAAGAATCCGCGTAGTACCCTGGTGCTGGGCGAAGCGCGCGGGGCCGCCATCCTCGCCGCCACCCTGGCCGGCATTCCGGTGTTCGAATACTCGGCGCGCGAAGTGAAGCAGTCGGTGACCGGCAACGGAGCCGCCGACAAGTCGCAAGTGAGCTATATGCTGGTCAAGATTCTCGGGCTCAACACCACACCGAAGCGCGCGGACGAATCCGACGCGCTCGCGATCGCAATGTGCCACGCCTTCAAGCGGCGCGACTGGGGCGGCGCGTGATCTCTCGCGTTCGCGGCCGCGTCGTGAGCGCCCACCCGCGTTGTGTGGTGGAAGTGGGCGGGATGGGCTTCGAGGTCGCCATCCCCGAGAAGGACCGCGAGGCGCTGGCACCCACCGACGCCGAGGTCGTGTTCCACACCCACTTGGTCGTGCGCGAGGATCGTTTGAGTCTGTTCGGTTTCTTGCAACGCGACGACCGCGAGCTGTTCCTTCGATTGATCGATGTTTCCGGCGTGGGGCCCAAACTGGCGCTGGCCGTGTTGTCGCTCCACCCGGCCGCGCGTGTGGTCACCGCCATCAAGAAGGGCGACTCCGTGTTTCTCTCCAAGATTCCCGGCATCGGCAAGAAAACCGCGGAGCGCATCTCGATCGAATTGGGCGACAAGCTCGACGACCTCACGAGCACCCACGAACCCGAAGCCACCAGACCCAGCGGCATCCGCGAGGAAGTCGTGTTGGCGCTGACGTCGCTGGGAATGACACGCGCGGCGGCGGAAGCGGTGCTCGATCGCATGGAGTGGCGGCCGGAAGCGGAGGCGACGGTCGCGGACGTGGTGCGCGAAGCTCTCAGGTACGCGAGCAGGGGATAACATGACCGAACGACTCACCAACCCCGTCTTCTCCACCGACGATGCCAAGAGCGACGCGCTCTTGCGGCCGCGCAAGCTCGAGGAGTTCGTCGGGCAGACGGAGTTGAAGGAGAATCTGCGCGTGTTCATCGACGCCGCGCGGCAGCGCGGCGAGGCGCTGGATCATGTACTCCTTTATGGCCCTCCGGGACTGGGAAAAACGACTCTCGCTCACATCATTGCCAACGAGCTGGAAGTTCCGATCAAGACCACCTCAGGCCCCGCCTTCCAGAACGCCGCCGAATTGCTCGGTGTCTTGAGCCACATCGAGACCAACCAGGTTGTCTTCATCGACGAAATCCATCGTCTCCCGCGCATCCTCGAGGAGCACCTATATCAAGCCATGGACGCGCTCAAGTGCGAGCTCATCGTCGACAAGGGACCGAATGCTCGACATTACACCCTTAATATCGAGCCCTTCACGCTGATCGGTGCCACCACGCGCGCGGGCATGATCACGGCCCCGCTGCGCGATCGCTTCGGGGTCGTGATGCGCCTGGACTTCTATACGCCGGCGGAGCTGTGCACCATCATCAAGCGCTCGGCGGGAATTCTGGAGATCGAGATTTCCGGCGACGGTGCCGACGAGATCGCGCGCCGCTCGCGCGGGACGCCGCGCATCGCGAACCGACTCCTCAAGCGCACGCGCGACTTTGCGCAGGTGCAAGGCAAGAAGTCGATCGATCGCGCGGCGGCCGATTTCGCGTTGGGGCGCCTGCGCGTCGACGAGCGCGGACTGGATGAGATGGACCGTCGCATCCTGACCTCGATCGTGCAGAAGTTCGGCGGCGGGCCGGTTGGCATCCAGTCGCTCGCGGTCGCGGTGAGCGAGGAGCAGGAGACGCTCGAAGACGTGTACGAGCCGTTCTTGATCCAGCAGGGATTTCTGCAGCGCACGCCGCGCGGCCGCGTGGCGACACCGCTCGCGCTCGCGCATCTGGGCCTCACCGCTTCTTCTGGAAAACCCGACGCGGAGACGCGCTTGTTGTAATCGGACGTGTTGGCGTTGCGCCTCGACCAGTTCTCCTACCATCTTCCCGAATCGCTGATCGCCCAACAGCCCGCGCGCGAACGAACCGCGAGCCGGCTGATGGTGGTCTCGCGGCGCGATAGCGCCGCACCGGCTCGTCATGAAACGTTCGCGTCGCTTCCGGCGTTCCTTCGCCCCGGCGACGTTTTGGTGGTCAATCGAACGCGCGTGGTGCCGGCCCGCATGCTCGCGCGCCGCGACGACGACCTCGAGGTGGAGGTGTTCTTCGTGCGCGCGATCGACGACACGCATTTCGTCGCGTGGGCAAGACCGTTGCGCAAGCTCCACGAAGGCGACCTACTACGCGTCGGCACATCGAACATTCGCTACCGCGGCCGCGAGAGCGAGCGCGAGGCGCGCTTCGAGGTGGCTTCGGGTGCCAAGACGGTCGACGCACTGCTCGATGCGGCCGGCCACGTCCCGCTCCCGCCCTACATCCGCCGCGGCGACGAAGCCGAAGACCGCGAGCGCTACCAAACCGTTTTTGCGCGCGAGCGCGGCTCGGTCGCCGCACCCACCGCCGGGCTCCATTTCGACGACGCGCTGCTCGCGGCGCTCGAGCAACGCGGGGTCGATGTGCGCGAGCTTGTGCTCCACGTCGGCCCCGGCACCTTCCAGCCGCTCCAGCACGACCAAGTGGAAGAGAATCGTCTGCCAAGCGAAGCCTTCGCGATCGACGCGGCCACGCTCCAAGCGGTCGTGCAGGCGAAGCGCGAGAAGCGCCGCGTGGTCGCGGTCGGCACTACCACTACCCGCGTTCTCGAGACCGCCTCACAGAGAGGCTGGCTCGAGCCGCCATTCGAAGACCGGCGCGGCGAAACCGACCTCTTCATTTACCCTGGCTTCGAATTCCGCGCCATCGACGGCCTTGTGACCAATTTCCACCTCCCTCGATCGTCGCTCCTCATCCTGGTGTGCGCCTTCCTGGGAACCGAACGGACCCTGTCATTTTATAATGAGGCGGTCGCGTGTCATTACCGTTACTACAGCTACGGCGACGCCATGCTTATCCTTTTATGAGGGGCCACTCGACGCGCGACGACATCCCTGTTAACGTCTCCACGTCATTGCCCCGGGAGTTGAAATGAAGAAGAAAATCCTCATCGCGCTCGGAATCGTCGTCGTGCTGGTGGTCGTCGTCATCGGCATCGTGGCCGCCAACCTGGACAAGATCATCAACAGCCGCAAGGGCGAGCTGCTCGCGCAAGCCAAGCAAGCCACCGGTCGCGACATTTCGATCGGCGACGTGGGCGTGTCGCTGTGGCCGCCGATCGGCGCGCGCGTGTCCGACGTTGTCGTGGGCGAGGATCCCGCGGTGGGCACGGAGCCGTTCGTCACCGCCAAGGACGTCACTGTCAACGTGAAGCTCATCCCGCTCTTCAAGAAGCAGGTCGAGATCAAGCGCTTCGTGTTGAACGAGGCGGTCATCACGGTGGTCAAGCTGGACTCGACGCGCTTCAACTTCACGAGCCTGATCGAAAAGACCAGCGCGACAGCACCTCCGGCGGAAGGGGGCGTGCGTCCGGGTGGCAACAAGCAGGCGGCCTTCGTGCTCGCAGTGGCGGACATCAAGGACGGCACCGTCCATTATGTCGATCGCGTGACCGGATTGGACCGCACCATCCGCGATATCGATTTCGAAGGCCGCGACATGAGCCTCACGTCGGAGATGAAGGCGAAAGTCGCCGCGGCGATGTTCTCCGACCAGCAAGACGTCCACGTGGACGCGAAGATCGGGCCCATCGGCGCCGACGCGTCGCCGGAGAACATCGCCGCCGCGCCGCTTTCGGTCACCTTCGAGATGGAACCGACGTCGTTCGCGGAACTCGCAGCTTTCAAGCCCGCGCCCAAGTCCGGAAAAGCGCCGGCCCCGCCGCAGCCCGGCACGGTGGCCGCGAAGGCAAGGCTCCAGGGCACGGTGGGCGCGGCAACACTCGAAGCGCTCGACGTCGACGTCGCCGCCTTCGGCGCCGAAGAGGCAAACGTCAAGATCACCGCCGCGGGCGGACCGTTCAATTTGGTGGGGGATTCGACCGCGGTGTATCGCGACGCGCGCGTCAAAGGGAGTTTGACGGCGGAATCGGTGCCGCTCTCGGGTGTCAAGATGGCGCCCAAGGATCCGTCCAAGCCGGCGCCGATCTTCGGCGGCGACGCCACTGCGCGCGCCAACTTCGAAGGCGTGATGTCGGCGCTCGCGTTCGACGGCGAGATCGACGCCACCAACGCCACCTACGAAGTTCCCGCGTCGTTGAAAAAGGAAGCGGGCATTCCCGCCAAGGCCACCTTCCGCGGCACGTTTCGCCCGCAAGGCACGCAGCACGAAGGCGTCGAGCTGTCCGACATCGACATCGTGCTGCACGGGCTGCGCGCGAAGGGCTCCGGCACCATCGTGCCGTTCAAGGGCCGCGAGGCGATGAACCTCACCATCGACGGGTCGACGCCGCTGGCACCGCTCAAGGATCTCATGCCGGCGCTCGCGGAGACGTCACCCACGGGGGACGCGAAGTTCAACGTGCGCGTGACCGGGGCACCCAAGCCCGGCACACCGCCCGACGTGCGCGGCACCGCGACCTTGTCGAAATTCGGCGCCAGCGTGCCCGCGCTGCCCAAGCCGATCAGCAACGGGAGTGCCACCATCGAGTTCACCGCCAAGACGGCGCGCATTCCCAACGCGAGCTTTTCGATCGGCTCCAGCGAATTCAAGGTGGTGGCCGACGTGCCGTCGTTGACGCCGATGAAGGCGAACTACACCGTGACCTCCCCTTCGGTCGCGCGCGCCGACGTGCAAAAGCCGGCCGAAGGCGCCAAGCCTCTGCCGCGCCCCGAAGTCTTCCGCGACGTGGTGGTGAAAGGCGAGACGACGCAGTTGTCGCCCAAGGTGATGCAAAGCGACGTGACGATTACATCGAAAGACGGTGTCGCGGCCAACATCGACTACACCAACTTGCAGGCGACCGTGAGCGCAACGCCGGACAAGGCGATCATCAAAGGCTTTTCGGCCAACGCGATGGGAGGCACGGTCAGCGGATCCGGTACCATGGAGCCCAAGATCTCCAAATTCGATCTCGCGGCCAAGGTGGACAAGGTGAACCTGGGTGAGTACTTCCGCTTCAAGGCGCCCGCGCTGGCCGATGTGCTGGTGGGGCGCATCAGCGCCGCCTTCGATATCAAGGGAGAAGGAAAGACCTGGGAGGCGTTGCAGAAAACGTTGGCGGGTAACGGCGACGCGGTCGTGATCGAGGGTGCCCTCTTGAACACCAACCTGACCCAGCAATTGTTCGCCGGCGTGCAGGCGATACCATTGGTACCAGCGGGTGCGGTCGAGCGCATCAAGGCCAAGAATCCGAAGCTCTTCGGCGCCAACAATACTTTGTTCGAAAACCTATCCGGCAAAGTGAGCATCAGCGATGGGAAAGTGAACACGAACGATCTCAAGTTCCTGTCGGACGACTTCACGCTGGGAGGGACGGGCTGGTTCTCGTTTGCGAAGACCTTGGACCTCAATTCGACGCTCACGCTGTCGCAGAAACTTACCAATGATCTGGTCGCGGAAGTCCCCGCCGCGAAGTACCTGCTCAACTCGAACGGTCGCTTCGAGCTGCCGATCAAGTTGAGCGGCGCGGTCATGAAACCCAACGTTGGTGTCGACGCCAACGCGATTCAGGCCCGCTTGCAACAGGGCCTGGTCCAGAAGGGAAAGGAAGATGTGAAGGAGGAAGTGACCAAAGGCCTGAAGGGCGTCCTCGACGGACTCACGAAAAAGAAGCAGCCCGCACCGCCGCCGCCCGCGCCGGCGAAGACCGATACCACGAAGCAGCAAACACCACCTCCGACGCCGGCCAAGACCGACAGCACCAAGCAACAATCTCCTTAGCTGGCGGCATCGCTCGCGCGCGTGCTAAAGTAGCGCCATGTCGTTCGCCTTTCGAGTGGACGCGCGGTCGGATGCTGCGCGCGCCGGGACCCTCACCACCGATCACGGGACCATCGAAACACCGGTGTTCATGCCGGTCGGAACCCAGGGAACCGTCAAGGGCGTGACGTCTCGCGACGTATGGGAAACCGGCTCGCGCCTCATTCTCGGGAACGCGTATCATTTGTACCTTCGCCCCGGCGTGGATCTAATCGAGCGAGCGCGCGGCTTGCATCGCTTCATCGGGTGGGACGGATCGCTTCTCACCGACAGCGGCGGCTACCAGGTGTTCAGCCTCGCGTCACTCATGCGCGTGGGCGACGAGGGCGTCACATTTCGCTCCCACATCGACGGGTCGTTGCACGAATTCACACCCGAAGCGGTGATGGAGTATCAAGCGCGTATCGGTGCCGACATCGTGATGAGCTTCGACTATTTCGGCGGTATACCGTGCGAGCGCAAAGAAGCGGAGCGCTCGGTAGCGCTCACCACCGCGTGGGCGCGGCGCGGATTGAAGGCGACCGGCGCGCGTTTCGATCGCCACGGCTATGAGCAGGTCGTGTTCGGGATCGTGCAGGGCGCGGAATATCCGGATCTGCGCGCGCGATCGGCGAACGAGATGGTCGCACTCGACTTTCCCGGTTACGCAATTGGCGGCTTGTCGGTGGGCGAAACCAAGGCGGCGACGTGGGACATCGCGGAGGCGACCGCGTCGCTCCTGCCGGCCGATCGGCCG
>Ga0137426_1000174_pt1 | contig 13188 bp, 9 predicted proteins | sample EasRivERMZT660_2_FD_102308 | JGI IMG/M metagenome (GOLD analysis project Ga0137426, IMG submission 102308) | Soil microbial communities from meander-bound floodplain in the East River, Colorado, USA - East River MetaG ERMZT660_2 | ecosystem: Environmental > Terrestrial > Soil > Floodplain ...
GCTGGTGATCAACGGCATCGCGGTGGTCCAGGCGCTCGAGCAGGCGCTCATCTCCTCGCAAAGCGCGCTCGATTCGAACAAGCTCGGCTACGAGGTCGGCGTGCGCATCAACATCGACGTCCTCAACGCGCAGCAGCAGCTGTTCCTCACGCGGCGCGACCTCGCGGTCGCCCGCTACGGCCTCATCATGGCCAACCTGCGCCTCAAGGCCGCCGCCGGAGCGCTGCGCGAAGAGGACCTCGAGCGAGTGAACGCCGTCCTGGTGCCCTGAACGCGAACCCCGCGTTCTGCATCGCGGTTTGAACAGCATCCTCGTCGTTCGGCGCGACAACATCGGGGACCTCGTCTGCACTACGCCGCTCCTCAGCGCGCTGCGCCGGCGCTATCCCCAGGCGTGGATCGGCGCGCTCGTCAACAGCTATAACGCGGCGGTGCTCGACCGCAACCCGGACCTGGACCGCGTCGTCGCCTACACCAAGCTCAAGCACCTCGACCCCGGCCAATCCGCGCTCGGCGCGCTCGCGCGGCGCGTGGGCGACCTTTGGCGGCTGCGGCGCCGCCGCCTCGACTGCGTGGTGCTGGCGACGCCCCTCGTCGTGCCGCGCACGTTCGCGCTTGCACGCGCACTCGCGCCCGCGCGCATCGTCGGCTTCTCCGACGAAACCCTGCGCCCGGTAGCCGGCCTGCACGAAGTCGAGCGCATATTCGCGCTCGCGGCGCATCTCGGCATCGACGCGCCCATTCCGCCGCTGACGGTCGTGCCCGATCCGCGTCTGGCCGCGCAAGCGCTCGATGCTTTTGGTCTTTCCAGAGAAAAATTCAAAGTTGCCGTGCAGATCAGCGCGCGCCGGCCGGCGCAGCAATGGCCGGCTGAGCGCTTTGCAGAGCTGGTGCAGCGCCTGGATGCGCTCGGAGCGGCGGCGATGCTGCTGTGGTCGCCCGGCCCCGCCGACCATCCGCGTCATCCCGGAGACGACGACAAGGCCGCCGCCGTCGCCCAGCGGCTGGCGGGAAAGGCGCCGCTCGTCGCCTACCGCACGCCGCGGCTGCCCGAGCTGATCGGCGCGCTCGCCGCCTGCGACGCGGCGATCACCAGCGACGGCGGCGCAATGCACCTCGCGGCCGCGCTGCAGAAGCCGATCGTGTGCTTCTTCGGCGACGTGGCGCACGAGCAATGGCGCCCGTGGGGGGTGCCGCACCGCGTGCTGCGCCCGCAGAGCCGCAACGTCGCCGACATCTCGGTCGACCAGACGATCGCGGCATTCCGCGAGCTGGTGGCGCAGGCTAGCGGATCAGCCGCCGGCAGACTTCTAGATGCTTCGCGGTAGCGCCGCGGTGCGCCTCGCAGAGGCTCTTTCCGGCGCGCGCCATTTCGTCGCGCTTTTTCCGGTCTGAAATCAGCGCCACTGCCTGCCGTATCGCGGTAGTAGCGTCGGCCGCCTGGACGGCCGCCCCGGCATCCAGAGCAAGCCGCGTCGCCTCGGCGAAGTTGAACATGCTCGGCCCGACGACGACCGGCGCGCCGGCGGCCAGCGCCTCGATCAGGTTCTGGCCGCCGAGCGGCAGGAAGCTGCCGCCGATCACCGCCACGTCGCACGCAGCGTAGTAGAACGCCATCTCGCCCATCGTGTCGCCGAGGTAGATCCGGGTCTTCCCGTCCGGGACGTCGTTGCGGCTGCGACGGCCATCGGCCCATTGCGCGACCTCGTCGAAACGCTGTGGATGCCGGGGAACCACGACGATCAAGAACTCTTCCTCACCGAACTGATCCAGTAGAAGTTTTTCTTCACCCTCCCGCGTGCTCGCGAGAAGCAGCACCGGCCGGCCGAGCTTCGCCTTCCATTCCCGGCCGGCGGCAAGCTGAACCTCATCGAGCGTGGCGTCGAACTTGAGGTTGCCGGTGACCTCGACCCGCGGCGCGCCGAGCGCGCGCAGGCGCCCGGCATCGGCTTCGCTCTGCGCGCACACCGCGGCAAGGCTTCGGATCCCGGGCGCCGTGAGCACGCGCCAGCGCCGGTAGCCGCGCGCCGACTTCTCCGACATGCGGGCATTCGCCAGCACCACAGGGACGGCGCGGCGCTCGCATTGCGCGAGGAGATTCGGCCAGAGCTCGGTTTCCATCAGCACGCCGAGGCGCGGCCGAAAGCGCTCGAGGAAGCCCTGCACCGATTCCGGATAGTCGTAGGGAAGAAAAGCGGCGAGCACCGTCTGGCCGTAGACCTGCTTCAGCGTCTCGCGCCCCGCGGCCGTCGTGCAGGTCATGACTACGGTGTGATCGGGCAGCAGGCCTTTGAGCGCGCGCACGAGCGGCGCCGCCGCGCGCGCCTCGCCGACCGAAACTGCATGCACCCACAGCGCCTGCTGCGGCTTTTCGCCCGAATAGATCCCGAAGCGTTCCTGGACGTGCTCTCGGTAGCCCGGCTCGCGCCGCCCGCGCCACCACAGCCTGAGGAGAATGAGCGGCAGCGCGAGGCGCAGCACGATGGTGTAGAGCTGTCTCATCCGAGCAGTTGCAGCACCTCATCGGCGCCGGGCGGCCGGCCCGGGCCGCCGACGTTCCTGGCGTGGGCTGCGCCGTACAGCCCGGTCAGCACCGGATCCGAGCCGCAGTAGATCCCCACCGTCGGCACGCCGAGCGCTGCGGCGAGGTGCGTGAGGCCGGTGTCGAGGCCGACCACACCGCGCGCGGCGGCGAAGAGCCGCGCGAGCTCATCCAGCGCGAGGGGTTCGGGCAGAGTCGTGCCACCGATCACCTGCGCGATGCGATGAGCGCGCGCGCGCTCGGCCTCGCTGCCCCAGGGCAGGATCGCGGGCGCGCGCAAGCCGCGGCCGAGTTCGACCCAGCGCTCTTCCGGCCAGAGCTTGTCGGCGCGGCTCGTCATGGTCAGCAGCACGACGTAGCCCGACTTTTCCGCCGCGGGGATGCGGATTCCGTAGTCGATCGAGCTTTGCAGGCTGAAGCCAAGCGCCGCTGCGGCCAACCGGCGGTTCCTCTCGACGGCGTGCAGCGCGCGCGGCACCGCGTGGCGCACCTGGTAGAACGCGGCGGCGAGCGGCTCGCGCGCGCTCGCCCAGTCCATGCCGTGCCGCCTGCCGCGAGCGAGCGCGCTGACGAATGCGCTCTTCAGGAGCGATTGCGTGTCGACCACCGCGTCGTAGCGGCTGCGGCGGACCTCCCGCCGCCACGCCCCGATCTCGGCCCACACCTCGGGCTTCCACAGCCCCGAGCGCCAGCGCCGCACCGCGACCGGGATCACGCGCCGCACCGCCCCGTGCATCGCGGCGATGCCGGCAAAGGGCTCTTCCACGATCCAGTCGATGGCCACGCCCGGCAGCGCCCGCGCCGCGTCGCTCACTGCCGGACAGTTATGCACCACATCGCCAAGAGAGGACGTCTTGACGAAGAGTATTGTTGTCATTGGCTAGAATACGGCTCGCTGATTCTAAAGGAATAGCGAATTTGAGCCCCGCGCCACGAGCGCCGCTCTCGGCAGTTCTCATCACTCGCAACGCCGCCGCCGTTCTCGAGCCCTGTCTCGACAGCCTCGCGTTTGCCGACGAAGTCGTGATCGTCGACTCGTCCTCGAGCGACGGCACGGTCGAGCTCGCGAGCCGCAAGGGCGCGCGCGTGGTGCCGAAGGAGTGGCTCGGCTTCGGCCGGCAGAAGCAGTTCGCGGTCGAGCAGGCGAGCCACGACTGGGTGCTGTGCCTGGACGCCGACGAGCGGGTGTCGCCGCGGCTCGCGCGATCGATCGAGCAGGCGCTCGCCACACCGGTGTCGCCCGTCTACCGCATGGCGCGGCGCAACCGCTTTCTCGGTCGCTGGCTGTCGCACGGCGAGGGCTACCCCGACTGGAGCCCGCGGCTCTTCAACCGCATGAACGCGCGCTGGAGCGACGACCTGGTGCACGAGAAGGTGCTGTTCGCGGTGACGCCGGGCACCCTCGAGGGCGACCTGATGCACGATTCGTTCGACGATCTTTCGGCCTATCTCGAGCGCCAGAACCGCTACACCACGCTCGCCGCTCGGCAGGCGTTCGAGCAGGGGCGCAGCGCGAACGTGCTGTACCTCCTGTTTTCTCCGGTCGTGCGCTTCATCAAGTTCTACGTCATGCGACTCGGCTTCCTCGACGGCCTGCCCGGCCTGCTGCACATCTCGATCGGCTGCATGAACAGCTACGTGAAGTACATGAAGCTGATCGAGCTAAGGCAGTCCGAGGAGAAGTAGCTAGGAAGCTCTGGTTCGGCTTTGCGGCGCTCTAGGTCAGGTGCTCGATCGCGGCGATCACGTCCCGCACCGCCACCCTGCGGATGCACACCGGGTTGCCGCACTCTTCGACGCTGCGCCAGCACTGGCGCAGCCAGACGAGCCGCCGCTCGAAAAGCCGGTTCTGATCGCGGCACGGCACGTCAGGATCCCACACTGCGCGGAACGGGCTCTTTGCCCAGAACAGGCCCGGGCCGGTGCTGATCGGCGAGCCCGGCCCGTAGAGCGCCACCGTCGGCACGCCGACCAGGCGGGCAAGGTGGGCGACGCCGGTATCGGGGCACACGAGGAAAGCGGCGTTCAGCAGGAGGTCCCAAAGCTGCGCCAGATCCAGGCGGCCGGCGAGCGCGCTGCGCCTGCGTTCCGGATCCACCGGCGCGAGCAGGTGTTCCTCGCCGCGCCCCGCGCTCAACACGACCTCATAGCCGTGCGCCTCGGCCCAGTCGCGCACTGCCAGCCAGCGTTCGCTCGGCCAGAGCTTGTGCGGGCTGCTCGCCCCGAGGTGGAGCACGCAATAGGGTTTTGAAGGCTTTGCATACGAGCTGAATTCAGGAGCGGGCCATTCCTCGGGGGAATAGGGGACCGGGTCGTCGCCGTCGACGAGCCGCGCGGCAATGTCGCCCCAGGACATGGGTCTGTCCGGCATGGTCCGCATCTCGTCGATCGGCCAGTCCCGGTAGCTCGGCTCATCGGGGGCGAAAGCGACAATCCAGCGCGCATCGAGAGCCCGCGCGAGCGTCGACCAGCGGTTGTCGCCCGGGACGAGCGCGAGGTCGAAGCCGCGCTGCCGGCGCAGGGCGCGGTGGTCGCTCAGCGAACGAGGGTCGAAGGGCAGAATGGCGAGGCCGTAGGGCCTGCCGGCGTAGATCGGCGCGTACGCCCGCGGGCAGGTCATCACGATCTCGGCCTGCGGAAAGCGCTCGCGCGCCTTCTTGATGAGCGGGGTCAGCATGATGGTGTCGCCGAGCAGCAGATGGTGCGCGATGAGCAGCCGGCGCACCGCGGCGGGACGCCGGCGCCGCCGCGGCAGCGCCGCCGCGCCGAGGACGTAGAGACGAGGCAGGAGCCGGCTAGCCATGCGCGCGCAACTGGGCCAGGCTCTCGTCGAGGATCAGGAGCTGCAGCACCTGCTCGGCGAGCGGCTCGGCTCGCTCGAGGTAGTGGCGCGCGAAGGCATCCACGGGTTTGCGCGCAAGCTGCCCGCCGGTGAGCGCCTGCAGCCGCTCGCCCAGGCCGTCGAAGCGCCCGGCGAGCTCCTCGCGCAGCCAGCGCTTGAGCGGCGGATTGAAGCCGCGCTTCTGGCGGCGCAGAAGATCGCCGGGCAGGCGCGGGTCGAGCGCTTGCTGCAGCAGCAGCTTCGGCGGACGCGTGTACACCTCGGCCTCGGGCAGCGCCATGATGCGCTGGGCGAAGCGATGGTCGAGGAAAGGCGCGCGCGCCTCGAGCCCGTGCGCCATCGTGCAAAGATCGGACTTGCGCAGGATGTATTCCGGCAGGTAGTTGGCGTAGTCGAGCGTCATCAGCTTCCCGAGCGGCGATGTTCCCTCGGCGTCCGGGGCGCGCCAGTATGAAAGCGCCTGGAGCTTTCCCGCATCCTGCAGGAAAGCGCGCTGCGCCGGGGCGATTCCGGAAAAGCGCAAGCTGTAGGCCGAGGCCCAGTCCATCGCAAGCTCGGCCGCGAGCTTGCCGCCTTCGAGCGCGGGGCGCAGCGCAAGGGGCAGGCGAAGTCTCCCGCGCCACGCGGTTCGCAGGTGCTTTGCAACGCGCTTGTAGCCGCCGAAGAGCTCGTCGCCGCCGTCGCCCGCCAGCACCACGGTGACCTCCCGCGCCACCTCGCGCGCGAGATACCAGGTGGGAAAGCTCGACGGGTCGGCGAAGGGCTCGTCCAGGGCAGCCACGATCTTCCCGAACTCCCTGCCGAGCGAATGCGGAACGGTGATCGCGGTATTGGGAAACCCCAGCGTCTCGGCGGCCTGCGCGGCGAGCGCTGATTCGTCCATGTCGCTGCCGGGGAAGGCGGCCGTATAGGTGCGGTAGGAAGTCAGGCGCTGCGTGGCGAGGCGGCTCGCGACCACGGTCGAGTCGACGCCGCTCGAGAGGAACACGCCGAGCGGCCGGTCGGCGATGGTGCGCATGCGCACCGAGTCGTCGAGCGCCTCGAGCCACGATCCGGGCTCGGGAGCCGCCTTCCAGTAGCGGCGCTTTTCCAGGCGCCGGGACCGCAGATCGAACTCGAGGTAGTGGCCGTTCTCCAGGCGCTGGGCGTGTCGGTACACGGTGCGCGGCGCCGGAATGTAGCGGTGCGCGAGATACGCATCGATCGCTTCGGGCGACAGCTCGCGTTTCTCCGGCGGCAGGAACGGCAGCACCGAGCGCACGGTGGAGCCGAAGGCGAGCTCCTCGCCCACCGGGGCGTACACCAGCGGCTTCTCCCCCATGCGGTCTCGAGCGAGATAGGCCTTGCCCCTCGCGAGGTCGAGGATGGCGAACGCGAACATGCCGCGCAGCCGCTCGAGCAGCGTATCGATCCCCCAGGCCTCGTAGCCCCGCAGGATGAACTCGGTGTCGGAGCGGGTGCGAAACGGCGCGGCCGCCTGCAGGGGCGCGGCCGCGTCCTGCCAGTCGTAGACCTCCCCGTTATAGACGATCCAGACGTCGCCGCGCGCGTTGGCCATCGGCTGGTCCGCCTCGGGCCGGGGATCGATGATCGACAGGCGCGCGTGCAGCAGGCCGTTTTGGCCCCAGAGCTGCGCGTGCTGCGCGTCGGGGCCGCGGGGCCGCAGCGCCGCCTGCATCGAGCTCAGGACCTGCGGCGCCACCGGCCGCAGCGCGAAAAAGCCGCCGATTCCGCACATGGCTAGAGCGAGAATTCCGGAGCGTAGCGCCGGAACCACTTCTCCAGGACGAACAGCGCCCACAGCCGCCCGGAATGGTTGCGGCCTCCCGAGTAATGTTCCTGGGACAGGGTTTGCAAAGCCCCGGCTCTGAAAAGCCCCCGCTTGTCCAGCGCCGAGAGCGCGGCGCGCGCTTCCTCCTTGAGCCGGCCGGCGAACCATTCAGTGAGCGGCGGGAAGAAGCCCTGCTTCGGCCGGTGCACGATCTCGGGCGGCAGGAGCTTTTCGGCGAGCCGTTTCAGGAGATATTTGCCGGTGCGGCCGCGCTGCTTGAGCCCGGGATCGAGGCGCGCGCAGAACTCGAACAGGCGGTGGTCGAGGTAAGGCACGCGCGCCTCGAGCGAATACGCCATGGTCGCGCGGTCGACCTTGGTGAGCAGGTCGTCGGGCAGCCAGAGCCGCGCGTCGACGTACATGAGCTTGTCGATGTAATGCGGCGAGTTGCACTCGTCGAAATGGCGCTCGGCGTAGTCGGCCATGGAGGTTTCGCGCGCTGCGAGGAAGCGCTCCGAGAGCAGCTCCGCGTGCAGCGCGGGATCAAAGACCATCGGAATGGTCACGTAGCGGCGCGACAGGGGCTCGCCGATCGCCTTCAGCAGCCGGTCCTTGCGCGCGCGGGCGGGCAACGCGCGCACCAGGTAGCGCAGCGGCGAGAGCCGCGCGCCCAGGACCCCGGTGATGCGCTCTTCGCGCGCGCGCTTGCGGTAGTTGCCGTAGCCGGAAAACACCTCGTCGGCGCCTTCCCCGGTGAGGACCACGGTCACGTGCTGCCGCGTCAGCTTGGCGAGGAGCATGGTCGGCAGCGCCGCGGGATCGGCGAACGGCTCGTCGAACGCCTCGGTCCATTGCTCGATCGCCGCCAGCATGTCGGAGGGGTCCAGCATCAGCACGTGGTTCACGGCGCCGATGTGGCGCGAGACGAGCGCCGCATGCGAGTGCTCGCTCACCGCGCTCTCGCCGTGAAAGCCGAGCGTGAACGTGTCGATCGGCCGTCTTGCGATGTCGGCCATTAGTGCGCTCACCACGCTCGAGTCGACGCCGCCGGAGAGGAAGCTGCCGAGCGGCACGTCGGAGACCAGCATGCTTTCCACCGAGCGCCGCAGCTCCGACTCCAGGCGGCCAAGCGCCTCGCCTTCCCCCAGTGCCAATTTCTCTGAATAGTCAGGCTGCCAGTAGCGGCGGATGGCCAGCTTGCCGTCATCGACCACGAGCAAGTGGCCCGGCTCGAGCTTGCGCACGCCGCGATACACCGTCTTTGGCGAAGGGATGTACTGGCTCTCGAGATAGAGGCCCAGGGCGTCGAGGTCGAGCTCGCGCCGCACGCCCGGATGCTCGACCAGCGCCTTCAGCTCGGAGCCGAACACGAGATTCGTGCCGTCCCAGTGGTAGTAGAGCGGCTTCACGCCGAGGTGATCGCGCGCGATGAACAGGCGCCGGGCCGGGCGGTCCCAGAGCGCGAACGCGAACATGCCCTGCAGGTGCCCGAGCATCGCCTCGCCGTACTCGCGGTAGGCGTAGAGCAGGACCTCGGTGTCGCCGTTGGTGCTGAAGCGATGCCCGCGCGCCGCGAGGCTGCCGCGCAGCGCGGCGAAGTTGTAGATCTCGCCGTTGAACACGCAAGTGAGCTCGCCGTCGGGCGTGCTCATCGGCTGCGGGCTGCCCGCGACGTCGATAATCGAGAGCCGCCGGAAGCCGAGCGCCACCGGCGCCGCGCGGTAGAAGCGCTGGTCGTCCGGGCCACGATGGGCAAGGCACCCGGTCATGCGCTCGAGGACCTCGTCCGGCATCACGCCCGGACCGAGGTAGCCCGCGAGGCCGCACATCCTAGCGGGCGTCCACGGCAGCTTCCACGCGCGCAATGACCTCGCGCATGCGCTCGCGGATCACGCGGCTCTCGACTTGACTGCTGAAACGGTAGACTTCCCGCCGGAAAGAATAGCTGATGAGTATGCTGACGAATTCTACGCGCTCGACCGCTGGATGAGGACGGACAGCGCAGCCGCCTGCGTGGCCGCCTTGTTCCTTGCCTCGTGCGTTTTCGGGCACACCGTGGCGTTGCGGCTGCTGCTTCTGGCGGCAGGCATCGTGCTGGCGGCAATCGTGGTCGCCCGAAACCGCGAGGCGGTGATCGCGTTGCCGCCGATCTGGCTGCCTTTTCTTGCATGGGGAGCCTGGGCGGCGCTGTCGCTCGCCTGGTCGCTGGATCCAGAGCGCACGCTCAAGGAGTGGCGCAACGAGGTGTTTTATGCGGGCGCGGGGTTCTGGGTGTGCTACATCGGCAGTCAGGCAAGAAACGCTGCAGGGGTCTTCCTCCCTGCCGTGGCCGCCGCCGCAGTGACGGCGTGTGTGATTGCATTGCGTGACTTCGCGCGCGGCGCCCAAGACTACGCAGGCGGGTGGCATGGCGGAGCCGGCGATCATTCCAGCGCGCTGCTCGTTCTTGCGCCATGCACGGTCATGGCGGCTTGGTACATGAACCGCGCCGGCGCCGCGCGATGGCAGGCGACAACGCCATGGCTCGTGGCAGCGCTGCTGCTGACCAGCAGCTATTACACGCTAAGCCGCACCGTGTGGGCGGGCCTGGTTGCAGAAGCGTTGTTGATCGGCGCGCTGCTCATACGGCGCAGCCACGCACTCGAGAAGGTCGCTTTCGGCACCGGCAAGAAGATCGCCGCGTCGATCGTCGCGGTCTTGATCGTCGCGACCGGGCTGGCCCTGATGCTTCATGTGCACGACCAGCGGGAGGCCGCCGTTGACCCGGCGTCGCTCACAAGGGACTCACGGCTCGAGGTATGGCGCGAAGCCGTCGGATGGGTCGCCGAAAAGCCCCTGGTCGGCTACGGTTTCGGGCGCGGCATCCTGCGCAAGGAATTGCGCACGGAGCTTCACGGCAGCAACAACCTCTGGCACGCCCATAGTTACTTTCTGGATGCATTGCTGCAGATCGGCATGCCGGGGCTGCTTCTCTTCCTTCTCCTGCTCGCGGCGACGGTCCGCGAAGGGTGGCGACTGTCGCGTGACCCGGACTATGGCGTTTCCGCCTGCGGAATCGCGCTTCTCGGCGTAGTGGCTGGAACGGTGGTGCGGAACATGACCGATACGCTTCTGGTGCGGCAGAACGCGCTGCTCTACTGGGGAGTCGTGGGGATGCTGCTGGGGTTGAGCGCGCGAGCAAGCCGAACCCCGCGCTGAGGCTCAGGCCCGGCCGATCAGAGTTTCCGCAACCTTGCCGGGAAGCGCGCGACCTCGCCGCTCGTCGCTGGGGGCGCACGGTCGCCGGGGGTGTATTCCGGCACCCAGGCCCGCAGCCGCGTCCGCACCGCCTCGGGGCCCGCTTCCCCCTGGGCAGCGACCCAGTCGAGCACCTCCTGAACGAGCGCGCCGCCGTTCTCGGGCACCCGGGCCTGCGCGACCCGCAGCTTCGGGTGCGGGGTCGGCAGCGTCGTCTCCGCGTCGGCGATGGGCTCCTCGTAGAGCTTCTCGCCTGGGCGCAGGCCGGTGTACTCGATCCGGATGTCGTTGTCGCTGAAGCCCGATAGCCGAATCAGCTGCTTTGCAAGATCGGCGATCTTGACCGGCTGCCCCATGTCGAGAACATAGATCTGCCCTCCTTCGCCCATCAGCGCAGCCTGCAATACGAGCTGCGCCGCTTCGGGAATGGACATGAAATAGCGCTCGATGTCCGGGTGCGTGACGGTGAGCGGCCCGCCCCGCGCGATCTGGTCCCGGAAGCGCGGCACCACGCTGCCGTTCGACCCGAGGACGTTGCCGAACCGGACGATCACGAACTCGGTGGGGCTCGCGGGCTGCAGGGCCTGGCACAGGACTTCGGCGAGCCGCTTCGAGGCCCCCATGACGTTCACCGGGTTGACCGCCTTGTCGGTCGACACGAACACGAACTTCCCGGTCCCATGCGCCTGAGCGGCGCGCGCCACCACTACCGTCGACAGCGCGTTGTTGACCAGCGCCTGGAGCGCGTTCTGCTCCTCCATGAGCGGCACGTGCTTGTAGGCGGCGGCGTGAAAAACCACGTCCGGACGGTGGCGGGCGAAAACCTGCCTGACCCGCGACGCATCCTTCGCGTCGCCGATCACCGCATCGACGCTGACGGCCGGGAACCGGTCACGGAATTCCTGCTCGATCGAATAGAGCGCAAACTCCGACAGCTCGTACAGCACGATGCGCCGGGGTCCGAAAGGCGTGATCTGGCGGCACAGCTCGGCGCCGATCGACCCGCCCGCTCCGGTGACCAGTACGGTCTTCCCGTTGAGGAAGCCGTGCAATCCCGCGTCGTCCAGTTGCACCGGGTCGCGCCCGAGCAGGTCATCGAGCTCGACGCGGCGCAGCGCCGAGACGCTCACTTTTCCGGACACGATGTCGGTGAGCGACGGAACGGTCATGACCGCAACCCCGGCCTCGGCGCAGAAATCGACCGCGCGCTTGCGCTCGCCGTGGGTCGCGCCGGGCATGGCAATAATTGCCTGGCTCACCCCGAGACGCTGTGCCACCTTGCCGACCTGCTCAATGGTGCCGAGCACCTTCACGCCTACGAGCCCGCCGCCCTGCTTCGCTGCGTCGTCGTCCAGCACGCCCACCGGATGCCACTGCGCGCTCGCGGCGAGGTCCTTGAGCAGCGCGGCCGCCGCGGCGCCGGCGCCCAGCACTAGAACCGGCGACGCATGAGGTTTCGCGACCAGCGGCGCGAGTCGCCCCTCGCGCCAGGCGCGGTAAGCAAATCGGCTCGCGCCCATCATCAGCCCGAGCAGCACCGGCGCGAGCAAGTACGCTGTGCGCGGAACCGGCCCCTCGATGCGGACTAACGCCAGCACTGCGGGAACCGCGATCCCGCCCAGGCCGGCGGCCATCACGATCCGCTGCAGGTCGGGCAGGCTCGTGTAACGCCAGAGGCCGCGACTCACGGCGATCCACGGCAGCATGAACACCACCGCATGGACGGCGATGACGAGCGGCAGCGTCGCGAGCAAGACCCTGAGGTGCTCGTCGGGGATCTCCAGGTTGAAGCGGAACAGATAGGCGAGCGTCCACGCAGCCGCCGAAGCGACCAGGTCATGCCCGAACACGAATACACGGCGCAGGTTCACGCGGTTGCCCTTCCGCCTCTATAGAGCCGGCCCCAACGCACGTCAATCCAGACCGCCATCGCCGCCAGCAGCAATGCCACCGCGGCGAACACGAGCGCCTGCATCGCAGGGGGCTTGGCGCGGCCGAAGAGCGCGGCGCCGGCGCAGACCCCCATCACGGCGTACGCGATCAGCGCCGTCGCCCGATGCCCGAGTCCCATGCGGATCATTCTCTGATAGTAATGGTCGCGATGCGCGCGCCAGACCCGCTCGCCGCGCACGGCGCGTTTCAGTAGGGTCAGCGTAGCGTCGCCAACGAAAGGCGCGAACACGAGCAGCGGAAACCAGAGAGGCCAGGCGTCGTTTCTCCATCCCAGGAGGCCAATCGCGCCGGCGAGGAAGCCGAGCGGAATCGCACCCACGTCGCCCAGGAAGATGCGCGCAGGATGGAAGTTGTAGAGGAGAAAAGCGGCCGCGGCCGCGGCCATCGCCAGGCACAGCGCCGTGATCGCGGTCTCGTTTGCGAGCCAGCCCGCCGCAGCGTAGGCCCCGAATCCCACGACCGCCATTCCGCCGGCGAGACCGTCGGCGCCGTCCATGAAGTTGTACAGGTTCGTCAGCCAGGCGACCGCGAGCACGAGCACCGCGAGCTCCACGGGATGCATCGGGCTCAGGACGTACCAAGCCAGCAGCGCCGCAGCGCCCAGGTGCACCGTCAGGCGCCAGCCGGTTCGAATGCCATGAAGGTCGTCGAGGAAGGAGATCGCCGCGAGCGCGGCCGCGATCGCCAGGGGGAGCCAGAGTTGCGTCGCGCCGAAGGCGAGCGACAGCGCGGCGCCGGCCAGAATGGCGAGACCGCCCGTACGCGGCACCGGCTGCTCGTGCAGCGACCGATCGTTTGGGCGGTCGAGCGCGACATGGCCGAAACGCCTGAGCAGCAGCAGCA
>Ga0137426_1000176_pt1 | contig 13093 bp, 13 predicted proteins | sample EasRivERMZT660_2_FD_102308 | JGI IMG/M metagenome (GOLD analysis project Ga0137426, IMG submission 102308) | Soil microbial communities from meander-bound floodplain in the East River, Colorado, USA - East River MetaG ERMZT660_2 | ecosystem: Environmental > Terrestrial > Soil > Floodplain ...
CCTTGATGCTTGTCTAAAATGTGTTTTTTTTTAATTTTTTTTGTAGCGCCTTTTAACATAGCAAAGGCAATTTCCTGTAGCCCAAATTCCTTACCCTCATCCATATTAGAAACAATTTCTGCTATTTCAGATTTTTTAAGCCTATCCTTAATGGAAAAAGATGTAATAATATCTGCCATTTCATCAATAGTAACCAGTCTATCTGAACCAATGTTGAGAGGCTCTTTGAAATCAGATCTCATCAATAAAAAGGTGCCTTCAACACAGTCATCAACATAACAAAAAGAACGCGTCTGCTTTCCATCTCCCCAGATTTCAATAGTGTCGCCCTCTTTCGCCATGGCAATCTTTCTGCATAAAGCCGCTGGAGCTTTTTCTCTGCCCCCCTCATACGTGCCTTCAGGCCCGAAAATATTGTGGTATCTTCCAATTCTTACTTCGTAAAATCCTCCATAGCTTTTGTATAATCTTTCGGAAAACAACTTCTCCCAACCATATTCGTTGTCAGGGTTTGCCGGATAAGCATCTGATTCTTTTAATGCAACCAAGTTGGCTTCTTCCTGCTTGTAGGTTGGGTAAATGCAGGCTGAAGATGAAAAGAATAACCTTTTAACTCCATTCTTTTTTGATGCTTCGGCCATGTTGGCGTTAATGCAAACATTGTCATACAAAACATCAGAAGTATGGGAAGTGATAAATCCTATTCCACCCATGTTGGCCGCCAAAGTGTATACTTCATCTATCCCCTCGGTGGCCATTAGGCAGTTCTCAAAAAAGCGAAGGTCCAATAGAAGGAACTCATCCGCTTCGTTCTTTTGCGAATATTCAGGATATTTGACATCGACACCGCGCACCCAATAACCTTTTCCCTTCAAATATCTCGCCAAATAATGTCCGATAAAACCTCCGGCACCTGTTACTAAAACTCTTTTTTGTTCTTGCATAATCTATAATATTAATCTAAAAACTCGCTTTTTGCAACTTTTTCGTAAGAAAAAAGGCCCATCTGATAATCAACCGAGCCTATGCGCAAAAAAACGTTACACGGAGACAGCGATATCCGCCCAGTTTTCCTGAAAAAAGTTATCCAGTAGAGCTGGACTCTTGCAGAGGAATCTCCATGGATGTTCTTAAAACCTAATGGACACTTCCAAATCCTTTGGCGTTACGAAGTGGAACCAGTCAGCCTTGTAAACTACTCCTTCCACACGGTTTCCGTCCCTAACGCTATTGCTAAGGACATCAGTGATGGTTGACGCATCGTAACTTTTGGCACGTTCAAACAGATCCCTGGAATAGAATCCCACATCCATAAACCTAAAGGCGTTCACCCTAGGGATGGATTTTGGGGAAGGAAATACGATTTTTACCACACGATGATTTTTTACGATTACCAATCCGTGGGTCGGCGCTTTTTCGTGTTTTGCTGAAACGAGCATCCTGCCCAGCAAGTCAGATTCTTTCAATTCTGCCAGTTTTGCCAATGCCTCGGGCTTGACGATGATGTCTCCGTCCATCAAGAGAAATTGCTTTCCCTTGACGAAACCCTCTGAGATGAGCAATGCCAGACGAGTGCCTGCCACTGACTTTTTGGTATATTTCAGTTGCAGGGTTTTGTAGCGTTCTCCAAAGTATTTGCGGACATCTTGACCACTGTGCCCAAGAGCCAAAACCACTTTCGCCTTGCCGAAAGCTTCAATGATTGTTTCAAAGACATATTCCAAGATTGGCTTGCCCTCCACTTCAAGCATACACTTCTGTCGCTTGAGCGTGAGTCCACCTGCCCTGATTCCAGCACCACCACACAAAACAACAATCTCAAGCTTCTGATTAGCCACTGTAGCCTCCTTTGGGTTTTAGATGTAAAAGTGCTTTTGTTTACAGATACTTTAATAACTCTTCCTTTATTTTTTCTCGTAATTCTGTTGGATAAATCATCCTTTTGTGTATCGCAGTCCAGATGACTTTTTGGGTCTCTGGGGTATCGCTTTGAAATTCCCTCCCAGTAAAATGTATGGGTCTTCTGTATCTTGGCACGAAATGCCAATGTAAATGTCCTTTATGAACGTGCTCTTCATTCCCTAACTGGGCTTGGTTGATTTTATCTGGGCTAAAGGCTTTTTTGATTGCATTTCGCCAAAGGCAATAAATAGTATGTTTCTCTAAAGCTTCTTCGTCGGTTACTTCTATTTCATCGATTTTGTGGTTCTTGAGAATAAGAATGCATCTTCCTAAAAATCCTTGTTCATGGTTTAAAATAAGAAACCAATGATCATATTCCTTAATAAAGTCTACATCCTGATTTTTAAACGAATTAAAACAACCACAAGGACATAGATTCTGAAAAATTTTATCTTGGCTTTTCATTAGATTTCCAACAGGTCTAGCGCTAAATAATGATTATGAAAACGCTTTTTCCATGCTTTCTACGATATATTTGGACCGGCTGAAAATGGTGTGGCCTTGCAACACATCGCTCTGCCAGCGCTTAGCCATGGCCTCCCGCTCCTCTTGATGATCTAGATAATAGCGAATTTTTTCTACGAGCTCTCCTTGATTTACGATATGGTGTTTTCCATCATTGCTAAGTTGAGTATCGTACAAAATTGCATTGTGCCCATCCACCAGATATGGCCCAACAGTTTCCACGTAAGGTTTGGGCGCGATAAGACACGTTCCAGCAGCCAACCCCACTTCACAGTGGCGGAACGAATCCCAAACTCTTCCAGAAGGAGAAAGCGCCAGATGCGAACGGGAAAGGTTGTGCCAATACTCTTTTGTGGTCATAAAGCTCTTTTGCGATTCAAAATCAACAATAAGCGCATCTGAAAAGTTCTTTCTTACGAGATCTGTTGTTTCCATTCTGTCTGCCTGGCAGAGGTCGGCTCTCAATCTGCCGCTGAAAAAAATGGACGTGTCTTTTTTTATGACGGGTATATTGTAAGATTCCGGCCTTACCGGAACCGGAGCTAAGGGAAGAAGAGTATCTGTTTTATACCCCAAATACAAATCCTTTTTAAAATATAAATCAAAGTGATTTCCTGGGATAAATCCGCGGAACATGCGTTTTCTTTTTTCTTGGTCATTTAATCCGTAGAGCGCCTCGTGGTCTGCAAAGTCAATCATGGCAATGGGAATTTTTTTTGCCCGTGCTTGCTTTACTACAAGTTCAATGAGTTCTCTGGCAGCTTGGGCCGAAACGAGTACCACATCTACTCGCCCAATTACAACGTTAATATCTCGTTTACCAATACTCGTGCCTTCGGGAATTCCATAGCAAGAAGGGTAGGCGCACTGCTCTGAAATATCCTTGGAAAAAAGCGACTGATGGTACTTTCCTATAATGAAGGTGTGTTCTTTCCCTAAGACCCTGGGAATGTCGCCGTGCATCTGTAATTCGCCATGATAGGGAAGAGGAAAAAGAGATCCGATTCCGTATTTTACTACTCTCGCAAGACGCTTCAAAAAGAATTCTGTAGACGGTGCCAGCATTGTCGTGGGAACAATAAGGATATTTTTGATTTTCATAATTTTTTAAACGTATCACTCCAAACTTCTAAGCCCTCCACAAAATTACCTGGAGAGAACGAATTCTGACGTAACCCCTCCCAGATCTCTGCAAAGCACTCTTGGTAATTCTTGCCGGTTAATTTTAAGTTATTCAACGTTTCCACAAACATATCGGTTGTTTCCATGCCAAGCCGTTCTTGATCGAAATCCTTCCAAAGGTTATGGGGGTTCCTCTGCTGTCTCACTAATGGAAGGCCAAAATGAATATAGTGGCCCAATTGATTGGCAATTCTCTTTACAATATAGCTTGCCCAGATGTCGTCATACCTCCCAATAACGGGGCTTAAAAAGTAAGCGGGAATTACTTCTCTGCGAAGAGCCGTATTTTGAGAATTAAAAGGAGACCAAGTGTCACTCCCCAAAGCAATCCCCTTGCCGTATTCTTGAGACATTTGCTTTGCTTTAATTGGCAGATTAATCCTGGTCAAAGCGTCAATGTCGGGATCGTCCAGCCAAAGCCCCGCGTTAACGACAATCTTCCCCCTCCGCTTTTCCCTGCGTATCTGGCTTTGTAACCAACGTTTCCCCAAGGGAAACCCCCGATGATAAAAGGGAAGATCGTTTTCGTCTTTGAGCATCTCGCACACATTAAACCAGCCCGAAGAAGAACTAATGCAATCAAATTCCTTTTCTTCCATGATAATACTATGAGACCCAATAAAATCCTGACCTTCTATTAAAAAGTTGTCGTCGTCAATGGTAATGATTACTTCAGATCCCAAGCGATATGCCTGCAATAATCCTATGTTTCTTCGTTGAATTGAATTAAAGGGAAGGTATTCCAAAAGAGCGGGGAAATCCTTTAACAATTCAAGCTGTTCTTGGATGCCGTAGTAAAAAACTTCATAGCCGTATGTTTTTTGAAGCTCCCTGCAAAACAAAGCCACTTCCGAGGGCGTTTTTTTGTCGCCAATAACAATAAAGTTTACATCCTTGTGGCCAAAATCTCTGGCGTTTTGGCAATAATCTTTAAGAAGAACGGGTTTATGAATTGTAGTAGTAACAATTGAAGTTTTCATGCTATTTAGTTAAGTGTGAAAATGTCCTATAAATATTTTTCCCGAAGCACCTGTCTCCAACTGCGCCTTAATTCCATAGTGGTAAAGTTATCCAGCTTATGATGCCTAATAGTCCAACTTCTTTGTAAATTATTTGCCAGAAAGTCTGCATTATTATTACGTCCGTCAATGAGCACAAGGGTTCCTCGGTGAAGAATCGGCTCCATTAAAAGAATATCGCCAGCCATCACTGGCCTATCTGTATTCTGCCAGGTCATACCATGCACGTTTCCCTGAACATCTTTTGGGTTAGGGCCGTCAAGGTAAATAAAATCAGGGACAATGTCAGGAAGCAATTTATGAAAATGGCAGGCACGGCCATTAAATAAGCCTGCTTCTGACGGAGAATACACGAGCTGAATGTATTTTTCCAGATGAGGAGGAATTGTTTCCTTGCAAGCTTCAATCCATTTAGAAGATGAATCAACGGAAAACACCTGAAACGAATGAGTGGCGTTTCTTATGTTTCCTGCCTGCTGGTAGACATGGGATTTTTGCTTCAATGAATTCCGTCTCTGTTCATTTAAACGTAAAGCATCAGCTAAAACTATAGTAGACCAACCCACCCCAAATTCAAGGATGTTGCAAGAATTTCTTTTGACCACTATTTGGTGCAATCGCGCTAAATCGCGATAAGCCGGCCCCCATTGTCCTTTATTGCCGCTTTGCAGAAATTGCATAAGACCCGCACCTTTTAAGTAGCGCTCGGCCAACCAAGAGTTAATCTTGTTTGGCGTAATCTTAAATTTATATAAATCAAAATTCTTTGGTGTCATCATAAATCTTTGGTTTTTATGTTATGATACGATTAGGTTTTATACATTTTATTTTATTTCAAAATACTGATTGTTTCAACGACTATTACTATGAATTTTAAACAAAAAGCTTATAACCTCCTTCGATGGTCCCAAAAATATACACGAACCGATATGGTGTATATGGCAAAGGGCGGATTTTGGTTGGGCCTGGAACAAATGATTTTTTCTGTCACGGGCTTTTTACTTGCAATAGCGTTCGCAAATCTGCTCCCAAAAGAAACCTACGGCATATATCGGTATGTTCTTTCTCTGGCAACAATTCTATCCATTCCCACACTTATTGGAATGAACGAAGCTCTTATCCTTTCCATTGCCAAAGGTTCGGAAGGATCCATTAACACCGCCATAAAGACCCGCTTGCGCTGGGGATTTCTCGGAGGAGTAGCGAGTGTAGGAGTAGCAGGATACTACTTCATAAACGGCAACATCACCTTAACTATGGCCTTTCTTATCGTTGCCATATTTATTTCTCCATTCGAGGCCTTTAAGATTTACCGTGCAATATGGATCGGCAAAAAACTCTTTAAATATTTTACCATTTTCAGCGCCTCCATTCAGATACTGTCGGTTGCTGCCCTTGCTACGACATTATTCTTGACCGACAACATATTTTTCCTATTTTTAACTTACTTTGGGTCTTTCACTGTGCTGCACTTTACCGCCTTAAAGTTGACACTTAAGCAAGCATCCTTAAACAGCAAGCAAGACCCTCAAACAATTCCCTACGGAAAACACCTAAGTCTAATGTCGACATTGGGTGTAGTGACCAAAAATCTAGATCAAGTTCTCATTTGGTATTTTTTAGGAGCTGTTTCAGTAGCGGTATATTACTTTGCTATTATTGGCCCTCAACAAATTATAAGTTTTTCCAAAATTATCGCCTCCCTGGCGCTCCCAAAGTTCAGCCGTACAATCCCCTCTCCAGAATTAAAAATAAGTGTTCTAAAAAAAACGTTCGCTCTTTTATTGCTATCTTTAGTTCTCGTCACTGTCTACATTGTTTTCTCGCCGATTTTTTATAAGCTCATTTTACCTCAATACTTGGACTCCCTGCCCTATTCTCAAGTGTTTTCCCTATCAATTGTATTCTTAGTTCCCCAAATTCTGCTCCAGGCATTTTTCACTTCTCTGATGAAAATTAAAGCTCTTTATTTATTCACATCAACATCCTATACGTTAAGAATTATTCTTCCTCTCTTTTTGCTACCATTCTACGGAATATGGGGAGCAATATGGGCTGCTCTCATTGCCAATGTTCTCACTTTTTTACTCTTGTTCTTTTTGGTACGTCGGAGCTAGAGTATCAATTGCTTCAAACCGTAACGACAACGCTTTTTCCATCATAATCTTTGAGTATTTTTGTTTTCATATTTTTCTCTTCTAAAAATTCAACTACTTTTTGTTCTTCTTCCGGGTAGTGATAAGAGGCAATAATAAACTTTATCTTTGGATTATCTTGAATTGTCTTTTCTCCCCCTTTTAAAATTTCCAATTCAGCCCCTTCAGCGTCTATCTTTACCAGATCAACCTTTGTAACTTTTGCCTGCCGCAATAAAGCATCTAATGTTAATACCTGCACCTCTTCTGTTGTATTGCCCTTTTCCAGAGCTAATAAAGTGTGCTTAGCCATTCTTGAGTGCAAATATAATTTTCCTGTCCCGCAATAGTTGGATAGAGCAACTTGAAAAGGAAAAATGTTGAAAATCTTATTCATTGCAATGTTTTTCTGGAGTTGTGTAAAATTACTTCCTTCTGGCTCGGCGACAATTACCTTACCCCTTTCCCCCACTTTCTCAAAAGCCATTAATGAATAAATCCCTACGTGCCCTCCAACATCTACCACCATCATTCCTTCCTGTAAAAGCTCTTCTGGATACACCTTATCTTCATAAAGCTCACCGAGGATTACCCAATCGTCTTTGCGGATTTCTATTTTGTTTTTTGAGGAGGGGAGCTGAACAATTATCTTCTCGGGTATCAATTTTTTTCCGTACTTTGCTATTATTCTTTCGTAAGCTGCTGGCCCAATCGTTAACTTTGCTACCGGGTAAATAAGAATATTTGATACAAAGTACAGTATCTGAAAGGCAATGATTGGGTAGAAAGTTCTCAAATTGACGATTGACATCCATATTCGTCTCGTTTGTTTAATAATCGCTTTTTTCATTTTTTTTCTAAGGAGTTTAAGCGGCGTTCGCACTCTAAAAAATCCTCGGGAGTATCTATAGAAACTCCGAAGAAATCTTCCATTATATAGGGAATCGGCTTGTCTCCGTACAGATTAGGAGGGCTCTCTTTCAAGCATTCTGCTCTAAAGAGATATATGGCTCCGTTGGTCTGATAAGCAGGCGGAAAATCCTGCCTACGCCTGATGCGATCCTTAAGGGACTTATTGTTACAAACCTTCAAATAGCCATTTTGTTCGGTAAAAAGCCATTCTGGATTATATTTTATTGGCACTTTACATACGCTGACAACGGACGTGGCGTCCGGCCTTTTTTCCAATAATTTCACGGCCTCATCGATGTGCTTTGCCATGCGGAGGGGAGCTGTGGGTTGGAGCAGGATGTAGGCATCGGCATTCTTCTTCAATTCTCGCACTGCGTGCATAACGACATCAATCATAGGACTTTCGTCTTTTGCAAATTCGCTTGGCCTTTTTAACCAAAAAATCTCCGGGCATACACGAGCAATTTCTTCACTATCTGTGGAAAGCACTATATCGTCCAATCGTTTTGACTGCAATGTCGCTTCTACCGTCCAGCGCAAAAGAGGCTTTCTGGCAATCAGCCGTATGTTTTTTTTAGGCAAGGACTTTGACCCTATACGAGCCGGTATTATTGCGCAAACTCGCATATTTTCTCTGTAATTTTCTTACTTGTATTCGGTTGCCAGTAAAGCTCGTCAGGCGCATATCTTATGTGCTTTAACTGATACTTTACAGCATTCTCAATTTTGCCTGCCTCAACTTCAAGAACATCCAAAACATTATGGGGTTTTAAGCGGTTCTGCTGGCGCCTTCCAAGGTTTACCACTGGAGTGCCAAATATGCTTGCCTCTTTTAAGAAAGAGGACGAATTGCCAACTAAGCAAGCGGCATTAGCAATAAGGCGAATGTATGCTTCTGGCGAGTATTCCTCTAACCCATACTGCTTTCCCTCATCTTTATTGCTTTTAATTTTTACGACTTTGCCCTGATAGAATTTCAGTCCATTTTCTATTTCTTTCACGTCCTCACCCCTGATCGGGTGATGCACAACAACAATATACGGCCTACCAGTATACTGTTTTACTTTAATTAACTTTGCAAACTCAACATCCAAACTGCCGAAGTTAAATACCCTGGTGGGCGAAATTCCCATTTGGATTATACGCCTCTGCGCTTCTTCATTAGTGGCAAAATGCAGATCTGAAAGCATTGTAATGGCATGCCGAATCTTTGAATCAATAACATTCCCAGAGATATCTCCGCCTTCAATGTGGGCAATCGGTATTCTGCGGTAAGCGCACAGTTGGGCAGGAATTAACATTTCATACCTGTCTCCCCTTATCAAGGCCAAATCCGCCCCTTTTTTGATCGCCTTCTTAAAATTTCTCATGTAGTCAGCAGCGATATCTAAAATATCTTTGTATTTGCTTTCGTGCTCCACTATATCAACCTGAAAATGTTTTTTTAATTCTCCCAACAGAATCTGCTGACGGGCAAGGTGCACTCTGTTGCTTGAAAAAAAGATGATCCGTTTCATATGCGAAAATTATTCCATAATTCTTTCCCAGGCATTTCATCGGTCTCTTGTTCAGCCAACCGTACCAGCTCGACCATGCGTTTGAATTCATCTGGCAAGAGAGAAACCTTGTGATCCGGCCCAAATGCGTTGCGGTCAAGAGTAAGATGTTTTTCAATGCCAATAGCTCCCATTTTTACGGCAAGAGCTGGTATCTCCACACTTAACGTATGGTCTGACCAACCCACTGGCTTTTGATATTCCTTTAATCTTTGTATCATAGAAAGATTGACTGCGTAAACCGGACAGGGATATATTGACACGCAGTAGTTCAGAATTTCTATTTGGCTACCCAAAAACTCCACCGCTTTCTGGATCTGTTCTGCGGTGCTCATTCCCACACTTATGATGACGGGCTTGCCGGTATTCTTAATATATTGGAGAAGTTCCATATCAACAATATCGGCAGAACCCACCTTCCATCTTTTCACTAAGTCATTCACTTTTTTTGCGGCCAATGTGCTCATTGGCGTTGTCATAAACTCAATACCCATTGCATCGCAATACTCTTTAAGAGGTTTCCAAAATTCGTTATATGGCGTTGCTTGCTCATTTCGCCTAATCCAGTCGTAGCGGCTTTTGCTTCTTTTATTTTGCTCATCTTCGAACACATGTGTCTGAAATTTAATCGCATCTGCTCCAGCTGCCTTTGCGGCCAAAACTAAACGTTTTGCATTCTCAAGGTAGGTTTGAACGCTTTGCTCTTCTTGGGTGTCTATGAAATTTTTTCCTGCCTCTGCAATTAAAAACACTTTAACATATATTTTTTTAAGCTTTCTGGCGATAAGCAGTTCAGACCTTTTGGTAGATTCCTTCGTAGTGCCCCCCAGATGCGGCATCTGTATTAAATGTTCATGTTGAAGGGGTATTTCAAAATCAGTCCATGCTCCAGCAAGCTTATTATCCAAAGCCCATTTTAAAGCTTCTTCGTCCACAAGCCACGGCCGTGCACTATTCAAAAAAATCGCACCGTTTTTCATTTGCTCAAACTTTTCCCTATCCATGAAATTCCGGTTTTCCTCATCGGCAGTAATATGCAAAGACACAATATCTGAAGTTTCCAATAAACTTTTTAAATCTATTCCGCCAGACTTGTCGTACCATTGAGCCTGCATACCAACACCGGAAGCATAATCGGCAAAAATCTGAGCGATCCTGCCATAACCTATCAAACCAAGCATTTTTCCTCTAACTTCTTCTTTCTTAAAAATTCTTGTGAGGTAGACAGCCATACCTAAGCACAACTCTGGAACCGCAGTAAAATCACGCAAATCTTCGCCCCTTAAACTAATTATTTTTGGAGCTTTTATATGCTCAATGCCGGTAGTATTTATAGCTACAGTTTTAGTTGCTTCAATCGGCTCAAAACTGTTCATAACAAGAACATCTGCTTCCTCTTTTGAAGCAAATATAAAATTCTCTTTATAAAAGTCAATAGTTTCTTTATGAAACTTTTCTGGATGGATTATGTGTATTTTCATAATTTAAAACTAAGTCAATTGCTTTGCTTTTCATATGTTTTTTAAGCAATTTTGTGTTTGAAATGATACAGTGGCCTCCTATATGAGGGTTAGGCGGATATAAAACCGGTCTTAAGACATTGTGCTTTCCTAATTTTTTATACCCCTCATTGTAAGTTTGGTTAAAGTCGGTTACCGCATACTCAAAATTAATGCCCAGCTTGTCGCATAATTTTTTCTTTTCTCCGTGCCAAGCAATTACCAGCCCATAATAGGTGGTATCCAACAGCTTTCCTAATTCAGTTGTTTTAGAAGAAGGAAACACTCTTGTTTTTATTCCCAGAGATTTTAAATGATTTTCAGCCAGACGACCTGCTTTTTTATTGTCAGCTCCAATATATTTTACGAAAGTTTTTATTCCTTTGTACAAATGCGGATGTACGCCTCTAATAGGGCTGTGAACCACCATTCCTTTAAATTCTTTTGCAAATTCATGTGTAACTCCTGGCTCAACAGTTGAATGTATAATGGTGAGCTGTGGCTGTATATTCTTTATTTCTTTTTCAACAATGGTAGAAAACTTTTCTGACCACGGAATACAAACATGCAAAATATCAGCGCCTATTAAATCATCGTCCCTTTTTAAATCTTTAATTTTTGCTCGCCCTGAGCCTGTCGAAGGGTAAAACTTAGCAATCGCTTGCCCGACTTCCCCGTACCCCAGTATTCCAACTTTTATATTTTTTTTATTCATTATAGCGCGTGATGTTTAAAATTATTAATGAGACTGGAAGAACTTTGGATTTTACCTCCAAGTCCATCCACAATTTTAATGCCCAGTTTGTCGCACACCTCTTTTTCTGGAATATTACCCGAATGCCTGTCGCCACCTTTGCCAAAAATAATTTCTCCTGGATATTTCTTTGCAACCTCTTCAATGCTTTTTACTACCGATGCATCCTTATCAACTGATAAAAATACGGCATCGACGGGCTTTAAGGCCTTAATAACTTCTAAGCGCTCGTGCTCTGGCATAAACGCATGCGACCCTTTTACTTTTACCTGTTCATCATTATTGACAATGACTACCAAAAAATTACCGAGTTGCTTGGCTTTTTCTAAATATTCAATATGTCCTCTGTGAGCTGGGTTAAAATATCCGGATGCAATAACAATTTTTTTCATGACTGTTTGCGAAGTAATCTTTCGTTACGAAATTTAATAATTTTGAGCGAAAATCGTAAAGAGTGAGGAAACGTATCAGCCCAAGGGGTGTGGAACACGAACAGAATCCAATGAGCAAGCGAATTTTGAGACAAATTCAAGGCGCGAGGAAGGAAACGATGCTGAAGACATCGTTTCCGACGAGCAACAAAGAATTTGGTCAAAATTCGCTTACCCGAAGGGAAGCCCAAAAATGGTTGATTTCTGCGTTGCAACTTCGTCGATGTATCGCAGAGGATACATCTCCTCGTTGCGCCTTGAACTCATCCATTTTTGGGCTTCTCAAGTTGATTCGCGTTCGTGTCCCACAACCCTATGGTCGATACGTTGACAAAAGATGCACGATTTGCAGCCAAAAGTATTAAATTGCAGTAGAAGATATTATTTCGAAAACAGTCTATCTACCATCGTTCAATAAATTGGCGGATTTTATTCCTTAATTTTGCGTAAATCCTATATACTTTTGACTCCAATCGTGGAGAAAGTAAAATAAGGACTTCACTGCCCCAAATACGGTACTGACCCGACACTTTATAAGCGCGGATAATCCCATTCTTTATCATCCGTTTCATTGTGCTTTCTGAAACTTTCAAAAAATCACGCACTTCTTCGGAAGTATATACTTTGTCTGGGTTAATTTTCTCTACCATATTTTACTGTTATGCTAATCCTTCCTTAACAACAAGTCAATATTGACACAATTTAAAATTGTTGGGCTATATCAAAAGGTGTCAAAAGGGGTCAAGCATCTCTTTGTTAACCATAAGTAGCGTCTAAGCATTGCACTTTAAACAATGATATGCTATATTAATTGACGGAACCATCCTATCGGGGTGGTGCCTCTGTGGCATGTTGCCGTTAGAGAACCTACACATTATAAAGGAGACTCTATGAGATTGACCGCAGGTATTGTCGGTTATGGCTGGCGGGGCAAGACCCTTGCCAAAGTGATCCATAACCACGTGCCACATATCAAACTCGTTTCCGTGTGCGATCCGGCAGAAGCCGCACGCAAAGAAGCTTCAGAACAAGGACTCGCAGTGTATGCGAACCTAGAGGAGTTCTTCGGAAAGGCAAAGCCCGACATCGCCATCATCGCCACTAACTCCCCAGACCACTGCGACGGGGTTGTCGCAGCAGCAGGCCACGGGTGTCATATCTTCGTTGAAAAGCCCCTA